>Ga0163146_10005311_pt1 | contig 15189 bp, 15 predicted proteins | sample OliLakLV19MP7G1_FD_148648 | JGI IMG/M metagenome (GOLD analysis project Ga0163146, IMG submission 148648) | Freshwater microbial mat bacterial communities from Lake Vanda, McMurdo Dry Valleys, Antarctica - Oligotrophic Lake LV.19.MP7.G1 | ecosystem: Environmental > Aquatic > Freshwater > Lake >...
TCGGGCCACACGGGGTGCGGGGGCCGGTCCTTCTTCAGGTGGGGCTTCGCCGGCTTGCGAGACGGGCGAGGCTTACCCTCGGGTGGGTCGGGCTCGTTCGGCGGGACCTTCTCGTACTTCCCGGGCTCTTTTTGAAGGGTCTCTGGACGGACGCGGGTGCCCTTGTCCAGCTCCTTGTTCTTGACCCGTATCCACTTTTCGGCGATCCGCTCGACCAGCGACCCGCCGACGCTCTTGTAGTTGAGCGAAAGGTCAGGGTCGCCCTTCAAGTCGGCGTCGCCGTCGGTGTCAGAGTCCTGCTCGTGAACCGTCTCCCGTTTCTTGTCGTGGCGGGGCGGCTTGAGCTTCGGGGCCGGCCGGACGAGGCGCTCGGCCTCGTCCTCTTCCCGCTCGTACGTGTCCTTGGTCGCCCGAACGTCCATCACCTAGCCCGGCCGATAGAAAGGCTAGGCTAGAAACGTCCGCCCTCTTCGGCCGGCGGCTCGACCATCTTGAGCTTCAGGTATTCGGCAATCTTCGCGGCGATGTCCGTCTTCTCGGCGAGCATCTGGCCGACGGCCGAGTAGATGCCCCGAATGACTTCGTTGAACGTCGCGTCGTTCACCGTGAAGAGGTCTTGCTCCAGCTTCATGCGGGTGTCGTGGGGGTCGATGTTGAACATCTCCAGGATGAGGTCGATGCTGATGGACCCCTTCTGGTAGAGGTTGAACAGGGCGTCGTAGGTGTCCTGGCTGTCTCGGAGAGGGAGCCGGGTGAAGCTCAGCCTGGGGTAGAGCACCACCTCTTCGCCCCACTCGTCCAGCTCGACGAAGCCCTTGCGGCGGGCCACGGGCTTGAACAGGTACTCTTCGACGTACTCCTGGAGGATCTCGCGGAGGAACAGGTACCGCTGGTTGATGACTTCGAGCTTGAGCCGGTCGCCCGAGTAGAGCGATTCGCCCGAGAGCAAGCTTTCGGTCACGCCGAGGCCCGTGCGGAGCCTGCGTTCGGTCTGCTCGTATTCGCCCGAGAGGTCGAGCAGGCGGTCTTTTGACCCCATCTCCTCCCAGTGAACTTCGTAGTTGACGATGATGCTGTAGTCGGGGTCCACCAGGGCCAGGTCCACCTGCTCCCGCAGGTTTTCCACGTCGGCCTCGGAGATGTCCTCGGCCCAGACGATCCTCTTGGGGGTCATCGCCCGGGACGCGATCTGGGTCTGCGCCTGACGGAGCTTGTCGCGGTAGTACAGGGTCCGGAGGCAACGGTCGAGAATGCTCTGCCCTACCTCGTCCCCAGCGCCCTTGCGGCCGGCCAGGAGGTAGCAGAACGAGCCCTCGTCGGGGTCCGTCCCGAGCGGGATGTACTTGTTCGACTCGATATGCGACCGAACCTCGTCGGGGATCTCCATGACCATATCTTCGGCGTCGGGGTCGCCCTGCTTGGCCTGCTCGATGAGAGCACGGTCACGCTCCGACGGAATCAGCTCGATTCTGACCTTCTCGGTGTAGTTGAAGGTCGTGATCTTCACCTGATCGATCGGGAAGATCACCAGCCGCTCCCACCCCTGGTAGTGCTTCTGGTAGTACGCGAACTCCTCGTCCTCGCGGTTCTTCCGCTCTACCCACCCGGCCTCATCGACCTCCTGGGCGTCGCCGTCCTCGTTGAGAACGGACTTGCGGACCATCTGCTTCTCGTACCCGACTTCGGGTGGGACCTGGACCTCGCTGTCCTCGGCGAAGAGGGCACACGTCCCGTCGAGCCAGTAGTGGTGAACGCTCGTGATGAGCCGCTGGAAGAGCTTGATCCGCTTGCACATCCTCTCGAAGAACGAGAGGATGTACTTCCCGTAGTCGTCCGGGTCCTTGAAGCGCTTGGGGTTGGTCCTGGGCTTCGGGGAAGCCAGGCGGACCTTCGAGAGCGGCAGCTCCGTGTGCAGGTCGATGGCCTGGGCGACGATCTCGTCGGCGTTGTAGAAGTGCCGGTAGATCTCCCGCTTCTCGCGAAGAGACTGGGGCAGCTCGTTGAAGTCGGTCGAGAGCTGGGGGCTGAAGAAGTTCGACTGCCCGGAGAGGACGGTGTTGTTGCCGACCGAACCGCCGTAGTCAGCGGTCTTCGTCCGGTACGCTGACCTGGCCGCCTTTTCCTTGTCGGTGAGCGGCATGACCGACCCGGAGGTCTTGGTCACGAAGGGGTTGCGGCGAGTGCTACCACCCGACCCCCCGTTTCTCGCGCTACCGCTCCCGTGTCCGTTCCCTGACCCCCCGCCTCCGGAGGGCTTGGCGTTGGTGTACTTGTTACCGGGCGGCATCTTCGATCATCTCCTGGCCAAAAAGCTCGGTGAGGTCGGCGAGGGGGGAGGCCGAAGCCTCATAGCCCCGCTTCTTCGGGCGCTCCTTCTCCCGCTTCTCTCTCAGCACTTGCCGCTCCTTCTCCCGCTTCTCTCTCAGCACTTGCTCTTCGGCCTCTTTCTGTTCCTTCTGAATGGTCCCCACCAGGCGGTCAATCGATGCGATGCGCTGGAGACCCTGCTCCATGCCCCCGACGAAGCGGACATTGGCCTGGGCGAAGGCGAGGTACCGTGACGTGTAGTCGTCGGCCCCTTGCTTGCGAACGCGGTCGTGGAGAATGCGGGTCAGCTCGAAGATCCGCTGGCCTTTCTCCCGCAACGTGGTCCGGAGCGCCTGGATTTCCCCGATGATTTCCGGGTACTCCATGGTCTTGGGGTCTTTCATCACATGCTCGTCTGGATGCCCAAGTAGAAGCGGTTTTGCACCTTCGGCACCTGGGCAACCATGCCGGTAAAGAAGGCAGGGGCGTCTATGTCCCCGGAGAGCGTCAGCTCGTTCTCCTTGGTCCAGAGGCCCCGCAGGCTCAAGTAGAGCACGTCGTTGGGGGCGTAGACCAGCGGTACGAGCGGGCCCAGAAGCCGGCTGGCGTAGGTGTACTGCTCGAAGGCGATGGTGGCGATGAGACAGCCGCCGCTGAACATCGTGGCGTAGCGGTAGGTGAGCTGCTGGCGGGTCATCGCCGTGAACTGGTCGCCGCGCTCGTCCGACCCCCACACGAGAAAGCCGCCGTAGAGGCCCTTCGAGTAGGTCACGAGCCGCTCGTCGGCCGTTGAGTCGGCCCACTGCACGCCTTGTCCCCCAGCCCAGCCCCCCGCCACCATGTCCGACGACACGGCCACGGTCTGCCGGTCCCCGTAGTAGAAGACGATGGTGTCCCTGCCGCGAATGATCTCGGCCATCAGATGCTCGCCTGGATGGTCATGTAGTCCGGAATCAAGATGTTCGGGGCCTGCGCCACGAAGCCGATGAAGTAGGCGTTCGGCCCCCGTGGGTCACCGCTCAGGGTCCACTCGTCTTCCTTCGTCCAGAAGCCCCGCAGAGAATAGACCAGCCGGTCGCTTGCCGTGTAGGCGATGGGAACCAGCGGCCCCGGCCCCTGCCGGCTCAGCCAGGTGTACCTCTCGAAGCTCCTGGTCATGATGAGCCAGCCCCCGGCCCCGAGGACGAGGAAGCGGTAGGTGGGGAACTGCCGGGTCATCCCGGTGTACTGATCGGCCGTCTCGTCCGAGCCCCAGAGCGCGAACCCGGCGTAGAACCCATCCGACCGCGTGACGGTCGGGAGGCCCTGGACGGGCGGCGTCCACTGGACGCCCGACCCGCCCTGCCAGCCCTGGGCCGCAAAGTCATCGTCGACGGCCACCGCGTAGGCGTCGCCCTTGACGAGAATGATGCAGTCTCGGGTGCGCGGCTGCTCGGTCATCAGATGAAGTCCTTCTGCTTGGCCGGACCCCGTTGGTTGGCCCAGGCGGTAACGATGTCCTTCAAAAGCCCGAAGTGCTTCGTGTCCCCGTTAGCGATCGATGCCCACGCGCCCCCGGCCGACCGGAACACCGTCCGGATGACCATGAAGTCCTTCCCTTCAAGGGGTGGGACCCCGGCCAACATGTGGTCTACCAACTGCTGGATGACCTTGTTGGCCATGAGCTTCGGCTGTTCGATCGTGTCGTCCACGCCTAGCCCTCCTGACCAGTACCTTACCGGCCCCGGGTCCGGAGCCCGAGGCTCTTCGGCACCATACGCTCACTGAAACCGCCGTGAGCCCGAGCCCGCTGGAGCTGGTAGCGGGCCACCGTCGCCGGTACCGACGGCAAGCCGCCTACGCCCCGGCTGTGACCGGTGGCGATATGGTGCTGGCTGAGCTTCATGCTGGAGAGCCAGACCGCTCGAACGAAGGCGTCGGACATGTCGTCGTGGTCACCGACATGGTCGGGGGCCGATACGGCGATGATGTTCTTTGACACCTGGGTCGCCTGGAGCTTGAGAAGCTCTTCGATGAACGGCGAGTGCTTGCCGTCTGACATCTTGGGGTAGTTGTAGAGGGACAGCTTCTCGTCGTAGATCATCAGCTTGGCGTTCTGGTAGATCTTCGACGCCACGTCGCGGGTGAAGAACTCGCTCTTGAACTGCCGAAGCCCCGCCTTGACGAACGCCTGCTCCAGGGGGATGCCGTTCCAGCGGTCGAAGATGGCATCGGAGATGAAGAACTTCGACGTGAGCCCGATGATCCACCGGGAGATCTCCTCAAAATCGAGCCTCTCCACTGACGCCAACCCCTTCGCGTAGTCACACGGGTAGTGGTTGCCGAGGTGCGGGTTGGTCTCCCGCCAGTCCTTCCCGGCCATCCAGTACTCGTGGTAGTCGAGAACGATCTTGTCCCCGTCAACGTGCGTGATGAAGACCGCCGTGCCGTCGCCGACGAGCCCCACGTCGAGCCCCATCTGGTGCGGGTAGCGGGGAACGCCGCGGTCCTTCGGCACGCTCTCGGCGTCGATGCACGCCATGAGGTCGGACTCACGCTCGATCCAACCACGAACGCGGTTGCTGAACTGGGCCCCATGCTCGGTCATGAAGACCGTGGGGTCGGCGTGGTACTTCTGCCGGTAGTACGTCGTGTTGATGGTCGGGTTGACCTCCCAGGTCGGCGCCTGGATGGCCAGAAGGTTCTCGGCCGCCTCCCCGCCGCTCATCGCCTGGTGGTACAGATCGTAGAACTTCCCGGCCTTGTTCAGCGGGGAGCTGATGCAGATGACCCGGCTCTCGACGGGGAAGGTGGTCCCGTCGGGGCGCAGCATGGGCATCCCATCCGCACCCTTGGGCGAGAAGGCAGCCGCCGACGGCGTGATGGCGTCGTAGATGTCCTTGGCCGAGGACTGCCCTTCCGCCTGGAAGTGGGCCATCTCGTCCAGGATGATGACGATGTTACCGAAGCCGCGTAGACCCTTCGCGATGCACGACTTGAACGTGACCCGAATGGTCGCCTTGCCGTTGAACGAGACGAACTTGCCGTTTTCTTGCCGGCTGGTCTCGCCGTACTTGTCGATGTCGTTCGGCGTCCTGAACTGGATGTACGACTGCGTGTTGTTCGCAATAAACCGGCTGAAGTACTCGCACCGGCTGAGGTGCGAGGTCACCTCGTTGAAGAGGATGCCTGCCTGGTCCTTGTCGGTACCGATCGAGATGATCTGGATACGGTTGCCGGGGTGCAGGCCGTAATACTCCTGGGGGTTGCCCAGGTTCAGGAGCCGGTAGACTTCGTAGCTGGCGAAGATGCCCGAGAGAGTAGACTTGCCAGCTCGGCGCCCGATGGCCAGGAGCAGCTCCCGCCGCTCGTGGTCCTGGACGCCGATGTTGCACCGGCCCTCTTCCTTCAGGTAGTGAAGGTACTCGACCTCGGTGAACTCGAAGAGCACCTTCGAGTTGAACATGTCCGTGACGCGGATGTTCTTGGTGTGCTCGTCCAGGGGTAGGTGGTAGTAGAGCTTGACGATGAACCGCTGTATTGGGTACAGGGTCATGTTCAGACCCCACGACGACTCGATGTAGTCGAGGATGTTGAACATCCTTGGACGTAGGGGTTGGGGATCGAACACCACCCCTGGGGTCATCGAGTCGAGAAGCGCGGACTGGGCCTGCGCTTGCTCCGTGGCCTCCAAGGACTGGACCTTGGCTTGCTGTCCTGCCTGCCGGATAAGTCCGGCCAGACTGAGGCCACTACCCTGCTGCTTCTTGGGTGGCATGAATCACCGATTCGCGTTGGCGACCGTATCTTGCCAGCCTTCGAGCTTGGTCATGAGGCGGTTGAAGAAGAGGTCCACTTGCTCGGGCACGAGCGTCTCGGCTGCCACGTCCCGGATGGCATCGACCCAGAGGGCAAGGATCTTCTGCATTTCCTCGCTGTGTGGGTCGATGCTGGACGGGCCGAGCTTCTTGATCTCCAGCTCGATGTTCGCGACCTTGGTGAGGGCGTCGATGCGCCTGGTTGAGGTCTGGGAGGTGTCCTTGCCGAACTTCTCGTTCTCCATCCTCTGGAACTGGAGAGCCGCCGCTTCTTTGGCGATCTCCGTACGGATGAGCTTGAGAAGGTGCGTGGCTTCGACCTTCCCCTTGGTGGCCGCGATGACCACGGGGTCCTGGTCGATGAACTTCTGCTTCTCGGAGGCGATCTCGTCGTGGTATTCAAGATCGGAAGTCGTGGGCATCCGCTCGACCTTCCGGGGCCTGCCGCGCTGACGTTCGACCTTGAGTGTGGTCCCGCCCTTGGCCTTGCCGCCGACGGTGGGGGCGGCGTGGACGGGGAGCAGCCGGCGGACATTGTTCGACCGATCGCTGTCGGTCGGCGCTTCGGGCTCGTCCGCGTGCGGGTCGGTGTCGTCCGGAAGCTCGGGGGCCGCTTCTACCTGTTCTGCCTGGTCTTCGATCTTGTCAGCGGACATGGGAATGTCTCCTTCAGAGCTTCTTGCCGGCGGGCGGGGTGCCGCCCCCGCCGTCGGTGCGGATGAGGTATTGTGAGAGGTTCCGGACGGTGTCGTAGCCCTTGTCCTTGGGGATTTGCTTGTCCAGGGCCCGCTGCGCGTCCCTGCCGGTCTCGACAAGGTTCCGGACGCTCATCTGGTCAGGGGTGCCCGCGAACACGTCCTCGGGCCGGATGTCCCGGGGGGCCGGCTTCACGGTGTCCTCCCTTTTGGCGACGTCCCGTGCGTGCTCCCGGACGATGTCCGGGTCGATGCCCTTGGGCTTGTTGATGGGGTGGGTGTGCCGGACAGCCTGGTTCCTCGCCCCCGGCGGTTGATCCGCTTGGAGGAACCGGGCCACCACGCGGTGGGCGAGGGCGTCGTTCACTTGAAGCTCACCTTGAACGGGTCCGAGGTCAGGACCGGGTTGAGTTCGATCTCCAACCCCCGCTTTTGCAGCTCGAACTCGGCCATCATGTTCCGGCCGTTGTTCACGAGCTTCGCCGGGTCGTTCTCGATGGCAGAGCCGGACGCCAAGATCTCCCGCTGAAGCTCCAGCCGGTCGGCAGGGTATGGGACATCGGCGACGAGATGCTTGTTGATCTTCGAGCAGTGGCCGTTCGTCTGGAGGACGCACGAGCCGCACTTCGACCCGAGCTTCAGGTATGGGACGCCACGGGTACGGTGGAGCCGGGCCGCTTCGTCGCAGCCCCGCCCGTAGTCGGCGTAGACGCTCGGGTCGACGAAGTAGATGCCCTGGAGCCCCTGCTCGGCGATGACGGGCCGCAGATCTTCTCGGGCTGCCGTGAGGTCACGGGCCTCGAACCGAGCCCGGAGGGCCGTGAGCAACTCTCGGCCGTAGAGCCCCTCGTTCAGGAACCGCTGGGCCGTCGCGACGATCTCCCGTCGCACGTCCTGGCGGAGCATGTGCTCGGGCCGGTTGCCGTAGAACGCCTTGACCACGGAGTCGCGGGTCTGACCCTCGGCTGGGCCGCCCTTGTAGCTGGCCGCCGTGTGGATGTTCTTCAGGGCCTCGCGGGGGTTCTGCCCCCAGGCGACGCGGCTGTCCCAGGGCGCGATCCGGCCGGCGGCCTTGTGATCGGCCAAGACCTGCTCGACCATCTTGTTGGTCGAGACTTCCAGCGCCGACTTCACCAGCGGCTTGCCGTACATGAGGCAGCGGGAGATCTTGTTGTAGATGCAGCCGGAGCACTTCTGGCCGGCCACCATCATCTTCACGCCCGGGTTGTGCTTGGCGAGGAAGTCCGCCCCCTCCCGGCACTCCGAGAACGCCGTCTGGGTCGAGTAGAGGACCCCAAACAGGCCCGCTTCCTTGAAGAGCGGCTCCCACTGGGCTCGGGTCGCTTCAAGGTCGGGCCCGGTGAAGCCGTACTTGAGCGCCTGGACCAGCTCGGCTTCGGAGCGCCCCTTCAGCATCTCCCGCTTCAGGAGAGCCAGGACCGGCTCGGCCTTCTTCGCCGCGAGGAGCTTCAGGGTCTCTTCGTCACGCTTGCGGGTGAGGCTCGACGCCGCGAGGAGCTGCTCTTCGACCACGGCCGGCGTGGCCGTGTGCTGGAGGTGCTGTTCCCCGGCTCCCCGATAGACCGCCAGCTCGGGCATCGGAGCGCCCTGGATTTTCTCGCTGAGGTCGTCGACCTCCTGGGGGCTCGACGCCATGGCCACGAGGCGGTAGGCCGACTGGGCCTGAGCGAGCTTGAAGCGGCCGGCGAGAAGAGCCGACTGAATGGCCGCCCGGAGCTGCTCCTTCAGGGGCGTCAGATCGATGGGCTTCTGGTAGTCCTGGACGGCTTCGACGGGCTTGAGGAGCCGCTGGACGTTCTCCTTCGCCCTGGGCAGCAAGCCTTTCACTTCCTGCCGGGCGGGGGCCAGCATGGCGAGCCGGATGCGCTCCCTGGGCTCCCGGGCCGTCGCCTGGATTTCCTTGCCCTTGGCCTCCTGCATGGCCTCGACCTCTTCGGCCAGGGCGTTGGTGTAGGGGACCTCGACTTGAATTTCCTTGTGGAAGACCGAACAGGTCTCGCCGCTCACGGCCCCCTGGTGGGCGTGGATGCAGCCGGAGCACCGGGGCTTGGCGAGGACGTACTTCGCCTCCTTCGCGTACCGCTGGACGAACTGACCGCTCTTGGCCGAGCCCGTGTGGCAGGCGTCGAAGTCCGAAGCGTCGATGTAGACCTTCCCGAGCAGCCCGCGTTCGGCCAGGACCTCGGCGATGACCGGACGGGCCGCCTGGACGCTATCCAGGTCGTATCGGCTGAGGAGCGCCTGCCGGAGCCGCTGCGGGTCGTCCGACTGCATGAGGGCCAGCCGGGCGGTCTTCCGGATGTCCGAAGGCGATGCCCTCAGAAGCCCGTGCTCGCCAGACATGTCCCCCATGGTCCGAGGAGCACCGGCCCGGTTAGGGACGTACTTGGCCGCCGCTTCGTCCTCGTGCGCCCAGGCCGCTTCGAGGTCCGGGACCACGTCAAGGTTCTGCTTTGGAAGCGTGTCCTCTCTGCGGTAGTCGGCCGGATCGACCTCCAGCCAGTCAAGGTTCGAGACCGACCCCTCTTTCAGAAGACCGCTGATGTCGCCCAGGTCAGCCATCGTGTATCCCTTCGCCTCTCACTGCTTGACGTAAGGGCCTTCGACAGGGCCCCGCTGGTAGGTGTTGTCCGGCCGCATGTTCTTGGTGGTCGAGTCCCACCGGACATAGGGCCCGGAGTCAGGCTGAGTCGTGTAGCCGCGGTTCGGGGTATCCCGGTCCATGGGGGTGTTCCCGCCCATGCCGTCCCCCGGAAGCTCGGCTTCGCTGAGCCGGGGCGTACCGTCAAAATCGTTGCCCTTCGGCCCCGCGTAATAGTCGGAGCGGGACACCGGGTCTTCGCCGTCGTTCGGCAGCTTGCCTTGCGAGACTTGGTGCATTTTCTTCAGCCAGCCCTGGAAGCTCTCCCGGAAACTCCCGGCCGCTTTGCCCCCGGGGATGCCCATCCCCGAGGTCGCCTGCTCGATGGCTTCGTTGTGGGGGTCGCCCCTGAGTGCAGGCGTCCCAGGCAGCTCGGCCGACGGCCCCCCTACGTTCTCGGCACCCTGCCCGTGGGCATCGTTGCCGTTGCCGTACCCGATGCCGAAGTCGTACCCTTCGGTCTTGGTCTCCGTGTCAGCCGGAAGCGCCGACTCCCCCACCGGGGCCGCCGGGGTCGCCGAGCGGCCTGAGAGGTCGTTCTCCCACCCGGAGGGGTAGCCGTACTCCCTGGGCTTGGCCTGGGTGTCTTCCTGGACTTGCTCGCCTGGGCCGATGTGCTGGATGCGGGGGCCCCCCAGCTCGTCGGGGTTCACCGATGAGTCGGCCCTACGTTCGTAGGAGTAGGCTCTGGAGAGGTCGAGCGACGCTTCCTTCTGCTTGAGCGCGGGCCGGTCCTGACGAGCCGGGTTCGGGCCCTGTGACTCGCTGCCCCCATCGCCCCCGTCGGGCATCTTCGAGCCCAGCTCGTCTTCGGTGTCGAAGAGCTCCTTGGGCATGGGGCGCTTCTCGACCTCTTCCATGTCCTCTTCGGCCTCGCCTTCGGGGTCGTCCATGTACCCCTTGGCGTCTTCCAGGAGCTTCAGGAAGTCGTCGTCGTTCTTCTCCAGCTCCCCGAGCTTGGGCTTCCAGTGCGGCGCGTTGATCTCATCGTAGAGCGTGTCGCAGATGGTCGAGATTCCCTCGGACGCTTCGTGGAGCATCTTCCGGATGTCCTTGATGGGCATCACGTAGCCCCGGCCTCCGACGTTGCCGTCAGGGCTGAAGCTCACGGACTTCAGGCGAGAGAACTGCCTGTGCGCCGTGAGGACGTGCCCCAGGGAGACCGAAAGCGACCAGAGGGTCTGGACGAGGGGCTTGAGGCTCTTCGGGTCGAAGGGGTGGTCCTTGGGGATGTCCCGCTTCTTCGGTGCCCCCGGCGGGTCCTCCGCCCCCATCTTGAAGGACGTGTCAGGGTCGTCAGCGAACGGGTTGGCCCCGGCCGTTCGGACGCCCTTCTGCTCCTGGAGGGCTTGGCGGATGATGGTACGGGGGTCCACGGGTTCAGCCCTTCAGCGGGGTGCCGTTGTCGTCGAAAAGCCGTTCGATGAAGAACTGGTCACCCTCGGCCTTGATGGTCCAGAGGTCCCGGTCGCTCTTGTGAATCAGCGTCTCGGCCGAAAGGCGGGTGAAGCCCTTGAGCTGGGCGCAGGACGCCACCCGGACCTTCGCCGTCTTCTGGGGGGTGACCATCTGGGGCTCCCGCTCGAACAGGGCGTCGAGACCTGGAGCGCCGCTCATCTGCATGTCACCAAGATTGAAGTCGCTCATGGGCTCCTCACGTCACGTTGAGCTGGACGATGATGTCCTGGTAGAAGTTGGTGCTGTAGCCGGAGATCCGGAGCGTCTCGGTGTACGTCCCCACGGGGAACGATGCGTCCGGGGCGACGGTGACCAGGACTGGCTGGATGCCACCCCCAGGAACGAGCCCATCGAAGGGGCTCGTGTTCACGATCCACGTACCGCATCCGGTGAGCTTCCGGAGGAGGTACTCCAGGACGGACGCCCCCGGCCCTGTGTTCTGGATCTGGAAGGTCTGCGAAGGGATGGGCGGGAAGGGCCCCGAGATGGGCTTGACCACGTTGAAGGTCAGCATCGGCAAGCTCAGCGCGATCGTGGCCTTCGGGCGGACGATGACTGTGACGATCACGGACTGGGGGCTGTTGCTCGCCGCCGGGTCCTGGATGTCGACCGTGGCTGCATAGGGGCTGTTGGCCTCCAGGAGGTTGGTCGAGTCAGCCGCAACCTCGAAGAGCCCGGCCTCGTTGAACGACAGGTTACCCAGCGTGGCCGGAGTGAGCTTGAGAAAGCCCGCCGAGGTCGTGAGCGAGACGGACAGAAGAGACCCGTAGACGCCCGCGTTGGTGACCTGGACCGTCTGGGCTTCCCCGAAGCCCCGGCCCTCATCGAGCGTGAAGACCAGCGAAGCGGGGGCGTACAAGATCGAAGGCGGGAAAGCCTGTTGCAGCTCCGTGATGCTCTCGGCCATGGCCAGGATGACCGCTCCGGGCACGGGGATGCGGTCGCGTAGCAGGCCAAAAGGCGAGTACACGTCCCGAACGTCGTACAGGGGCGCCGCCCCCGACACATCGACGCGGGTGGTCCACCGCCAGACCCCTTCACGGGCCTGGTACTTGAATTGGTAGTCCTGGAACTGGAGGTTGGAGGCTAGGGGCACGGGTCACCCTCATGGACCCGGCCCCATAAGAAGAAACCGCAGAGAAGGCGTTTGATCTAGCTCGGACCCGGACTAGCAGGGTCATGGCTACCAAGACCGCCCGCCTCGTCGCCCGCAACGCCCACCCCGTCTTCACCCACGACTGCGAGGCGTGCCGCTTCGTCGGTCGCCTCGATGCCGAGGACCTCTACGTCTGCTCGAACGGCGACTTCCTTCGCCGCTTCGGAAGCGAGCCCCACGAGAACGGCTCGCTCGGTACCCTGGCCCCCGAGGGCTCCCCCTACTCTCTCATCCTGGCCATCGTGACCAGGGGCCTCCCCCCGCGGGTCTACACGACCCGCTGAGCGGCGGTATCAGAACACCTTGTCTCCCCCGCGGCCAGCCCACTGGGGGAGCTTCACCTCGCGGAGGATGTTGAACTTCTTCTGGCTGATGGCCGAGAAGACCCGGTGGTAGGGCTTGAAGAGGTGCTCCCGCTGGGCAGCGTCGTCGAGCACCTTCACGGCCTTAAAGAAGCGATGGCGAACTCGGCCCTGGGTCAGCCCCAGGCGGTTCGCCACTTCGCTCTGACAGGTCGTCTCCCACATGCCCACCAGGATGTCCACGTCGATGATCTTGAAGGGGACCTTGGGCAAGTCCTCCCTCATCTGACCTTCGGTGATGCTCGGCAGGTCGAGCAGGAACTTGATCCGCTTCAGACCCCGGTCGAGCCGATAGCTCACGGCCGCCTGGGTCACGTCGAAGATCTCGGCGATGTCGGTCTGCCGCTTCTTCTCGATGAAGTACAGGTACAGGAGGTCCGCCTCACGCTTCGGAATGCGGTCGAGCAGGAGCGCGACCTTCTCGAAGTTCTCCGTCGTCAGAAACGAGGTCGGCTCGTCTCCCTCCTCCTCGGGCTCCTCGTGGTAGGGTTCGGGTGCGATGAGCCGGTTGGCGAGGCTTTGGGGGTCAACAGGGATAACGTAGCCAGACGACATGATGCCTCCAGAAATGCTTAGGCCGCCGGGGCCCCGAAGAATACGGGGAGGTATCGTTCCGGCTTCACATCTACATCTTGGAGCTGCGTAATCGCAGCCTTTGCATCTACATCTGGGGGGGTTAGCACCAACGCCAGATCCGCCACGAGGGCCATGATCTGGACGTTGAGACGGACCTGTTTCTCTGACGCCCGAAGGTTGGCGGTCAGGCCCTTGGGAAGCCCTGCCAGGTTCGAGCTGAAGAGCTTGTCCACGGACCCGTAGAGCTTGACGAGTTTTGCGGCCGTTTTCAAGCCGCAGTTGGGGCAGCCCGGAATCGTGTCGCTTGTATCGCCCGAAAGAGCCCGCAACTGAACCAGCAGCGAGGGCGGGACGCCGTACTCGGCCTCAACCTCTGCCAGCCCGTAGAGCTTCTCCTTGCCCGAGCCCACGGCCGGGACGAGCACCTTCGTCGTGTCGGTCACGAGCTGAAGCATGTCGCGGTCGGTCGTGTAGATGACGTTCGCCTGGCCTTCCAGCTCACCGCGAACCAGCGTGGCGACCACATCGTCGGCCTCTTCCGCCATGTTCCACGCCTGGCGGACGCCGAACGCGGGCAGGTTCTTCTGAAGCCAGGAGATCTCGAACATCCCCCGGGGGTGCCCCCGCCCTTCCTTGTAGCCCGCAAACATCGCCCGCCGCCGGTCGGACGAGCCGTCCCAGGTGACATGGACCTCGACCCCGGGGAACCGCTTCTTCAGGCTCGCGACGATGTTCAAGAATCCGACGATGGCCCCCGTGGGCCGCCCCTGCGCGTCCTTGAGGTCCCCGAGACCCGGCGTGGTGACACATCGCACGGCCAGGTTGTGGCCGTCGATCACGATGTTCTCCGTGCCCCCCGCCGCCATTTGGTGCTCGATTTTGTCCATCTGGGCCAAGCCCTCCATCAAGCGGTCGAACGTGTCCGCGAGCCATGCCCACTCGATGTACTTGGCTTCGACCTCAGCCGAAGAGGTCGAAGCGTAGAGCGGGACCACGAGAGATGACAAGTTCTTTGTGCTTGTTGCCCACCGCGCAAGCAGCTCAAACTTCGCATGAGCCGCTACGATGGGCTGGGGGTCGAGAGGCAAACTGAGCTGCGTTTGGGCATCGCCCGCCACATCGAGCCGCTGGATCTGCTTGACCCACCGGTCGTGAAGCTCAAACACCTGGAGCTTCGCCGAGATAGGTTGCGGGTCGAGCGGGGCGTCGAGTCGGTGCAGGCTTGCGTAGAGAGCCCGAGCAGCGTCGACCTTCTCCAGCTTGGCTTGAAACTGAAGCCACGCCGTGAAGACCGGCCCGATGTCGCAGCTCGGTTCCCATCGGGCGAGGGTGATGGCCGCCACGATCCACGCCTTGAGCGCCTCTTTGCGGTTGTGGAAGGGGGGCTTGGCCGCCTTCTCATGAAGCCGCAGGAAGGCCCGGGGCAGGGTGACCAGCGACTCCTTCGACCGAAGCTGGACGTGAACCTGGACCGAATCCATCTCGGGGATGTCCTCGATCACCATGGCTTTCAGGTTCTTGTAGGGCCCCGACGTGATGACGATCATGTCGTTCACGCAGATGCCCTGGTCTTCCTGGACCTTGATCTGCTCCCGGAAGCGCTCGATGTCGGCGTCCTTGACGCACGCGACCCGCCGCGACCGGTTGTTGAGCGAGGGGGCGGTAACGATGGTCTGGATATACTTCGAGCCTTCCAGGCGAAAGTAGCGTTCGTCCGGGTGGGCCCGACGGATGAAGGCGTAGCCGTCGAGCAAATAGCTGACGACACGGTCCTCCCCCCGCTGGACGACCGAGACCGGGATGAACACGTCAGCATCCCGCAGAAGGTGGCGAATAGAGGAACGGATGGCCTCGGGGTCCTCCCCATCAGCCTTCGGCCCCAGCTCAAGAACAACCCATTCGGTCACGGCTTACCCTCGTCGACCAAGCTGGTCCCACGTCTTTTCAAACTCACGACGCCACGCCTCGGGGGCCATCGCCTCTGTCAGCTCCGGGTTCTTCACGACGGAGTAGGTCGTCGCCGGAAGCTGAGCGACTCGGCCGCGAGGCTTGGCTTTGGCCACCGCGTGAACGTCGCTCTCTGTGAGCGCCGCCACGTCGTTGCTGCCCAGGTTGCCCACGCCGTCCCCCCGCAGGTTCCGCGACCCCGAAGAGACGGGACCCGACGGCGGGTGTG
>Ga0163146_10005333_pt1 | contig 15125 bp, 11 predicted proteins | sample OliLakLV19MP7G1_FD_148648 | JGI IMG/M metagenome (GOLD analysis project Ga0163146, IMG submission 148648) | Freshwater microbial mat bacterial communities from Lake Vanda, McMurdo Dry Valleys, Antarctica - Oligotrophic Lake LV.19.MP7.G1 | ecosystem: Environmental > Aquatic > Freshwater > Lake >...
AACATCCACCACGTACGGCCCAAACATCGCCGGCCTCTGATGGTCGTTCAACCAAGCGTACTTGCTATCGCGCACCACGCCGACAATTCGCCGCTCCCGGGTCTTCTCCAGGTCGAACCCCGGTGACAACGAAACCGATTGCATCAGGTTCCGCGCAAACAGGCCGGCCGTCGTCAACACCACGATCGATGTCGCTACCTGCGCCACTACCAGGCCGCGGCGCAACGTCAACTTGCCGCTCACCTGATGTTCCGATTGCTTCAACGCATCGCCGGCGCGGGAACGGCTGGCCCTCCACGCCGGCAGTAGTCCCACCAGCAGCGCGCACCCGCCGGCGATTGCCGAAGCGTACGCCAGCAGCCGCCAATCCGGTTCGATTTGCAACACAATCGGTATGGACAATAGCAAATGAATCCGGCTGATCGCGCGCGTCAAGAGAACGTTCAGGATCAATCCCAGCAACGTTCCGCCAATCGCCAGCAGCAGGCTCTCCGTCAGCATTTGCCGCAACAGGCGGCCGCGGCCCGCGCCCAGGCTCGCGCGAATCGCAAACTCCTGTCCGCGGCTCGATGCCCCTGCCAGCAGCAGCCCGGATACGTTCAGGCAGGCGATGCCCAACAGCAGCGATACGACCGTCATCAGCATCGCGAAGAACAAAGAAATTGATTTCTGCCCTGCCGTCCGCTGCAGGCCCACCACTCGCTAGACCCGAATGTCATTCGCAAACTTGAACAACCGTTCTGGCATGGCCTTGTCCAACTCCACGGCAACGGACCGCAAACGCTCTCGCACCGCGTCGTCCGAAATCCCGTCCGGCATTCGCGCATAAAGCTGGACTTTTATGTCGCGGCCTCGCACCTGTGCGTAGAGGTCTGGGCGCAGACCCATTCCGAACAGCGTCCGGTGGTTTTCCGGCAGTACGCCCAGCACGGTGTGGGGCTTTCCGTCCAGGTTCAGCGTACGGCCAACCACTGCCGGATCCGATGCCAGCCTGCCCTGCCACATACCGTACGAAATCACCACGGCGTCCTCGTCGCCCGGACGCATTCCGCGTCCGATGTGGAGCGGAATACCCGCCATTTCAAACAGGTTGTCCGTCGCCCGCATCGCGAAAAGGCGCTGTGTCTCGTCACCGGTGCGCCAGTTCAGATAACCCTCCTCCCGCAAGCCGGCCACATCCGGAAGCGCCTTCGCATCGCGCAGAAACTGAAACTGCGCCATTCCTGCGTGGCTGTTGCCGCCCAGCCGGACGTAGGCGATTGTTGATGCGTCGCGCACCGAAGGCTGGCTCATCAGAAACTCGACGGTCATGCTGAAGATGGCGGTATTCACGCCAATTCCAAGCGCCAGCGATAACACCGCCACCGCCAGAAAGGCGGCTCCCGCCGCAACGATCGCGCCGCGAAGCGCAGGTCGCTCAGCAGGTCTTCGAGCCACGTCCATTGCCATTCACTCCTGGTGTCTTCGGCCATTCTGGCGGTGGAGCCGAACTCTTTGCGCGCCCGGCGGAGGGCCTCCGCGCGGGCCAGGCCGCCGCGCTCGAGTTCATCGGCGCGCTCCTCCATATGGAACTCCATCTCTTCGGCCAGCGCGGCATCAAACTTCGATCGCCCGCGCAAAAACGCAAACTTGTTGCGGAATTCCATTGGGTTATACCTACGCGTTATCCAGCACGAGCTCTATCGCGCGGACCATGCGGCGGAACTCCTGGTTTTTCAGTTCCAGCCGCTTCCGGCCCTCGCGCGTCAGCTTGTAAAAACGCGCCTTTCGATTGGATTCCGACAAACCCCATTCCGCTGTCAGTCAGCCTTTCACCAGCATCCGATTTAACGCCGGATAGAGCGACCCTTCTTCCACTGTCAGAAATTCACCGGACGACTCTTTAATGCGCTTGGCGATGGCGTAGCCGTGCAGCGGACCGCCCGCCAGCGTCCGCAGCGCCAATAAATATAGAGTTCCCGGCAAAAGCTCCGGAGTGGAATTTTCCATGTCGCTCCCTTATCTAGACTATGTAATGTATAGCCTGGACAGGGAGAGACGTCAGGTATTTTCTATGCGAGCCTTCACGGTACGGCGGTCCAGCCCGAGACGGCGGGCGGTTTCGACGTAGGATCCGCTTTGGCCGTAAACGAGTTTGGCATAGTGGCTTAACACTTCATCGGCCGTAAGCTCGCCACGGTTGTAACGGTCGTGGAAACTGCCGGACGCAGTATGAAGGGGCTGGTAAGTTTGGCGGATCAAAATGTTGCGGACACACTGTTCGAGTTCGCGGTAGTTCCCCGGCCAACGATAGCCTTTGGGCAGATGATTTTCGATCCAATCGAGTACCGCCGGGTACGCGGATTCGGCTTCCTCGCCAACGGTTCGGCGGGTCATGTACAGAAGAAGTTCGGGGAACGAGCCGGGCGCGTCGTCGATTTGCTCGGCCAGCGATGGCGTACGAATCAGATCCGCGCAGAGGCGGTAGTAGAGATCCTCGCGGAAGCGGCCGGCGTCAATTTCGACGGCCAGATCGCGGTTCGTCGCGGCGATTAATTTGCCTTCGAACTGCTTACGGTCCGTATCGCCAACCGCGGCGTATTCGCGCGTCTCCATTACGCGCAGCAGCTTCACTTGAATCGGCATTTCCATTTCGCCCAATTCGTCCAGGAACACGGAACCCTGTCGCGGGCAGGCCTCGAGCCAGCCGATCCTATCCGCAATCGCTCCGGTGAACGATCCCCGTTTATGGCCAAAGAGTTCACTTTCAATTAAGGACGGCGACAACGCAGCCAGATTCACCGCGAAGAAGCTCTCGCCCTTGGGTTGCTCGAACGCCATTCGAGACGGCACAAATGGCAGATACCGCGCCCCGGCGATGGCGCGCGCGACCAGTTCCTTGCCTGTACCGGAGGGACCGGTTATCAACGTCGGGAAGTCGCCCATCTTGCGCCACAGCACGCGCCGGTAGCGGCGGAGATCGCAGGTGAAGATGGATTCCCAAATGCTCGCGCGCAGCCGCGCGGCGGGCCGGGACGAGCCGATGATGTGATCGAAGATGCGGTGGAACGCGCGAGCCAGTTGCCAGCAGCAGGCGAAAAAGTGTTCCACTGGAAGGGCGGTTTGGTAGCGTTTCCCCGGAATGTCGAAGTAATGCGCCCAGTCGGCGGCGAACTTGCGGTAAAAATTCCAGTTTGGGGTGGGGGAGGCGAACTGCGAGTAGTAACGCTGATAGAGAAGCGAATGGACGCATTCTTCATAGAGGGCGAAGTCGCCATCCGTTCGGGCGAGCCGTTCAAGCATCGCTTCCAGCGCCGGTTCCAGCTTCTTCTGGATTCGCCATATGTTGGGCCGCACACGATCGGGATCGGCGACGGAGACGCTCCAGATGGGATCGCCGGGAACGAATTCGGCGCCGAGGGCGGCCTGCTCCATCTCGACACGTTCAGGCGAGAACGGGTTAGCATAGGCAAGAGCGGCGGAAGCTCGCAAGAAGGCACTGGACATCCAATGATCATACCCTGTCCATTTTATGTATGACGAACTGGAATCCGATTCCGCGCCTGAACGCGTACCGATTTGAAAATGCAACCACTTACGAGCGAGCCGCCGATTGGCCAAATGAATGCCCTGACAGAAGACATGAACCATTCGAGCTATGGCAGTCTGCTTCGCGACCGCGGGTTTCAATCTTTTCTGTGGACGCAGTTCCTCGGCGCCTTCAATGACAATGTTTTTAAGATGATCGTCTCCGTTGCCGCGGTGGCCTATACCGCCGGCAACGCCGGGGCTGGGTCCCATTACTTGGCGCTCGCGGGAGCGGTTTTCGTCCTCCCTTTCCTGCTGTTCGCCGGGTGGGCCGGCCAACTGGCGGACCGCTTTTCGAAGTCGCAAGTCCTGATCGTCACGAAGTCGTTCGAAATTCTCACAATGATCCTGGCGCTATTCGCGCTGCAGGCGGCCAGCATGCCGATGCTGCTCACCGTGCTGTTTTTACTGGCCGCGCAGGCAAACTTTTTCAGTCCGGCGAAGTACGGTATTCTGCCGGAACTGCTGCCGGAACGCGACCTGTCCCGCGCCAACGCCCTGTTGGAACTGACGACGTTTGTGGCGATCGTTATCGGCGGCGGCTTCGGCACGCTGCTTTTCGAATATTGGAAGCACGATCAATGGAAGATCGGCGCGTTCCTGATCGCGCTGGCGGTTCTCGGGTCGTTGACCAGCCTGGGGATTCCGAAGGTGAAGCCGTCGCCGTCGAAGGAGCCGTTTCATTGGAACCCATTCACGGAAATCGTTCGCGGTTTCGGCATTCTGGGCAAGGATCGTCCGATGGCGCTGACGGTGGGCGGCATTTCGTTCTTTTGGTTTATCGGCGGGCTGGTGCAGTTGACGCTGGTCGTGTTTGTGAACCACACGCTGCATGGCACGGAGAGTCAAATCGGCCTGCTCGTAGCGGCGTTGGCGATTGGCATTGGCGCGGGTTCCATGGCGTCGGGCCGCATCTCGGGCGAGCGGATTGAGTTAGGGCTGGTGGCGCCATCGGGGATTGCCATGGGCCTTTCCGCATGCGCGCTGGGAATGGCGGCCACGCAGGGCTGGGCGTTTGTGTGGCTGACGCTCACCGGCTTCTTCGGCGGCCTGTTCATAGTGCCGCTGAACACGTTCCTGCAAGATGAGGCCGGTGCGGCAGAAAAGGGCCGCATTCTGGCTACGAATAACTTTGCCAACATGCTGGGTGTTATCCTGGCTTCCGGCGTTCTTTGGCTGCTCCACGACGCGCTGCACTGGAGCGGCGAGAACATCTTTTTCGCCGCCGGCGTCTTTACGATTGCCGCCTCCATCTACATACTCTTCTTTCACATGCTGCGTCAAACCGTTCGCTTCATTTGCTGGTCCATTCTGCACATCCTTTTCCGGCTGGAGGTCAAAGGCGGACACAACATTCCGGCCAAGGGCGGCGGCGTGGTTGTCGGCAATCATGTTTCCTATGCCGACGCCTTCTTGATCGGCTCGGCGACCCCGCGCTTCGTGCGCTGGATTCTGTGGAAGACGCTCTACGACATCAAGTTTTTGACGCCGATTTTTGAGCTGCTGCGCACCGTGCCGATTGACCTGTCTAAGCCGCGCGACGCCGTCGCCACACTGGCATTCTGCAGAGCGGAGGTGGAGGCCGGTGAACTAGCCGGTATTTTTCCGGAAGGGCAGATTACACGCACCGGCCATCTGCTGCCATTCAAGCGCGGTTATGAGCGCATTGCGGAATCGAAATCGGGCGTGCAGTCGCCTATTATTCCGGCGTGGATTGAGGGACTGTATGGCCACCCGCTCAGCATGAAGGGCGGGAAACTGTTCGGGAGCTGGGATGTCTGGAATCGGCCAAAGGTGACCGTGATTGTCGGCGAACCGGTGATGGGGCCTATCCCGCCGGAGGCGCTGCGGGCGCGCGTTATGGACCTGGCAAGCCAGGCGGCGACCGATAAGCGCGAGGCCGCCGAGACCATCGGCCGGCGGTTCGTGGCGGCGGCTCGCGAACGCTGGGGTGCATTGGGAATTGCCGATTCCTTCGGCAAGGAAATGACGTTTGGGAAGACTCTTATCGGCGCGCAGTTGTTGCGTCGTTGGCTCGATCGGAACGCGCCGGATCAGCCAATGATCGGACTCCTGTCGCCGAACTCCGTTGGCACGGCGCTGGCGAATATCGCGGTGACGTTGAGCGGCCGCACCGCCGTGAATTTGAACTTCACTTCGGGCGCGGCGTCAATGGCTTCGGCGATTGAGCAGTGCGGCATTAAGACCGTCTTGAGTTCGAAGCTTTTCTTGGTGAAGCAGAGGATTGACCCGATGCCGGGCGTGGTTTATCTGGAAGAATTGCTTCCGAAATTTACGGGGGTCGATAAGGCCATCGCGTTCCTGCAGGCGCGATTTATGCCGGCCGGGATGTTGGCGAAAGGTCAAACGGACGACGTAGCCGCGATCATCTTTTCGAGCGGCAGCACAGGCGAGCCGAAGGGCGTGGAATTGACGCATTGGAATCTGTTGTCGAACATGGACTCAGTGGCGCAGGTATATCCGGTGGGGCCGTCGGATGTGATGCTCGGCATCCTTCCTTTCTTCCATTCGTTCGGATTTGGCTATAACTTGTGGTTCCCACTGTTAAACCGGTTTCCAGTGATATTTCATCCGAATCCGAATGACGCAAAGACCATCGGCGAGTTATCGGAGAAATACGGCGCGACCTTCTTGTTGTCAACACCGACGTTCGCGGCGACTTACACTCGTAAGTGTACGAAGGAGCAGTTCGCTAAGATCCGTTACGTATTGGTCGGAGCGGAGAAGCTGCGTCCGGCGGTGGCGCAACAGTTCGAGGAAAAGTTCGGCATTCGTATGCACGAGGGGTATGGCTGCACGGAGATGGCGCCTGTGGTCAGCGTCAACGGACCGGACTTCATTTCGGATGACCCGTCACAATCGAGCCAGCTTGGCTTCAAGGCTGAAAGCGTGGGCCGGCCGCTGCCGGGCGTGAGTTTGCGCTTTGTCGACCCGGCCACCTTGGAACCCGTGCCGAATGGGCAGGAGGGCCTGTTGCTGGTGAAGGGGCCGAGCCAAATGCGCGGCTATTTGAAACAGCCGGAGCGGACGCGGAGCGCGTTGGTCGACCGCTATTACAACACCGGGGATATGGCCCGTCTGGACGAGGAAGGGTTCCTGTTTATCACGGGACGCCTATCGCGATTTTCGAAGATTGGCGGCGAGATGGTGCCTCATTTGAAGGTGGAGGAGTGTCTGCAGGAGATCATGGATGACGCCGCTTGTTTGGTAATCGGCGTACCGGACGCCCAGCGCGGTGAGCGGTTGGTGGTGTTACATACGAGTAAAGATTTGACACCGGCGGCGATGGTCGCTCACTTAGACAGCGCCGGCCTGCCTGCGCTGTGGATTCCGAAGCCGAATCAGTTTTTTCACGTTGACGAGATTCCGACATTGGGGACAGGGAAGACGGATTTACGAAAGTCGACCGACTTAGCGATTGAGTTAGCGTCCAAAGTGCGGCAACCGGCGGCTGTCGAATAACCTAGCTAGTGTGCCATTCCGGCACACCTGTCGACTAACTTCACATAAAACGGCGCCCTTTGCGGCGCCGTCAGTTTTGACATGAAGTTATTTTCATTATTACTAACAACACTTCCACTGATGTTACTTGGGCAACCTGTACGGTTCGGCGTAAAAGGCGGCTTCCTACTCACCGAGCCGACGCGATACACGCCCGAGCAATCGCGCTCGTTCACAGTGGGACCGGTCGTCGAGTTCCAACTCCCGAATCACTTCGCGATTGAAGCCGGCTTTCTATATAAGCGAATCGGCACAGGCCACGATGTCACGTTTACCGATTACCGCTCAAAGTCAAGTAGCCGGGGCAACTCGTTCGAAATTCCGGTGATTGGCAAATACTACTTCAGGCCGCCCAGCCGCTGGACGCCCTACCTTGGCCTCGGAGTGGCAATGCGGAGAACCTGGCAATCGACAGAGGGTTCCCTGACAGGTCCCGCGACCGACCAATTCAGGCCTGGTGAATTCCGCTACACCCGGTGGAGCGAGGAGCCGCAAACGATCAGGCGCAATCCCAATCAGGTTGAGTTCCTTTTCGGTATCTCGTTCTAATCGCCCTTCACGATCTTCCCGAACATCTGACCGCCGCCTTTTTCTCCGCTCCAGGTACCGGCGTATTGGTCTCGATAGAGCATCACGCGCGCGGTCCAGGTGCCCACGCCGGGAATGGTCATGTCGGTCAGTGTGATCACCGGCGTGTCCCCGGCCCATTTCAGCGTTATCGGAATGGGCACCGGGAGGTCCTTCCCGTCGTAGCGCAGCCGCGTTTTGAATAGCCACGTCTCACCGCTGATTTTACTGACGCTTTCAATCTTGTACTTTTCCGGGCCAAAAGTGCCTTCTTTGTTGGTCCGCGTCGAGTAGCCAAGCAGCGTCACGTTTTGCATGCGCTCCTGAAATAGCCGTTCATAGTCAGCCTGCTGGGTGACCGTTTTCGCGCACCCCGCCAGCACGAGCAGCGCCGCCAAAAGACCCTTCATTTGCGCTTGTTCTCCATCCAAATCACATTCGTCGTTGTCTGGCCGGCTATCAGCACGTCCAGGTCGCCGTCGTCGTCCATGTCCACGAGGCGAATATCATACGCTGCATTGCCGTACCAAATATCGTGACGTTTGAAATTCCCTTTGCCGTCATTTTCGAACCAGGCGACGACGTGGCTATCTTTAGCGCAGGTGACGGCGTCAATGTCGCCATCGCCGTCGATATCGCCTGTCGCGAGATTGTGGGGGCCGCCTAATTCGCTGTCCACTTCGCGGGCCTTCCAATCCGGCGCTTCGAACCAGACGACGCCGAAACCGTGGCCGCGGGTGGCGAAGAAATCTTTCTTTCCATCCCCGTTCACGTCAAAAATGGCAATGTTCGTCGCGCCCGGCTGTTTGTCGGCGATGAGATGCTTTTTCCACGATGCCTGCCGCGGATTCGCCGGTGCTTCCCACCACGCGAAGTAGTTGCCATCCGCGCCCACTTTGGCGCCAACGGCGATGTCGGCGCGGCCGTCCCCGTTCACGTCGCCGATGCCCATGTAGTGGCTCAGGCCCGGCGCGTCCTTCATCGCAAAGACCGTGCGCTCCCATTTGGGCGGCTTGAACCAGGCGATGGAGTTGGAGAACATGCCCGTTGGCTGCCCGCTATTACCAACCAGATCGGGCTTGCCGTCGCCATCGATATCGCCGGCGATCAGGCCGTGAACACCGTTGACGCCGCCTTGCGCGTGGCTGTCGACGACGTGATATTTCCACTTGTCTCTCAGCGGATTTTTCGGGCGTTCGAGCCAGAAAATCAAACCCGGCGAGTACTGTGCGCCAATCCAATCGACATCGCCGTCGCCATCGGCATCGAAGGCTTCCGAATGAATGGCCCAGTTGCCTTCGTGCAGCACGGTTGGCTTCCAGTCCGGCGCGGTGAGCAGAATTGTGCGCTTGTTCGTCTCGTCGTTGACGATGATGTCTTTCTTGCCATCGCCGGTGAAATCGGCGGCAATGGCGGTGTGGTTGGCAAAACCGCGAGTAACTTCGTGTTGGCGCCAGGCCGGCTTGGTTTCGTTCCAGTAGATCTTGATATTGGCAGTCTTGCGGCCAACGCCAATAATGTCGGCGAGACCGTCACCATTGAGATCGGCGACGTCCAGGTCTTCCGCGGCCATTCCGCCATCGTCGACTAACGCGGTGCGGGCCCACTTCCCCGCCCCGGTGCGCTGATAGACCGCGACGCCGAAATTCTTGTCGCGCCAGCCGACGGCGAGGTCGTCGCCGCCATCGCCATCGAAGTCGCCCCAGCCCAGCGCATGAGCTTGGGCCAGCCGCTCCTCAATGAACTGGCGCGGCCACATTTTGCCGTCCCATTTCTTGGGGCCGCGCAACGGGGGCATGAATTGGGGGTTCATTTTCGGCGCGGGTTCTTCGTAGATCACGATGCCGTTGCCATGCCAAGGCTCAACCGTGGCGATGGCGCGTTGCAGCCCATTGACCATACCCATTTTGATTTCGCCAGGCGCGCCTTCGCCGAGTTGCCGCTTGCTCCACGCGCCATTAGCCTTCTTGATGACGTACATACCATCGCGGGAAGCGGCGATGATTTCGTCGCCTTTTTCGCCGTCGAAATCGGTGACGATGAAGTTGTGAACGATGTGGAGCGAGTCGTCGGCCACCTCAGTTTTCCACGGTTCTTTGGCGGGATCCTTAGGCGGATGCAGAACCAGAATTCGCGAGCCGGCGCCTTCCCAATTTGGCCCTTTGCTCCCGCGCCCATGGAGCGGGACGACGATTAGCTCCTTCTCGCCGTCGCCATCGATATCGCCAAAGCGCATGCGGTGGAGCGTGGGCTCGTCACCCAATGGGACGACGTTCCCCTTCTGGTCGGTCCATTGCAAAGACCCGCCGCCGGTCGTGTTGCTCGGCTGCCAGTCGGCCCCGATGGCGAAGTCGAGTTTGCCATCGCGGTCAATATCGTGAGCGGCCACGCAGACGTTATCCTTCTTCGTCTTGCCATCGAGAATGACGTGCTTCTCCCACGTTGGATTCTGGTACCAAACAAGCTGCGTCGGATTGATGGCGACAATGTCGGGCTTGCCGTCCTTATTGACGTCGGCGGTCAGCACAGCGTAAACAACGCCGAAGTCTTTCTGAATTTCCTGCGTCCGGAAACGCAGTTCGACAGCCGCGGCTGGCAGGGAGGCAATGAGAATTATGGCAGTGGATCGCATTGCCGGAATTCTATCAGCCTATTCGCCATCCTCGCGCTGGATCCATGGCGGTTGCGCGAATACCGGTTCCACCATTCGCCAGATTTCGTCTCCAATATCGCGTCCATCGGCAACGCCGAAGACCAGTCCCTTAAGGCGGCGTCTGCCAAGCTCCGCATGGGTGTTCACCCACTGTGCGAACTCCTTGCGCGGACCGCTAACCAAGCCCAACCCCCGCGCCTCCTCTACATAGTCCTTGACATCGGCAAGGATCGCCGCGTGCTGCGCGCGCAGCAGATCGGCCTGCCCGCGGATCCAGTCGCGAAGTTCAACGGGAATATCGCCAGTCAAGGCCTCAGGAGTTTCATCGGCGCGCAGTGCGGCCCAAACCGTCTTGGTGGAGGTGCCGAACATCAGCCGGTGGAGTCGAACGTAGTCGTCGAGCTTCACCTTGGCGCGCGTGCCGTCTGGCCAGCGCAGGACAAATCCCTCTCCTTCGGTATTGGGAAGCGTTCGCGCGTCTAGTAGCCCGTAAAATTCGGCGCGCCGGATCCGCGCCGGTAGATCCAGCCAGGTGTTCGTATCGGCGCCCGCGAGATCCACTGAGCCGAGGGCGACCAACTCCTCCAGACCGCCATAGTCCACAACGATGCGGTTGCCTGGGTAGACAGCCTCCATCAGCACCGTTTCTCCCGCGGGAGGCAGATAATCCGGTGCTTGCGCTCCAAACCACGACGCGGCCCACAAGGCTTGATCGGATTCGAAACTGCCGCGCGTGGAAAACAAACGCCGCCCTTCATACGCGCAGAGCAGAATCAGACTTCCGTCGACCTTTTCCCAAAACTCCGGCTGGCCTTGGGGAAGTTCAGGCAGTTGGCTCAAGTTGAAGAATTTCGCGAAGCCTCGAGCGATGATGTCTCCCGCCTCATCGAGAATCAGGCCGCGAGCTTCGCGCAGAACTTGCGGCCAGTTGTGCGCCTTGAAGTCGAACTGCGCTTTCTGCGAATAATTGTAGATCCACAGGGGGAGTTGCGCGTGGCGCCGCCGGGTGCAGTAGCCGCCGGCGACGAGGTCTTGCAGTTCTGAGTGGAGAGCGTAGCGCAAAATGGGAAGGCGCTCTCAGCTTAACAGGAGACAAACGTGTGCCAGTCGAAATCGAACATGCCGTCCATGCCGCCGAACTTGCTCTGCGGGTAAAGCTCTTTCCCACCCAACACCAATGCGCCCAAGCGCTGCTGCGCGGAAGCATCGTCGAAATGGAGACCGGCGAAGGCAAGACGCTCGCCGCCGTGCCCGCCGCTGCTTTGCTCGCTCAAGCCGGCAAAGGCGTTCACATACTAACTGCCAATGACTATCTCGCCAAGCGCGATGCCGGATGGATGGGCCCGGCGTACGCGGAACTCGGCCTTCGCGCCGCGGCCATTCATCAAAACTCCACGCCCGCCGAACGCCGCGACGCCTACGCCGCCGACGTCACTTACATCTCCGCCACCGAAGCCGGATTCGACCATCTCCGCGACTGCCGCGCCCTCACGCTCGCCGAACGAGTTCAACGCCCACTCTACGCCGCCATCGTCGACGAAGCCGATTCCATCCTCATTGACGAAGCCCGCATCCCGCTCATCCTCGCCGGCGAGTGCGAAGGCATCGCCGATAGCGCCCGCCGCGCCGGTCCCGCCGCCCGCGCTCTCCGCCCTGGGATTGACTACATCCTCGACACCAGAAATCAAAACATCGAGATCACTTACGAAGGCCTTGCTCGCGCCGAAGACATCCTCCAAGTCGAGCAAATCCACGACGCCCCCAACGGCCTCCTCACCGCTATCTACCACGCCCTCCACGCCCAGCATCTTCTCGAAAAAGACGTCGACTACCTCATCCGCGAAAACAGAATCATCCCCATCGACGAGTACAAAGGCCGCACCGCCAACGAACGCCGTTGGCCCGCCGGCATCCACGCCGCTCTCGAAGAAAAGGAAGGTCTCGAAATCCAGGAACCCGGCCGGATTCTCGGCTCCCTCACCCTGCAAAACTTCGTCCTGCAATACGAACATCTCTGCGGCATGACCGGCACCGCCGCGACCCAAGCCGAAGAGTTCAAGCGGATCTACGGCCTCGACGTTGAAATCATTCCCACCTACAAACCGCGCATCCGCATCGATCAACCCGACGCCCTATTCCCAAATCAAGCCGCCAAATTCCGCGCCATCGTGCAGTCGATCCGTGAAAACCATTCCACTGGCCGCCCCGTGCTCATCGGCTCCGAAAGCGTCGAAGCGTCCGAGGCAATCAGCCGCGCCATCCCCGATATTCCGCACAACGTCCTGAACGCCCGTCACGAAGATATTGAAGCGGCGCTGATCGCCCAGGCCGGCCAGCGCGGCGCCGTCACCGTTTCGACCAACATGGCCGGCCGCGGCGTCGATATCGTGCTCGGCGCGGGCGTCGCGGACTTGGGCGGACTCCATGTCATCGGCGCCGCCCGCAATGACAGCCGCCGCATCGATAACCAACTCCGCGGCCGCGCCGGCCGCCAAGGCGACCCCGGCTCCTCCCGCTACTTCATTGCCCTGGACGACGAACTCATCCGCCGCTTCCGCGACGACGGTGAACAGATTCAGACGCTGGCCGATTGCGACATGCTCCAACGCCGCGCCGAGGGCCGACACCTCGACGCCCGTCTCTTCCTCCACAAGTACGAGCGAGTCATCGAAGGTCAACGCCATGCCCTCCTGCAAACCCGCGACGAAGTCATGGAAAATGCCGAAGAGAACCCAAACGAACCCGAATGGCCCATTCGCATTGAAGCGATTGACGAGGCCTGGGCCTGTCATCTGGAAGAGGTGGCGAATCTGAAATCCGGCTTCGCCTGGCTCAACCTCGGTGGCCGTGAACCGCTCAGTGAGTTCCTCCAAAATGTGGATGCTCTGTTCACCCAACTGTGGAAACAGGTCGACCACGAAGCAGCCGAGCGTCTCGCCAGCGGTGAAAAAACGCCCCCGCGCCGCGGTGCAACTTGGACTTATCTAACCGTCGATCAACCCTTCGGCACTGGTATGGAGCGGCTTATGAAAGGCCTCGCCCGCAAAGCGCGGTCGGGGCGCTTGTGGGGTTAAGCTTTACAACGCTACCGAAACATCCGTCTGCGGAAGGTCGTTGCCCTTGAATAACAACGGCGCGCCAGTTGCCTTCGACAGTGCATAGGCGAAGCAATCCCCCATGTTCAACTTCGCCGGATGGCCCTTCCCAAAGCGGCCTGCTGCCGTCACTGCCGCGCGCCGCTGTTCAAGCGAGACGGGGCGCAACGCAACGACGATACCGAGAGCCGTCATCAAGCGCTCCACCGCTCCCACTGCGGATTCTCCGCTCCGTCCTCGCACCGTTGTCGTGACTTCCCGGTAATTCACTGGGCTTATGAGCGAGCCGGTCGCACCCGTAATTCGCCCCTTGAAAGCCTCAGCCTCTGGTTCGTCAGAGTAGATCGCCAAGATGGCTGACGCATCCACAGCAATTATCATAGAGGCAGACCTTCCTCATCGTAGATGTCGGCGTCGGTCAACAATGGACCAATAATCGGCAGTGCCGCGATCTCTTTCTGGATCTGAGCCACTCTCCTCAACCGATCCTAAATATCCGCCTCCCGAGCCCGCTGCGCCTCGGCAAGCCTCTCCCGTATTGCTTCCGCTACGACATCGGTGATCGGCCGTGGCGTCAGTTCCGCTAACAGGCGAATATCTCGCACTACGTCAGGACCAGAATCCGCCTTTCACCCGTCACCAGATTCTGATACACCCCGGCATCCAACATAGGCCGATCCCTCAAACGCCTTCACGTTAAGAGACACCTTTGGTTCCGACTTCAACTCCGAGAGCTTGTCACTTTCAACATTATCTGGCATAGCTGGTCTTCTTGGTTGATGCCGATCGAGCGAGGAGCCGACAGACTGTCGCCGGGTGGATCTTGAACAGCCGCGCAGCGTCTGCGGCCGTCTTATCACCTTTCGAAACCATCTTCCGGATCTCGGTCTGTTGTTGAGGCGACAGTTTCGGTCGGCGTCCGCCAATCCTTCCTTCCTCGCGAGCTGCATCCAGACCGGCCTTGGTTCGCTCCTTGAGCATGGCCCGTTCGAACTCCGCGAACGCTCCCACCATCCGCATCATCATTCGACCAGCGGGAGTGGTCGTATCGATTGCTTCGGTCAAGCTACGGAATCCGGCTCCGGCTTCGCCGAGCCGTTCCATGATCGTGAGCACGTCTCGAAGGGAACGCGATAGCCGGTCCAGTTTCCAAACCACAAGCACGTCACTCTTGCGGAGTTGATCGAGGAGGCGTTGCAGTTCAGGCCGATCCCAGCGACCACCCGATGCCTTCTCTCGAAAGATCCGCTCGCACCCAGCCGCCTTCAACGCCGCCACCTGCGTCGCGGTTTCCTGATCGGTGGTTGAGACTCGGGCGTAGCCTATAAGCATTGCAATAATCTATTGCCATTAGTCTACATTAAGAAATACCGTTTGGCAACACCAGAATCGACAGAAACGCAGGTTTGGCATTTCATTGCAGAAACGTTCGTTTGTGCAATGCCGATCTGGCCACCGCCCACTGGTACGGCGCCGCGCCTGGTACGTCTTCGCGGAACACTGCGCGACTAGGCAGGAGAATCCCAAAAACACGCAGGTCGTGGACGGCTGGTCCTCCTGAACGAGGGAGGTTCAAAGTCGTCAAAACGCAAGTTAATGTCAAACTTAAGAAGTGGATCCGCGAACATCATCACGAGTCGCGCTGATTACGGGCGTCACTCGCCAACAGGGTATAGGTGCTGCCGTCGCACTCGCTCTGGCGCGTGCTGGCGTGGACGTTG
>Ga0163146_10005334_pt1 | contig 15119 bp, 12 predicted proteins | sample OliLakLV19MP7G1_FD_148648 | JGI IMG/M metagenome (GOLD analysis project Ga0163146, IMG submission 148648) | Freshwater microbial mat bacterial communities from Lake Vanda, McMurdo Dry Valleys, Antarctica - Oligotrophic Lake LV.19.MP7.G1 | ecosystem: Environmental > Aquatic > Freshwater > Lake >...
GGCGTGGTTCGTCGCGATGACCGTGCTCATCACGGCCGTCCTCGCGCCGCTGATCGCCGCCAGCCTCTGGCGCCGCACCATCGACAACGCCTGGTGGGCCGCGTCCATCACGGGCCTCATCCTCTGCTATCTCTCCGTCGTCGGCCTTGCGCGAACTTTCGCGGGCCTACCGGGGCTCGCACGCCTGCACTTCATCACCACGCGGGTCGGCTGGCTCTGGCTCCAGCGCCTCGTCGGCACGCTCGCCTTCTCGCAACTGCACCGCGGCCTCAGCATCCTCGCCGACGCCAAAGCCACCGCCCTCACCATGCTCTTCCGCATCACCGACATCGCCGTGCAGAGCCTCCGCTTCGTCCTTGTTGCGCAAATGATCCATGAACCGCTCACGTTCGCCAACGCCTTTCTCGCCGCCTCGACCTATTTCATCATCGGCGTGCTGAGCCCGGCGGGGATGCTCGGCGCGCGCGAAGGCGGCACGGCCGCGCTCGTCAGCGTCCCCGCCAGCGCCACGCTTCTCGTCGGCGCAGGAGAAATTATTGTCAACCTGATCGGCGCACTGATCGCCGTCGCCTACCTACGTCTCGACAAACTCTTGCGCTCCAAGCCCACGTCATCAAGCTCGAGCGAACGCCCCGCGGACCTATCATCGATGTCATGAAAATCTCTCTCGCGCAGATCAACCCCACCGTCGGCGACCTCGCCGGAAACGCGACCCGGATGCAGAAAGAACTGCAATCCACCGCCGCAGATGCCGCGAACCTCGTCGTCTTTCCCGAGCTCTCCATCTGCGGCTACCCGCCCAAAGACCTACTGCTTCAAGAGTCCTTTGTCGCACGCTGCGAGGCCGAAGTTCGTCGCATCGGCGAATCTTCAACCGCCGACATCACCGCGATCTTCGGCTGCCCGCTTCCCGCGCACAACCTCGCTGGCACCACCAACTCTCTTCTCGTCTATCAGAACAACCACCTCATCGCACGCTACGACAAACGTCTCCTCCCGACCTACGACGTTTTCGACGAGGACCGCTACTTCGTCCCGGGCTCAACACCGACCGTCATCGAGATCTCTGGCATCAAAGTCGGCCTCGCGATCTGCGAGGATCTTTGGAAAGGTGAGGACGCCGGGTTCGCGCCGCGCTACGCCGACGCCGCCGACCCCGTGACCGAACTCGTCCGCGCCGGCGCGAGGATCATCGCCGTCTCCTCCGCGAGCCCCTTCGTCCTTGGCAAGGGCGCACGCCACCGCGAGATCCTCCGCAAGCACGCCACTCGCCACAGCGTCCACGTCCTCTCCGTCAACCAGGTCGGCGGCAACGACGAGCTCATCTTCGACGGCCACGCCTGCGCGATCGGCCCCGGCGGCGAACTGCGCGCGGCCGCGAAGAGTTTCGATGAAGACCGAGTAAACGTCGAGATCAATCACGAGATCAATGTTGAGAGCAACGCCGCAAGCTCGAGCACGCAACCCTCAACGCCTGATCCTCTTCTCAGCGCTGTCGCCGAAGAACTTCTCTTCCGCGCCCTCGTCCTGGGCGTTAAGGACTACTGCCGCAAGACCGGCTTCCGCACCGCGCTCATCGGCCTCTCGGGCGGCATCGACTCCGCGCTCACCGCCTGCATCGCCGCAGCCGCGCTGGGCTCGAAGCAAGTCACCGGCGTCTCCATGCCCGGCGAGTACTCCTCGCAAGGCTCCAAATTCGACGCCTACGAACTCGCCAAACGCCTCGGGATGGAGTGCCAGGTCATCCTCATCAACCCCGTGATGCACGCCTTCCGCGACACGCTCGACGCCCACTTCGAGGCTCACAAGCTCGCCACGCTCGGCGCGAATATGCCCGACATCACCGAAGAAAACCTGCAATCGCGCATCCGCGGCAATCTGCTCATGGCCCTGTCAAACCGCACCGGCTCGATCGTCCTCACCACCGGCAACAAGTCCGAGATGGCCGTTGGATACTGCACGCTCTACGGCGACATGAGCGGCGGGCTCGCCGTTCTCGCCGACGTCACCAAGCAACAGGTCTACAAGCTCTCGCGCTGGATCAACGCCAACCCCGCCGCGTGCGGCTTCACCAAGCCGCCGATCCCCGACGCTTCGATCACCAAACCGCCGAGCGCCGAACTGCGGCCCGGCCAGACCGACCAGGATTCGTTGCCGCCCTACGAAATACTCGACGAGATCATCGCCCGCTTCGTCGAATCGCGACAAGCCCCCAGCACGATCGTCCGCGAGACCGGCTTCGACGCGGCGGTCGTCACCCGCATCGTCCGCATGATCGACCTCGCCGAGTACAAACGCAAGCAAGCCCCGATCGGCCTGAAAGTTACGAGCGTGGCGTTCGGGTCGGGCCGGAGAGTGCCGATCGCGCAGGGGTGGCGAGGAGAATGAACGACACTTGCGATGACCCGCCGCTACACCACCACCAACGGATCATGGTCCGCCCGCGCCTGCACCACCCGCACGCCCGGCAGCATCCCCCGCAACCGCTCCGCCAGCCGCGGCAGGTACCCGCGCTCCGTGTTCGTATGGCCAGCCAAGATCACCGACATCCCCGAGTGCAGCGCGTGCAGCACGTCGTGGTGCTTCATCTCGCCCGTGACAAACACCTCGCAACCCTCCGCGCGAGCGACGCCCGCCAGCGACCCGCCAGCGCCCGGCACCACGCCGATCGTGCTTACCGCTCGTGAAAGGTCCGTCGGCCCGCCCACCGACGCGACCTCGATCCGCGCCGTGCGCAAGTGCTCGCGCAGCCTCACGGCCAGCTGCGCCAGCGTCGCTGGTTGATCCAGCACCAGCCGCCGCCCCGCGCCGGTGTTCCGCGTTGGCTGAGAGGCAAGCTCGTACACGTCGATCGGCATTGTTTCGTACGGATGAAACTGCTTCAACGTCTCGATCACGAGCGCCACCGCGCGCTTGGCGCACACCATCTCCAGCCGACACTCGCGCACGCGCTCCAGCCGCCCCGCGACGCCGACAGCGGGCTGCGACGACGCGTTTCCGAAGAACGTCCCTGTCCCGTCCGCAGCAAACGAGCAGACGCTGTAGTTCTCGTTCAGGCCCGCACCGGCCGAAGCCATCGCGCTGCGAACCTTGTCCACCGCATCGGGCGGCACGAACGTGACCAGCTTAACCTGCTGCGTCGACTCGATCGCCGCGTACGGCGTCAGCGCTCGGCAATCGCCCGACACCTTCCCATCACGTCCTCCGCTCAGGCCCTCGCACAGCCAATCGCTGATCCCCCTCGACGCCGCGTCGAGCGCGGTGTGCGGGCAATAGATCGCGATGTGCGATTCGATGGCGCGCAGGATCGCACGCTCGGGCATCGACGAGGCCGTGATCCGCGCCATCGGCTCCCAGATCGGCGGGTGGTACGCGATGATCGCCGAGGCCCGCTCGTGAATCGCCTCGTCGAGCACACGCTCCGTCAGATCGATCGTTAGAAACACCGGCCCCGCCAGCGCACGCGAGGCATCCCCGACCAACATCCCCACACGGTCCCAAGGCTCGGCCAAGGCCTGCGGGGCGATCTGATCCATCGACGCGTTGAGGTCACTCACGAGCATTGATGTTCTCACAATCGAGCGCGAAAACCGATCGGCCCGCCGCTCGTCGCAACCATAGCCAGCACGAGCCGCACGCCGGGCAAGCCACCAAACATCAAACGATCAGTCGGCACACAGCCACGCCTCGGGCACGCAAGATATTCAAGCCAGCCCGCCGCACGTCATGGTCAACTTTCTCTGAAACACTACCCAAACAGATCTAAAACTTCTTCCTCAACTTCTTCCCGGTTCGGTGGTCCGGGCCACGCGGAACGTCCATACTTCCTCCACTCTTATGCAACCGTTCTGGAAATTTGCGCGGCGGATGCTGCGCTACCGAACCCTCGTCGTCGCGGCTCTCATCATGGCGGTGCTCTCCGCGGGCACCTTCGGCGCGGGCCTCCTCGCCATCAAGCCGGTTCTCGAAAAAATCCTAGGTAAGGACGGCCGGGATCTGCCCGCGATGGCGACGGACCTCAATGTCAAACTCGCCGCCAACTCCGTTCTCCGCAACATCCAGATCCCGCAAACCTGGATCGACGCACTCCCGCACGGCAAGTTCACGGCCGCGGTCTACATCGTGAGCTTCATCGGCGTCATGACCATCTTCGGCGCGGCCGTCAGCTTCCTCCACGCCTTCCTCGCCCTCACCGTCGTCAACCGAACCACCACCAACATCCGACGCGAGGCCTTCTACCGCGTCCTCCGCCTCCCGCTGCGCGACATCGTCCTCGGCGGCCCCAGCGACGCCGTCGCGCGCATCATGGCCGACACTCAGCAGCTCGGTGGCGGGTTCAACGCCCTGCTCAGCAAGGCCGTCATCGAAGCCTTCAAGGCACTCGCCGCCGTCGTCGTCGCGTTCATCCTCGACTGGCGGCTGGCGCTCATCGGCATGTTCATCGGCCCGGTCCTCGCCATCGTCATCCGCAAGCTCGGCAAGACAATCCGCCGCGCCACCAAGTCCGCGATGCAATCGCAATCCAAGCTCTACCTCGCCGCCCTCGAAGCACTTCAAGGCCTGCGCGTCGTCAAGGTCCACACCACCGAACGCTACGAGGTGGGCCGGTTCCACCGTGTCAACAAAGAAGTCATGCGCGAGCAGAACCGCGTCCGCACCGCACGCGCACTGGCCAGCCCGCTCGTCGAAGCGCTCTCGCTCTTCATCGTCGGCGCTCTGGCGCTCATCGCCGTCAAGGCCATCCTCGACAACAAGCTCGAACCCGCAACCTTCATCATGACCCTCGGCGCACTCGGCTTCGCGGCCGCCGCACTCAAGCCGCTCACCGGAATCTTGAACGACATCCAAGCCTCGTCCGCCTCCGCTGAACGCCTCACCGAGCTCTTCGCCATGGCCCCCGAGCCCGGCTACGGCCCGCACCTCCCCAAGCTCGCCCGCCACGCCAAATCAATCGAGTTCCGCAACGTCACCTTCACCTATCCCAAGCAAGAACGCCCCGCGCTCGACACCATCAACCTCACCATCGAGCACGGCAAAACTGTCGCCGTCGTTGGCCCCAACGGCTCGGGAAAAACCACGCTCTTCTCACTCGTCCCACGCCTCTTCGACCCCGATGTTTCCGAACCAGGACAACCTCAAGGCACGATCCTCATCGACGGGCTCGACGTCAGAGAAGTCTCCGTGCGCAGCCTGCGCCGGCAGATCGGCGTCGTCACCCAGGAAACCGTTCTCTTCCGAGGCACCGTTGCCGCAAACATCGCCTACGGCGCTAAGGGCGTCACCCGCGAGCGCGTCATTGAGGCCGCCAAAAAAGCTCGCGCCCACGAGTTCATCATCGCGCTCCCGCAGGGCTACGACACCCTCGTCGCCGAGCAAGGCCTCTCGCTCTCGGGCGGCCAGCGCCAGCGCCTCGCCATCGCCCGCGCCATCCTCCGCGATCCCGCCATCCTCATCCTCGACGAGGCGACCAGCATGATCGACGCCGACTCCGAGGCCAAAATCGCGGCCGCCCTCGGCGATTTCTCACGCGGACGGACCTGCCTCATCGTCGCCCACCGCCTCAGCACCGTGGTCAACGCCGACCACATCGTCGTCATGGACCAAGGCCGAATCGTCGATCAAGGCGGGCACGGGGAACTCCTCAGCCGCTGCGAGACCTACGGCCGAATCGCCCGCCACCAACTCGTCGCTGGCACTTGACACCAACCTCGCGCATACCGTGACACCATGCACGACCAAGCTTGCGAAGGCAACGATTATTTCAAGTGCGACTTCTGCCGCCAGTCATGGGCCGAGGATCGCCAGATGGTCGAGGGCCATCAAGGCAGCCTGGTGTGCGGCCCTTGCCTCAGCGTCGCCTACGCCACCGTCGTCAACGCCAGCATCACCGTGACGCCTCCCGAGAAAGTTCTCTGCGCGATGTGCCTCGAAGACCGCGACGACTCGCACTGGCAGAGCCCCGCGCTCCCAGAGATCTTCGTCTGCCTTCGCTGCATCAAACAGTCCGCACGCATGTTCGAAAAAGACCCCGAATCAGGCTGGAAACGCCCGGCGAAACGCGCCAAAGCCTGACCACGCCCGCCCCCGAAAGAACATCAGCGCCAGCGTGAAGCGATCCGCGCGAGCGAGCCTTGCCTCAATCGTAAAGTTGAGCACCGGGTATCACCGCACCCACCCCAACATCGCCGCGATCGCCACGCTCGGCGGGCTGAACTTCACACCCTCGGCAAACTGCGCGAACTCTCTCACCGCGACCCACCGCACCGCCGAATACTCCCAATCACGCGAAGATCGCTCGATCGCTTCGAGATCGCTCGCGAGCGACAACCTGATCACAACATCCACTCCGCGCGCGGCGACATCATCACAGATTGCCAACGGCTCACATCGCGCTCGCGCAATCTCCAGCCCCGCCTCTTCACGAAGCTCCAGCCCGTACAGCGCGATCAGGTCCGCGAAACTCAGCTCCCGCACACCCGCCCTCGGCGGCTGAATCCCGCCCGAGGGCCCCAGCTCCCACATCTCGCCGTACGCAAGCGTCCGCGCGTCTCGCTGGCCAACAAAGACATGCTCAACGCCGCGACGATCGCGGGCCGAGACCACGCCCCGCGCCGCCAGCAAACGCACGCCGTTGTCGATCATCGGCTGGACCGCCAGCCGCTGGTACCGATCGTGCCGAGCACCGATGGTCACATCACCGTTCGAGCTTGAAATCTCGATCGAATCGACCGCGACGATCGCGCCATCAAACAACCGTGGGTTGTTCGCCGCGCGCTGCGCCCACTCGCGAGCCGTGCGTTCATCGGGCTCCGGCGCGGCCCGCGCGGCCATCAGCACGCGCACTCGCGCACCGCGCGCGATGCCCGTCACCTCGCACCCTGAGCGCGTAAGCCGTGCCGGTTGCATGATCCAAACACCCTCCCCCGCCCGAAAAAGCTTCCTCGCGGCGCAACCGCCATCCCTCAATCAACCCTCAATCAACCCATAAGATCCGCGATCCCGCTGCTGCCCAGCTCTGGCAGCCCCAGCGCCTTAGACTCGCGGTCGATCGCTTCTTTCAGCTTCTCCTGAGCCATCTTCAACGCCTCGTTGGTCGCGTCAACGATCAGCGAACCCGCCAGCGACCGCGTCTTGTCGTCGCCCGCCATCCCCGCGACCAACGCCGGGCTCAGTTCCACGCTCAGCACCTTCATCTGCCCGCTCGCCGTCACGCGCACCGCCCCGCCCCCGGCCTGCCCCGTCACGCTCGTCCGCGCCATCTGCTCTTGCACCTTGGCGAACGACTCTTTGAGCTTGTCCTGGTTCTTGAGCAACCCCGCCACCGCGCCCATCGCCTTAAACTTGTCGAACATGAGACCCCCGTGTTTCGTCCGGCCTTTCGCTGTCGCCGAACGTGTGATGTGATCCAAAGTCAATCGTTACTCGCTCGACGAACCCGAGTGAATCGCTGGCTCAAAGAACTCCGCACGCACGCGCCCGGACCGTTCAATCTCAAACTTCGCACCGAAACTCATCCCGATCAGCTCGCGCAAAGCTAAACTCTCGCTAGCTCTCCCCGCAACAAACTCGTCACTCGTCTCTCGGACGTCCCTCCGCAGTCTGCTGCACCTTCACCACTCGCGCGCCAAACAACTCTTCCGCCTGCTTTACGAGTGGGTGTTGACGCATATCGACGGCTGGCGCAACGCCGGGCCCAACACTCACCGAAGTTCCTCGCGCCGAACCGCTCGACAAGCTACCAGCCAAACTATCCGCCGAAGCCTCAGCACGTTTCGCGCCAACCGCACCGCTCGCCAGCTTCACACCCTCGCCACTCTCGAGCACCACCCTCACCGCCGCGCCGTTCAGCCGCGCCGCGATGGTCTCGATCTCCTTCAGCCCGCCTCGCGCCACCGGCAGCATCGTCTCCGTAACTGCCAGCGTCAGCACATCCCCCACCATCGACACAAACGCGACGCTCTCGATCACCACGCGCAGCCGCCGAGTCTCGCTCGCCACGCGCAAAACCTCACTCCAAAGCTCCCCCGACGATCGCGCACCGCTCGGACCCGGTGCCACCGCTCCTTCAGACGCCGCCGGCGCAACGCCGACCGAGGAATCTGATCGAGAAACACTCGGCGTTGAAGAACTCTGGGTCCAAGACGGCGGCGGCGGCGCGATTGCGATGCTCGGTCTCGGCGGCGCCGCCGTTAGTGTTTTTTTCCAGCGACACTCCCCGAGCCGATCGCCGTCTCGCTACCAGCCCCACCCCCGACCACCATCGCGGTCACGTCCGCCAGCTTCTCCGTCAGCGCCAGCCGCACGATCAACGCGTCTATCAACGCCCGCGGCGTCGAGCTCCCCTTCGTCGCACGCTGCACGTTCTCGCACAGCGCGATCATGTGTACGATCCCCGCCGCATCGAACTTCTCTGCCCGCAAGGCCTCGGCCGCCCGCGCCGCCTCCGACAGGTCCACCAGCCCCGACCTCGCCCCGCACGCCGCCATCACCATCAAGTCTCGTAGCCGATCTAGCAGAGTCTCGATCAACTGATCGATCGAGATCCCCCGGCTCAAAAGTTCGTCCGCCTTCACGAGCGCCGGCCCCGGCTCGCCCTCCGCGATCGCATCGATCAACGCCCCGACCAGTTCCCGGTCCGGCAGACCCAGCAATTCCTGCAGCAACGCCACCGTCAGCTTCTTCTGACCGGCCGCCATCAGCCCATCCAGCAGCGACAGCGCGTCACGCATCGACCCGTTCCCCAGCCGCGCCACTTGGTGCAGCAACTCGGGCTCGGCGCTCAGCCCCTCTTCCTTGGTCACCGCCTTCAAGTGCTCGGCGATCATGGACGAAGCGATGTTGCGGAAATCAAAGCGCTGGCAGCGCGACTGGATCGTCGGCGGAACTTTTTGCGCTTCGGTCGTACACAGGATGAACTTCACATGCTCGGGCGGCTCTTCCATCGTCTTGAGCAGCGCGTTGAACGCCGCCGTCGAGAGCATGTGAACCTCGTCGATGATGTAGACCTTGTACTTCCCGCGCAGAGGCCGATAGATCGAGTTGGCGATCAGCTCGCGCGCGTTGTCCACCGAGTTGTTGCTCGCCCCGTCGATCTCGATCACGTCTGAATCGCGCCCCGCCATAATGGCCGCGTCCGCCTCGGCCGTCCCCCCGGACAGGGCCTTGGCGAAGATCCGCGCCATCGAAGTCTTCCCCACCCCTCGCGTTCCACAAAAGAGATACGCGTGCGCCACCCGGTTGGCTGAGATGGCGTTCTGCAGGGTTCTGGCGATCGGTTCCTGCCCCACGACCTCGTCAAAGGCCTTGGAGCGGTAGCGGCGAGCGAGCACGGTGTACGACATGAGCCCAGTTTAGCGAGGCGCCGAGGGGCGCGAAAAAAAATGCGCCGCCTGCACCGACGGCCGCCCAGCGAACGTCGAGCACGCGAAGAACGACCTCACCGCAAGCAACACCGATATGAAATGGCTCATCTCATTCTCTTGCGTCTCTTCTATGAAGCACGAAGAAATCGCAACCGGCGAGCTCTCAAGTCAGAGAACAGGCCTGATTCTCACGGAGAGTTCCACAGTTCCTAGAGTTCGCGGATCAGGGCCAAGGTTCAGGGCCAAGGTTCAGGCCCCGGGCTTCTTATACACCATCTCCACCCGGTTCCCGCGCGAGTTGAACTCAACCTTGGTCATGTACGCCCGGATCAGCATCACCCCGCGGCCCGACGTCTGCTCCAGATTCTCATCCAGCGTCGGGTCGGGGATGATCCCCGGATTGAAGCCCGGCCCCTCGTCCTGCACCCGGATATGAACCTCGGCCGGGTCCACCGTGTACTCGATCGTGATCGGCGTCTCGGGCGGCAGGTTCTTGTGCCCGTGCCGGAACGCGTTAGCGATCGCTTCTTCGAGCGCCAGCTTGATCGCAAACCGCGAGGCCTTGGCGTACCCGTGCTGCTCGACGGCGCTCAGCACCACCGTCTCGACCGTTTCGATCGCCTGCCGGTCGTTCTGGACCTTCATCGCTTGGAAAGCGTGGCTGGTGGGTCGGTGCTTGCTCATGCAGGCCTGGTCCGTGCGTCAGGAAACGTGATCGAGCGGTTCATCAGAAAGTTCGACAGGGAGTGCGGTGCCGCGCGAGCTCGCGCGGCGTGACGCCACAACGATCAGGCCAAAACGATCAGGCCACAACGATCAAGCGAGGCTCTTCACCGCGTCGTCCGCGGTCTCATGGATCTGGAACAGTTTGTTGAGCCGGGTGATCACGAAGACCTCGTAAATCTGCGGGTCAATGTTCGCTAGCCGCAGCTGCCCGCCGCGGGCTCGGACCTTGTTGTTCACCGTGATCAGCGTCCCCAAGGCCGCCGACGAGAGATGGTCTACGTTCGTGAAGCTGATCACCAGTCGCGGCACCTTCTCCGCCTCGATGATGGAGCCGATCTCCTCGCCGATCATCTGAATGTTCGCTTCGTCGAGAATGTTGCGATCGATGAACTCGATCTGGGTCACATTGTCTTGGCGTCGGACACGGAGTCTGGAATCAGGCGAAGCCATTGACGTATCTCCTTCGCAAACCACCGGTCACATGCTCACCGCGTCGTGCGCGAGCGAGGCCAACACACTTAAGAACTACTCAAGAACCACCCAAGGCCGCGGCAAGCGTCCGAGCATCATATCACCCGACCTCGCACCTCGGCTCAGCCACCCGGACAAGTCTCTCGGACGCCAGACCCGAGAGCTTCCCAAGGTCGAGGTGTGCGGACGATCGCGTAAAGACGAACCGGAACATTCCGAACCCTAGAACCTCAAAGGACACGCCCTCAAAGAAAACAGGGCGCTCAGAGCGCCCCGAGGAACTCACCATGCTTTGATGACCGCCCAGCCCGCCAAGGTTTACTCGACGCGACCGAACAGCCCGGGTCAGTTCCCTAGCGGGGTCTTGAGCGAATCCAGCAGGCCTGGGAAGTTCTGATCTTCCTGCTCGCTCTGGATTAAGATCGTCGGCTTGATGAGGATCAACAGCGTCTGCTCGTCCTTGGCCTTGGCGGTGTTGGCAAAGAATCGGTTGAGAATCGGGATCTTCGAGAGCACCGGCACGCCCGTCTCGACCTCGTACTCGTTCACCAGCCGCTGACCGCCGATCAGGATGGTGCCTTGGTCGGGCACTGTCACCGTGGTCGAAACGCTCGTGACCGTCACCGTCGGGATCTGGATGAACGCGCTGACCTGCCCGGACTGCTGGAGCTGGCCGCCCGCGATCGCCGTGATCGGAGCCTGCGCGATACCGTCGATGTTGGAAACCGACGTATCGATGTTCATGGTCACGTAGCGACGGTCCGACGTCACCGTGCCCTCCACCAGCAACCGTACACCCTCGCTCACCGTGGAGAGCGTGGGGTCAAAGCCGACCGCGGAAGTTCCGACGACCGGCGTCAACGCCGAGATGAACGCCGTCTGCGTCGCCACGAAGATGTTCGACGTCTGACCGTTCGTAAACGTCAACCGCGGAGCGTTCAGCCGGATCGAACGCCGGTCCGCCTGAGTCGCCTGGATCAGGAAATCGACCTGAACATCGTCAAGGAACTGTCCGGCGATGCCCAGCGCTGGCGCCGCGCCGAGCGCCTGGCCCGCCACCGTGCTGGAGCCCACCTGGCTCGTAAGCAGAGTGCTGGTCAGATCGCTCGAGTTCTGTGCCGCACCGATCGGCGACCACGCACGCGGGTTCACAACGCCCTGAGTGAGCCCCGCTGCCCCGGCCCCGGCCGCGCCCGTCACGTTCCGCTGCAGCCCGGGACGCGTGCCCGAGAAGTTGAAGAAATCTGAAGTCTGGACCGTCGGGTCGGTTCGTTGCGCGGCCCGCACTTGGTTGTTGTTGGCGTTGAAGTACACGTCCAGATCAAACCCGATCTTCTCAAAGAAATCCTGCGCCACCAGCATGAAGCGCGCTTCCACGTTGATCTGCATCGCCCGGACCTCGCGCAGCTTGCTCAACAGCCCGCTGATCGCCTGATGGTTCGCTGGCGTGTTCTTGATAATCAGGTTGCCGTTCATCGTCGTGATCGAGCCCGTGGCCCCGCCCAGATCGCTCCAGCCCGTCGGATCGATCGTCCGCTGGATCACGTCCACGATCGCTCGCGAGACTTCTTCGCCCGAGCCACGCTTGGGGCCCTTGAACACGTCCGCGTTGTCCCCGCCCCGACCGATCTCGCTCCCCGAGAACGGGCTCGAACCGTGGGCCTGCGACTGGGCCGTCATCAGCACGCTGGTGAGATCAAAGCTCGGAACGTTCGTGTAGTTCGGGACCTGCACCAAAAGGTCCTTGATGTCGTAGAACACCGTTACGGTTTTCTGCCGGATCACGTCCTCCGACGCGATCGTCAGGACGCCGTCCTCCACCGTCCAGCCCGCCTTGGTGCGCGGGTCGTGCGAGACCTTGGACAGAACCTTGTTCAGGATCGTCTGCATCGGCACGTTCGTCAGGCTCAGCGAGACCGTGTCCGTAGGGCGAACACCGATCGACTCGAGGCTGTTCCAGTCAGGGTCTAGGTTCACCTTCGTCACGCCGCGGATGAAATCCAGAGCGCTCGCGAGCGTCACGTCCTGAAAATCAACCGTCTCAGGCCGCTCCGCCAGCACACCGCGAACGCGGCGGTTCTCCTCGCTGTCGTTGAACGCCAGCTGGTCGCTCCGCCGCCCGCTGATCGCTGGCCAATCCTTCGGATAATCAATAATGCCGCGCGGCGGGACCATCGCCTTCTGGTTGTCCAGCCGCTGCAACGCCGAATTGAGCGTCTTCTCGCCCTGGATCTGGTTGTAACGCTGGAAGATAATCGAATCGGTGAGGACGTCCTTGAGAATCAGCCCGGCCGGGTTGGTCGGATCAAGGAACAAGATCTGCTCGTTGACCACCTGCAGCGCGGCCTCGTAATCCATCTGCAACTGCAGCTCGCGGATCCGTCCGTACGCCTCGCGGATACGGTTCTCAGCCTTCCTGGCGTTCGCGACATCTTCTTGTTGGCGAAGAGTTCTATTGGCTTGCGAGCGATCGATCGCCGCACGCTCTGCGGCCGTCCGGGCGCTCGTGTCCACGTCCGCCAGCAACGCGTCAACCTGCTTCTGGTACGTCTCGAACTCGACCTCGTTGAACACGTTGCGGTTCGCGTTCATGGTCAGCCGCGAGCTCAACGCCAAGTCCCGGGCTCGGTTCGTGTCGCCCGAGTCCAGCGCCTTGCGAGCCTGATTCTGCTGGTTCTGATACTCCGCCAGCGCCTGCTGCTTAATGATGTCGTTGCTCTCAATCGCGTCGCCCAGCACGTTGCCGGTGGGGATGTTCCCCAGCTGGATCCGCGCCTCGTTGAGCTTGTTGGCCACCCGATTAGACTCTTCTGGCGAAAGGTACTCGCGGAAATCGCTGTTGAGCCGCGAGTACTTGGTCATCGCCTCGTTGTAGCGAGAGTCTCGCATCGCCGCGTCCGCCTCGGCCAGCAGTTGCTGAGCCGTGAAACGCCGAGCCGAGTCCAACTGGTCGGTCGGGGGCTGGTCCGTCGCAGGCTGGTCCGTCGCAGGCTGGACCGCCGGTTGCGACTCCATCGGCGCCGGAGCGACTTCGGCCGGTTTCTCCTCGGCCGGGGGCTGAACAGCCGCCGATTCGCTCACGACCGCCGCGACCGCCGCCGGAACCATCTCAACAGGAACCGCCTCGATAGGAGCCAGCGCGGTTTCCGCCGCCGGAGCTGGCTCGGCGACCACCCCCGCGTTGGCTATCGCGTTGAACGACCCGCCACGAACCTTTTCCAGGTCAATAATCTTGGACTGATACTCGTCTAGGTCCTGCGCCTGGGTCAGGGTCAGCTTCACGCCCGAGCGACGCACCGACACCAGGCCAGCCTTGGCCTCGGCGAATCGGCCCGCGTTGTAGTCCGCCACCGCCGTGCTTAGGGTCACCGGCACCTTGGCCGCCATCTCCTGCCGCATCGACTCGGCCTTGGCCGCCAACGCCTTGCCGCGCACCAACTGCTCGGCCGTCGCCCGCGAGGACTTGACCGCCAGCGCCGCCTGAGCCTCCGTCGTCCGCACGTCACCCTGCTCGGCCGCCAACTCCGCCTTCTGCAGGCTGACCTCGATCGGATCGGTGCTCTTGATCCGGGCGCTGATCTTGGCCATCAACGACAGACCCTCGACCCGCTCGCGGTCGCTCATGGCCGCACCCGCGTCGCCCGAAAGCATCGCATCGACCACACTCTGAGCCCGCACGGGCTGATTGCTCTTCATCAACTCCGTCGCTCGCGCGATCAGGCCCTGAGCCGAACTCGGTGCGGAAGTCGGTGCCAAAGTCTGGCTGGCCTGCCTCGTGGAGTCGGGCACCGGCGTGCTCGTTCCCGCCACCTGCGCCAAAGCCGAGGGACCGAACAAAGCCACGCCCGACAGCAACGCCCCGATCGTCACGGACTTCATCGTCGCGGACAGCAAGGACGGCGTGCGAGCCGAGAGGTTCAAGCAGGACTGGCGGGTCTGCGTCGTCATCGTGATCTCCATACCGCGTTCAAAGGAAAAACAAACTCGTCGGCCATGAGGCCGGGGGGCGGTCGTCTTCAAGGCCCAACAGCGGGCCAAATCTTGAGGCCAAATCTTCGAAAACACATCAGCTCGTGCGCTCGGCCGTGTATGCGACACCGTTCTCAACCTCGACGCGACCCGGTCTCAGGCCGACCACGCTCTCGCGCGACCAACTCTCCACCAACGGCTTTACCCGCACACACCAACCGCAAACCCGAACCGCAAACCCGAGCCGCACACCGGGGTCCAGCACCAAGGGCGACATCGTACCGCCTCGTGCGCCAATCCCCAAGTGATGCGGAAGATAATCGCCCGGCCGTCAAGTTGCAACCGCCTTCGCACAGGAACTTTGTACCAGGCCGACCGCCAACCCGACCCCGAGCAAGCCGCCAGGCTGTCTCCCCGCGGCCAATACCTCTCCGCCGGGCAAGCCACCGCCGTCTCAAACTACCCTCAAACTCTTGCCATTCGTTCGGCTCGGCTCGTCGCCTTTGGCCCAGAACCCGCAAGGTCCAGACACTTCGCAACAGCCTACGAGATTCGCGCCGCCGTGCGCCGATTCTCGAGTTCCCCGCCCAC
>Ga0163146_10005337_pt1 | contig 15115 bp, 14 predicted proteins | sample OliLakLV19MP7G1_FD_148648 | JGI IMG/M metagenome (GOLD analysis project Ga0163146, IMG submission 148648) | Freshwater microbial mat bacterial communities from Lake Vanda, McMurdo Dry Valleys, Antarctica - Oligotrophic Lake LV.19.MP7.G1 | ecosystem: Environmental > Aquatic > Freshwater > Lake >...
TTCTCGCAATGCAAGAGAGGTACTGTGTTCTGAGCAAATCGGTATCGCGCCGAAAAATTTAGCGAGTCTCCGCTCTGGAAAGATTAAACCAGACAGCAGGCTCGCTTCGCGCCGAATTATGCTACCACTACCGGCGATCGGAGAATAGTCCAAGGATACCCCTTCTATTCATACATATAGTTGTTGACAGCTATTTTTTCGAAAACCAAGTTGCTGAGCGGATGTCCTGGAGATTATCGGGGAAGTCAAAACGATGCTGTTTTGCCAAAACATGTACGCGAAGGTGTAACGAATGCGTTCTTCACGCTGACGCCATGCTAATTGTCGCGCTTTTTTGTCTTTGACCTCCATACTTTTTTTGTACTGAGTGTTGAACCAAGTCAGGACGCCGCTTGTCGCCGATACACATCGCCGCCAGTTCGGTAAGCTCCAGTCTGTGCTCCGCTTTCGCAAGCAGCAATAAACCACCATCACTGCAAACCTGCCCACCGTCAAAGTTTGCTTCAACCAGCTTGCCTAGCCCCAAATCAAGCCGCATTTGTTCATGAAGATCGGAAATTTTTGTATTAAAATGTCTCACCATAAAGCCCTTTCGTTTTTCGGATTCTTTGCCTTTCCGTGGAGCTTTTTTTCGCTTGACAGATTGCCGGACTTTGTCTGTCCGAACTGCCAGCCCGATGATGCGGTTTAAATTGTCGCCAGTGAAGTAAGAGAAGTTGCGTGGATAAAGTACCAGTTAATCTCGACGGCAGCATTCCGGCACAACTTCGGGAACGCTACACCGATTTCGAATACGTAGGGCAGGGTGGCATGGGGCGCATTGTGAGCGCGCAGGATTCGGTGCTCGATAAAAGGGTGGCGATCAAGATTTTGCCGCCGACGATAGTTAGCAAGACGGCTGTCGTACGTTTTCACCAAGAAGCAAAAGCGGTCAGCAAACTCAACCATCCCAACGTCGTTCAAGTTTTGGATTTTGGCTTTGCATCTACGGGTGAACCATATCTGGTTATGGAGCATGTAAAAGGCGAAACGCTTGATTCATTGATTGCAGCGCAAAAGGCCTTGCCTTTGCGGTTGGTGATTAATCTGGCAATTCAAATGTGTTCGGCTCTTCAACATTCGCATGACTTCGGCATTGTTCACCGAGATTTGAAACCTGGCAACATTATGCTCGACGAAAACAAGAACGTAAAAGTTCTAGACTTTGGTCTGGCAAAAATCATCGATCGATCGAAAGTGGATTGGCGTGTGACGATGCCCGGAGAGGCTATGGGTAGTCCGCTATATATGAGTCCGGAACAGTTGCGTGGCGAAGAGGTGGACGCTCGCACAGACATCTTTAGCCTCGGTCTTGTGCTTTATAAAATGGCTACCGGAACGGTGCCGTTTGAAGGCGAAAATCTAATGAAGATCTTAACGGGTCGATTCAGTCAGGCACCGCCGGTGCTACCACCGAACACTGAAAACCCGCTGCTCGGAGAAGCGCTTTCTGTCGTAATCAGAAACGCTCTGCAGATCGATCGAGATCAGCGCACGGCAACTATGATTGGGCTCAAGAATGAACTGCTTGCACTGGAGGAGATTGCCGAACCACCGGAGGAGCAGGTTGTCGAAGAACAGCACCGGTACGCAGGCAAAACTCTGACAAGGCGTGGATTGATTTTTGCCGGGCTAGTAGCACTGGTCGGCCTTGGTTTCTCTAATCTCTATCCTGCGATTGTCGATCAATTGCACCCGGTCCCGTCCTCTCCTCATGGTCGGGATCTTGAAACTCACGCGATTGAGCAATCGAGCGACGAGGTGGTGCCCGGGTTTGTTATCGACAAGGCCACTGATTTTTGGACAGCGACCAGTCGAGTCGGCGATGAAGATTTAAACCGCTTGAAGGGTTGTGCCATTGAAAAACTCTGCCTTGAAGCCAACAAACATATAACTATCGACGGAATCAAGACTATTTCGACTTTGCCTCTCAAACGCTTGAATGTGCGCGATACGCGTCTGGGCGATGAGATCATTCCGTACCTCAACAAGATGAATTTGCAATATCTTGATATTCGAAGCACGCGCATAACTAACGCCGGGGTCGAATCGCTCTTGCCGTCAGAGGCGCTGCTAGAGCTGAATCTGGGTGACCTGAAAGACGTCTCGAACCACTGCTTGCCACATGTGGTCAAATCTTTTCCGAATTTAATTTCATTGGTATTAACCGATACCAAAGTTACCGGCGAGGGTTTAAAACTGCTCAAGCCGCTCCGGCTAAGCAGCCTGGAAGTGTCGATTTTAAAACTGACGGACGAAGACATGGATACGATCGTCATGCTTCACCCCAGGAGAATTTTTATCGAAAGCAATCTGATTACGGATAAGGGGCTCGATAAGCTTTTAAAGCTCCCAGTGATCACGGAATTGAGCGTCAACTTTTGCGATCGTGTAACCCCCAAAAAGTTGGAAGAGTTCAGGCGAAAGTATCCACTGCTCAAAGTTGAGGATCCACTGCCGAAAAAAGAAAAACTTGAAGATACGATGGAGCTTCTCAAAGAGCCCGAGCCTATCTAGGTACGGAAATCGTGAAGGAACCGTCCCAGACTGCGATAGAACCAAACCACCAGGAGCTCGCCGTTTTGGCGCTTTTTGAAAAGTGGGCAAACTTTTCGATGGAACACAAACAGGCACGACAGAAGCCATCGCCGTCGCGATCAAAGCCGCACTGCGCCTGAGTGTCGAATTTTATCGCACAATCCAAGCTTGCTACATCGACTAGTAGTAATGATTTAAAGAAAGATGCTGTTCAAGACTAAGCTTGAACAGCATCTCGCTTTAACGCCCAGCGCGATTAGCGCGGCGCGAACACGAAGAAGGCGAAGAAAAGCACCACGCAGGCGACGGCAATCAGGCCGAGAACCGCGAGGAATGCGGCGCCGATGGAAGCGGCGGTGAAGAGGCAGTAGATTGCCCAGAGCGCGAAGCCGACGACACCGATTGTGGTGCCGGGAGTGATGCTCTCCTTGTCGGTGTACGCGAAGGTGACTAGATTACCGATGAAGCCACAAATCCAGCCACCCGAACAGACAGCAAGAACCAGAGTGAAGCCGCCGGCAATCAAGGTACCGATGAAGTTGAAAAATCCGAACAGTAAATCCATGACAAACTCCATTTGGTCGGAGGATAGAAATCGACAGGAGACGAATTTCTCCTGCCGCTAGTTGGTATTACGGGCAGTGCGGCGGAGCGTCAAGAAACGCTCGGCTCGCAACTACTCGATCGGCTTGTCGTCATGCGTGTGGAACGAAGGACAGCCCTGGCATCCACCGGCGCGACCACAAGGCGTGGCAGCGCACGAAGGCGTTTGCGCGGCAGCATCAGCAGCCTCGGCAAGCCTCCGCGCTTCGCGTTGCGGTGGGGTTTCAACGCCGGTCTCTTCGTGCAATATCTGGTAGAACAGAGCTTTAGCCTGACGACCGCAGATACCACATTGAGTGGCGACTCCGGTCAGTTTAGCGAGCTCCGCAAAAGTCTTGGTGCCGGACTTAATGGCGGCCCTTACGGCTCCATCGGTCACGGCATGACAGCTGCAAATGTACATCGTGACCTCCTTTCGGTCTTGTTGTCCGGGACGGAACAGTTGTTTGCAGTTCGGGGGGAAGTGAAACAGACAGCGAGGATCGCCGTCGTGTTGCCTCACACCAAAGTTGATGCGAGCGTAGCTCCTTGCCGGCGGCGCCGATGCGACAATCGCAATCGGCACCACCGGCAGTGCAGGCTCAGGATTACCTGGCCGTGCGAAGTCCCTGGATTAGAGGGACTCGGGTCCGAACGAATCGGGCAGGAGCTGGTCGAGGGTGGCGCGAACCACCGACTTGTCGGCGCCGACAAACAGAACATCCGCCGTCAAACCGCCGAACTCGCGAAGCACCTGAAGGCACTCGCCGTCGATCGGATTCTCGCCACTGACGGCGAGCTTGAGGATGTTCTTGTAGCCGGCTGAAACGGCCGCTGCGATGGCGCCGCGTTCAGCCGACATGGTGCCGCCGTAGCTGGCGTTGTCGACCTGGGTGCCGGCATAGCGCTTGCGATCGCCTTCGGCGTTGGCGGCCACGACGACAGCGCCACGCGCTTTCTTCGAATACGGCACATGCGAGAGCGAGACCTGCCGCAGGACGCGGTCGACGATCTGGCGCTCGGTGTAGTGCAGTCCGCAGTAGGGCTCCGCCTTGCCCGAGGGGGCAGGCAGGAGTTCGCCGACGGTGGCGCGCAGGACATTGCTGTCGTGGTCGCAGATGTTCAGCAGCACGGCGTCCCTGGAGCCGAACTGACGAAGCACCTGACGGCACAGACCACAAGGCGACCCGCCGGGATGCTTGCGGCAGACGACGGCGACGTGCGTGAAGCAGGTGAAGCCCTCGGCGATAGCCGTGGTGGCAGCGTTGCGCTCGGCGCAGATGGTGGCGGCGAACGAGTCGTTTTCGACATTGCATCCCGAGAAGGTCTTGCTGACGCCGGCGGCATTGACTGCCACGAGCGCGGCACCGACCGGAAAGTTGGACTGGAAACAGTGGGCGCGCGTGGAAACGTCCCAGGCAAGGGCGACGAGGTCGCGCTCGACAGAGACGAGATCAGAGTGCTTGGTGAGAAGACCGAGTGTGCTCATGTGTATACTTCCGCAAAATATTTGGCCCGAATGATCAATCACACGTCCTGAGGGCCGAGCCGGCGTGTGATACATGCGAACATCGCGGTTAGTTTGTTTCGAACGCACAAATCGCAAAGCATAGCTCGGCGGGTGCGGACTAAAGAAGCTAACCACCTGAGAAACCAACCACTTCGAAATCCCACAAAGACACACCACCAATTCGTTTCCGGACAGAACTACACACCAGGTGTGGATCGAATGTCGGAAGCTGGACGAAGATTGGAAGTGGTGCGTGGGCTCGAAGAAGGAAAGTGAAAAGACACCTCATTGCTATCAAAAGAAGAGCGACTGAGACAACACACGCGTAATTAGATTCAAATCAGACTTCAGCTTGTTCATCAGACTTGCTATGTAATAAGCCGTTGTTCTGATCAGTCCCAGTGGGGCGATCACGACTGAAACAACGCCGTGGTACTAGCGAAACTCGCGGTGTTCGGGGATTTCTTAACACGCTTAAAAATCGGCAATATCAGTATCAGCTGCAAGAACGGCTAAGGCTAATTAACGTACCGCCGGTGATATTGCGAACGCACACCATGCCCTGACCGTGAGCCTTAAGGTGAGCGTTCCGAATTATTAGCAGTTCCTAAACCCATCGTTAAAAGCAATTGGTGTGGCACCACACAATTATCGATAACCAACAGGGAGCAGAACTCCGAAAGAAACTGTGGCATCCAGTCGGCACGACTCTCACCAGCTCAAGTGTTCAAAACTACCACCACTCGTATTAGCCGTGCTAGTATAATTTTCCTCAAAGCCAAAACGTCAAAGGCTGCATTGGATGCAGCTCTTCAACGTTCGACTCGCGACTCCGTTCACCGCGTTGCTGCTATGAATGGTTCGCTGCTTGCCGGAATCTGAAACGAGAAGGCGCCAAACTTGTTCGTAAGGCGCCTCCCCAGCCAAAAACCGATTAAGCGCTCAGCTCACTCCACCCGGTCAACGTTGCGCCGAAGCGCGACGGTTACCGGCCGTTGTGGTAGTGGTAGTGCGGGTAGGACGGGTGGTAGCGGTTCGGGACGACGGGCGGACGGTACTGCGGATACTGCGGGTAGCGATACTGGTTGTTGCGGTTGTAGCCGCCACCGTAACCGCCACCATAGCCACCGCCGTACGGAGTGCCGTACCGGTTGCCGTACGGATTGCCGTACCGATTGCCGTAGCCGCCGTAGGGGTTGTAACCGTAGCCGCCGCCGCCGATCTGAAGTTGGAAGCCGCGTCCGCCGACGCTGATACCACCGGGTCCGACATAGACGCCACCCGACTGGGCGGTGGAAGTTCCTGCGGTGACCATGAGGGCGAGTCCAGCGACCGAAGCCAAAAGGAGGTTTTTCAACATGTGTGTGCTCTTTTAATTAGAGTTCTTGTGGGTTCAGCTCTTCACGTCCGTCACTATGCATCGAAATAAAACAGAGCGTTTTGAAAGGCAAACCAAATCCAGCGACCAACCAGGTGCTTAAGCTGTTAATTTGAATGTGCAAAGTTTCAGTGCGCTGCGGTATTTCGAGAAGGTGATTGGGACGAAGAGTACCCACGACCCTATCCACACCGAGCTAATGGCACAAGACTTTCTAAGCAGTGTTAAACCATCTAATAAATGCGTTTAAAACGCCGATCAAGACCCGATTTAGCACGCCAGCCCCAAGTTCTCGCCTGGCGCTAAGGCCGCCGACAGCAAATCGCAGAACCGTTTAAACCTCACTTTTAAGTGATGCGGCTATTCGCTTTGATATTGCCGAATATTCCACAGGACCAAAACAACTTCACCGCAACGTGACGGTCTTCGTATTTTCCCCCCGGCGGGTACAAAATGGTCACACAATATCCCTAGGGTAGGTGACGTCGGGACTTTCGCAATATCAAGTCCTCCCCCAGACAAAAAAATCGCTAGGGAATGGTTATGGTTAAAACAGCACTTCCGCAAGAACTCTCCAATCTGATTATTGAGTACGAACAAAAGCTCAATAGCAAAGACTTTTCAGCGCACACCAAACGCGCTTACATCTCGAGAAACAAAAAGTTTCTCTCCTATCTCTCTGATGAAGAGGGCATCTCCTCCTTAATGGATGACAACGACAAGGGTTGGTCGGAAATCATCAACAACTACAGAGACTTTCTTAAGAGTGAACATCAGGCATCGTTGAATTCAATCAACAACAGCCTCACGGCTATCGAAGACATCTTCCATTTCGTTGGCGTCGACATGGGTCGCGTCGAGCGCGAAGCCTGGCCGAAATCCACGCCGCGTTGCCTGACCGTGCACGAACAAGAGATGTTCATCAACGCCGTTTATCGCACCAAGTCGTCTAAAGACAAAGCGATTGTTCTTCTCCTCTTGTTCACAGGAATCAAGATTGGCGAATGCGCATCGCTCGACATCGACGACATCTATATAAGCGCACACACCGGTCGTATCACCGTCAAAGACGGCCGCATAATACCACTGAATACGGTGGCACGCCGCGCTTTGATTCAATGGCTGATCGACCGCCACAAAAAATTCGGCGAAACCGCAGAACGCGCTCTCTTCCTCAACCCACAAGGCAAGCGCATCTCCACGGTCGGCATCGATTTAATCGTCAGAAAGATTGGTCACAAGGCTCACCTCAACTTGTCCGCACAAGTTCTTCGTGACACCTGCCTGAGCAACCTCGTCAAAAACGGCAACGATCTCCTTCTGGTCGCCCAGATTGGCGGTCACAGAACGATTGAAACAACCAGACGCTACACCAGCGTTCGCAGTTTCGACGCTCATGATGCTATGGAAGCTCTGGGACATTAACCCCGGACCTTCGCCCTAACCTTCTCTACGACATTGCAAAAAAAATAGATCAGGTCCGGCTTCCAGGGAATTGTCCCGAGCCGGATTTTTTCTTTAGAATGATTTTTTTAGAAACGAATAAAGTGCGATCGAATCAAAGGCGCTGCACTAGCGAACTTACCAGTAGGCACATAAATCCATCGCGAACCCGCCGATCACAGCGCTTTGAAAATCTGCACAGGATACAGTGTTCATCTCAAGCCTGGCGATTAAACCTGCAACGCGTCTAACCATCCGCCTTTCCAGAGTTTTTCAATGTTGCTCAAAACCGCCACGAGTACTGGGTTTTCAGCATCACATATCAAGAGTTTTGCTAAGAAGATATTGTCAGCGATCAAACTAAATTGGCTTCCTTGTTCTTGTCGATTACTCGACACAGCGTTAGCACACCGCGCAACAGTTCGACTGACATATCCGAAACAGCGTACCCGACAGCGGTTTGCCCTAGCGAGATTTTCCACCATGTGCAATAGTGGTAATAGATGCAGCTAACAATCAGCGCTACAGCTGGTTTCACGAAGAAATAGTCGCCTTCAACTCCGAAACTTTTCTGAAGCAACACTGATCAAAAGCCGACTGCCACCGACATTTGCCTCTCGTCGCGATCGCTGAATAATAGCGCGATCAGTAACTTAAAAACCGTGAAAAATAACTGGAACAACTCAACCGTATTCGCGGTCAGCTTGCTGGTCTCGGTTTTTTTCTGGGGTGCAACACCTGCCACCCAGGCGGCTCCGGCAGCGAGTGAAACTGCGCGCATGACTGAACTGTCAGAGGATAACGATCACCTTTACGACGAGATCTGGAGTTTAATAGGCAATCATTTTCTCTATCGAGAACGGCTTCAAAACTGGACTTCATGGAGACACAAATACGACGGAACCATGAAGACACACGAATCGGCAAACGCGGCCATCAACGCGATGCTTGATTCACTGGCTGATGAATACACGTTCTACCGAGACGAAAGTACGACGGTAGAGAAAAGAGTTCTGCAGCAACAGACGAAAGTGGTCGACCATAAAATGCTTGATGGACAAGTCGGCTACATCCACATCGCCACATTCAACTCGGTCAACTGCGTGCCGGAGACGGCGCGCGCACTGATTGAGTTAAAAGAAGCTCGCGGAATTGTTTTGGATTTGAGAGACAACTGGGGCGGATCGATCGCCACCACATTCGATGTCTTTTCACTGCTGGCCAATAGTGGAAAATTTGTGACAATGAAGGGCACGACCGACAATCTCGCATACTCCGAGGAGATGATGCTCGGCGTTGATTCGGCAATTTCTACACTCGATGGAGTGCGGGCCGAGAAACAACGCCTCGATAACGTGGCTGGTCAAAAGCCAATCGTGGTGCTGGTCGACGAGAACACAAAATCGGCGGCCGAGATGCTCGCCGGCGCCTTACGGGATAACGGACGCGCCACGATCGTCGGCGCGCGGACGTACGGTAAGGGCATTGTGCAAAGGGTTTGGGAGTTTCCAAACAACACATCGATCAAGATTTCATCGGCACGTTATTACCTGCCCGGCGGTGCGTACATCCATCGAGTCGGGCTCATGCCGGACCTCTTCATCGACACGTCCGCCCTTCAAAAGGTGAAAAACAGCGGCCGAACTTTGGCCCGACATTCGGCGCGTGGATTCAAACTTTCGTCAAGTCGGCACAAATTGGCGGGATTGATTCAAGCTGAGCAAACCAGTGCGGGCGGCCGATTATCCGCAGACAGCGACGAAGTGTCAGGCACCGGCCGAGACCGCTTCCTGTCGGAAGCTCGCATGGTTTTGAGACGAAAGCTAGTATCGCTAGCGAAACCGTAGCCTTAGCGTTTTTGGTTTCCAAGCAGCGCGTTATCCAGTTGTCAACATTGCTTATCTATAGAACTTTTGAATAGCATTCCTGCGCTTATATCAAAAATTTATTTCATAGTGAGTTCAAGACCTCTGTCCTAATCTTCCGACTAAAATTACTATTGCGAATTTGCTGCAAAGCAAAACCAACGAAGCAACCATGAAAACTATGCAAACAATGCTGGTCTGTTCGGTGCTCTTACTGTTGGTGATCGTCCTCGCGGTTTACCGCTCCGACTCCGCCAACAAGTCTCCGCCTCTAGCCGTAATCTCCGACAACGTCACAGCCAGTTCCACCGCCCCTGCAGTCGACCCCGACAATCTGCAAGCAGTGGTGCCGGACGGACAAGAATTGACCTTCGACGAGTTTCAAAAACGAGCGGGCAAAGTCGCCCAGTTGTTGTCCCCGCTCAAGCCCACCCACATCAAGCGCACGGGCAACCGTTTCATCCTCACGACCACGCCGACCACGATTCAAAAACAAGGCGTCACCGTCTACATTGCCGCCAGAGTTTCATGCGAAGCGACCAAGTCCGGGAACGTAATCACGTTGAAAAACATCGACGGAGTCGAGGTCAACGTCGGCATCGGCGGCAAGTTGAAACTCAAGGAAGCTGTCATCACCCCTGGTGCCAACGATAAGGCGACAGTCGACGGAAAGCTCGAAGTCAGCCGCTGGCTGCCTGACATGCCGTTTTCCATCACGGTCGACACCAGAGCGGTTCCCTGAATGAAATTGCGTTTCGTGAGCGTTGGATAGACAGATCTCAGCGCTGACGAAACGATTTTTCCGCGCCTCCAGTTCCACAAGCTGCCATTAAAACCGGCTGCCTGACTGGCTAGAGGCGCGTACTCTCATTAACCCGAAGTGTTTGCAACCGGCCAGCCCGCCAGTTTCAAACACCTCGCAACCAGAAAGCAGAAGCTTATGCGCCAGATCGGTATCATGGGCGGAACCTTCAACCCGCCCCACAATCTTCATCTCCTGGTCGCGCAATTAGCCGGCGAACAGTACGAGATGGAAAAAGTTTTGTTCGTTCCATCGGGACAACCGCCTCACAAGAAGGCGAATCTGCTTCCCAAGGAAGTTCGCTTCGAACTGACTGCAGCTGCAGTTTCAGGCAATCCCCTGTTCGAAGCGTCGTCAATCGAAGTCGACAGACCGGGCGTCACCTGGTCGATCGACACGCTGCGCGCGCTCAAGAAAATCTACGGGCGCGATGTCCGTCTCAACTTCATCATCGGCGACGACAACCTGCCTGTGATCAGGGATTACGCCAGGCGTGAGTCGCTGTTGAAACTGGCCCGCCTGGTCGTCTGCCCGCGCAAGCGCGTCGGCAATCAGCGCAACATCCGGGAATGGCGCCGCATGATTCCGAACGCCGACATGGTGTTCGTGGATTGCCCGCTCTTCCCATTCTCCAGCACTCTTGTCAGAGACTGGCTGGAAGCAGGTCGCGACGTACGCTATCTGGTACCAGCCCCGGTGCTCGAGATCATCGACCAACGCGGCTACTTCCGGAAGTAAGCCCGCGCGCAAAAGTCCTGTTTCTTTTGACATTAGCTGCTCAACCGAGTAGAAAGAGAGATTTACTTATGCACAGAAATTTGACACGAAAACTTTTGCGCGCGCTCACCTCGCCGTTCACCCGCATGCCGGGCGAATCTTTTGCCGGTCAGTTGCCTGCTCTCAGCGGTTTGCAAAGTCAAACCGCCGAGTTGCTTTCCGCGCATGTTCATTACCTGGCCGGCACTATCGGCGAACGCCACATCGGTCGATACGACGCACTGTGCGCCAGTGTCGACTATATCGCGGGTGCCTTCGAAGCTGCCGGTTACAAGCCCCAGAGGCATGGATTCGAGCTTTTGGGCAAAACGGTTTGCAATGTCGACGCCACTTTGCCGGGGAAATCGGGACGTGTGCTCGTCATCGGCGCGCACTACGACTCTATTCCCGGCAGTGCCGGCGCCGACGATAACGCCTCGGGAACGGCCGCCGTCCTCGCTCTGGCGAAATTGCTCAAAGACTTCGTGCCCAACGACACGATTCGATTTGTCGCCTTCGCCAACGAAGAGCATCCCTGCCTTCCGGCAACCACCATGGGCAGTTATGAATACGCCAGGATGTGCCACCAGAATGGCGATCAGGTACGGATGATGGTTTTGGAAATGTTGGGTTTCTTCAAACACGAAGACAACACCCAGCATTATCCGTTTCCGTTCAACCTGGTCTATCCGACGACGGGGAATTTCCTCGGTTTCGTCGGCAACTGGAAATCACGCCAGCTGCTGCACCAGTGCATCGGGTCGTTTCGCCGTCACGGCAATTTCCCCTCCGATGGCGTCGCCGCGCCGGATTTCGTGCGCGACATTGGCCGCTCCGATCACTGGGGGTTCTGGCAGTTTGGCTACCCGGCTATCATGATCACCGACACCGCCAATTTCCGAAACCCGCACTACCACACGGAGCTAGACACTCCCGACACTGTCGATTACCAATCGATGAGCCGCGTGGTTACGGGATTGGCTGAGATGGTGAAGGAAATCGCGGGCTAGACCGGGCGATAGAGTTTAAAAACAAAAGCTCGGAGTAGTTGCTTGTACCCTCTAGGGTCAGGCAATCTCCGGGTTTTTGTCCTCACAAAAATCCTATGATATGATCTAGTATAAATTCGTCGATTCACAGCAAAAAAACTCCCCCATTAGCGGGGGAGTAGTAGCCTCTCGCGTGTCCCGAGAGAAATTCTTAGAATAGAAACTAATTGCCTTCTCGGGAACCGTTACCTGAATGATTTGGAGCGTTCTGCTCGCCGGATTTACGGCGTGATGGAACGATGTTGTGCAAATTGGACATAATGTCCTGCACTAGATCCTTGCGTCCACGTTTCTCGTAAAACTTAGACAACCATTCGAGTTCTCGCAAGGGGGAATTATTATCTCTCTCGCTGCCCATGAAACTGCCCTCAATTGCTAATGTACCGATGTTTCGGTTTTAGCACACACGGAATCAAGTGATGCCACCTGTACACAAGCACCCGTGCGATGATTTTGAATTCTTCTCAAAACTTTCTGTAGCCGAGTCGACACATGAAAATTTCGGGAACCAAAATACAAGTGTTCCGTCATCGAGGCAGGAGGTGAAATTCAAATGACAGACAGACATCCACATATATACACATGCCTTGGCAGGGTAATCAACGAACGCCGAAAAAAATTGGGCATGTCGCAGGAAGACCTGGCCGAGAAAAGCGGCATCGACAGAGCCTTTATAAGTAACGTCGAGAGAGGCAAGCGCAGTCCAAGCTATAGATCCGTAGCCCACATCGCGAGCGGCTTAAAGATGAAGTACTCGAGATTAGTAGGCAAATGCGAGGAATGCGAGCGCTCGGCGGACTCCGCAGCGCCGCGCTGACAGCAGCCGGCGCTAGAACGGAGCGAAGATTGCCTGAGTTGGCAGAACAAAATGGAATCCCGAAACAATAGCTCAAAACGCATCGCCACTACCGGCGGTGCGTTTCTTTGTGATGATTTGGCAGCTTGAAATCGCGCCGTCTACAGAAGTTTCAGTTGCCGCACATTGCCTCTTATAAAAAAGAGATTTATATCTTATAACACGATTTTTACGGGCAAACGGACCTTAAAAGCCCACGGCGTGGCAAACTAATGCATCTTTGTCGGTCCATTGATGTATCACCTGATAGACAAACTTGTGAATGGCGCTCTCAAGGGCAGGTATCTGACTCTTATCGCCACCGCAATTATATTGATCGCCGGTGCCTTCGCCTGGAAACGCTTGCCGCTGGAAGCCTATCCGGAGCTATCCAATCCGCAGGTGCGGATCATCACTCTGTTTCCGGGGAAAGGACCGGAGGAGGTCGAAAAGCTCGTCACCATCCCACTTGAAAAAGAACTCTATGGGATTCCAGCAGAAACCGATTTGCGATCATTGTCACTATACGCGCTCTCCGTAATCACAGTCACTTTCACTGACGGCACCGACACGACCATTGCAAGAGCGCGAGTATTGGAGCGCATGAGCGGTGCTGATTTGCCGCCGGACGCTGAGCCCAAATTGGAACCGGATGTCGGCTCTCTGCGTGAAATCTATCGCTACTCCTTGCATAGCAATTATTACTCACCGATGGGATTGCGCTCGATTCAGCAGTGGGATCTGGAAAAGGTTATCCGTCAGGTGCCGGGTGTAATCGGCATCGTCAGCGAAGGTGGTCCGACTAAAACATACCAGGTGCAAATCAATCCGCACCGGCTGAGAGCTTACGATGTCACGTTGCAAGAAGTATTCGGCGCGATCGAACGTTCCAATGCCACTTCCGGTGGTGGCTTCATGGAACGCGACGGCCAAGCCATGATCGTTCGACAATTGGGATTGCTAAACGGTATTGATGACATCAAGGAAGTCGTTGTCAAAGAAACCGAGCAAGGAATTCCTATCCGCATCAAAGACATTGCCACGATAGAAATCGGACCAATGGTCCGTCGCGGGCAAGTCGGAAAGAACTACGAGGATGACGTCGTCGAAGGAATTGTTCTTCTGCGGCGAGGCGAGAATGTTTCGCGAGTGCTGGCGGCGTTAAAGGAACGGCTTCCCGACCTGATTTCACGCTTGCCGCAAGGGGTCAATTTCGAAACACTCTACGACCGATCGGGCTTGGTCGAGCAAACCTTAAAAACGGTCGGTAAAAACATTACCGTCGGAATCGGGCTTGTACTGCTGTTCCTTGTGCTCTTCCTGGTAGACATTCCGGCTGCGTTTATTACCGCCATCGTTATTCCGATCTCGATTTTGATCGCATTCATCTATCTCACGCTATTCGACATTCCGGCTAATTTGCTCAGTCTTGGCGCTATCGACTTCGGAATTCTGGTAGATAGCGCAGTGGTCATGACTGAAAATATCATTCGTCGTTTGTCCGACGAAGGTAAAGACATGAGCGCCCAGGAAAGGCTGATTCTGCTAGGCGAATCAGCGCGTGAAGTGGCCGGTCCGATCGTCTCGGGAATCGCCGTAATCATAGCAACGTTTCTGCCTATTTTTACGTTCAGCGGCGTCGAAGGCAAACTCTTCCGCCCACTGGCCATCACCATGGTGACCGCACTGATCGGTGCGGCGGTGGCAGCGCTCACGATCATTCCGGTGTTGCTGTCCTTCTGGTACGCCAAGAATCCACCCACCGAGAGGGAAAGCCCGCTAGTCAAAATTTCCAACTTCTTTTACGCACCATCTTTGCGCTGGTCCTTACGACATCCGCTCATTGTCATCGCACTGGCCATAGCAGCCTTCGCAGGATCAGTTCACATATTCATGGGGCTGGGCTCCGAGTTTCTTCCTCACCTGGAAGAGGGAAATATTTGGTTGCGAGCCACTATAAAACCAGGCAGCGTCACGCTCGACGAGTCAGTGAAAACAGCTAGAGAGATCAGAACGAAGGTTCTGAAATTCCCCGAAATAACGACAGTTCTCTCACAAGTCGGCGGTCCGGATGATGGAACTGATCCCGCTCGCTTTGCCGATCAGGAATTCTATATCGGGTTGAAACCACCCGATCAATGGCGCGAAAAATTCCACGAGAACAAAGAAATGTTGATCGAGGAGATGCGCGGGGGATGTCTCTAGCGTAGTTGAAATTTGATGATCATGGCTCTGGGTGCTCATCTTCTTATTATGATATCAGGCTGCTTTAGTATTGCAAGTGGTGGCACGTAAAGTTTTTATCTTGGATTGAAGAT
>Ga0163146_10005348_pt1 | contig 15100 bp, 10 predicted proteins | sample OliLakLV19MP7G1_FD_148648 | JGI IMG/M metagenome (GOLD analysis project Ga0163146, IMG submission 148648) | Freshwater microbial mat bacterial communities from Lake Vanda, McMurdo Dry Valleys, Antarctica - Oligotrophic Lake LV.19.MP7.G1 | ecosystem: Environmental > Aquatic > Freshwater > Lake >...
TAACAGCGCTGCCTGCCACTATGGGCAGTGCGCTGGCACCCGGCATCGATTTTGTCGAGGTGCCGGCATGGCCCACCACTGCATTTGACCTGGAATTCTGCACTACTGTGGCGGCGTAGAATATCGCTCCAGCACTAACTATAAAGAGCGCGGCAACAGTCGCCACTATTCTGCTTGCCGATTTTTTTGTTTTAAGACCTGGTTGATTTACGATCAGATCCGAATCGTAATCATCGTAATCATCAAGATCATCTAAGTCATCTAAGTGATCTTGCTCTGAGCTTTCATGTTGATAACCTTCACGATCACCATAGGCTTGAGTTCGAGGCACAGTCACGTCTTCGCCATGCAACACTTTTTGCAAATCTTCGGCTAGGTGCTCTAAAGTCTGGTAGCGATTAATTGGTTTTTTGGCCAGCAAATTTGCTAAAACATTTTCAATTGATTTGGGAAAATATTGATTAGCAACGCTGCTCAAAGTAGGACTATCATCAGCTTGATGCATAAGCATGGTCAAAAGTGGGCTGGCACCACGAAACGGAGGTTTTCCCGTGAGAGTTTCAAATAGCGTGCAGCCCACCGAATAAATATCAGAACGCGAATCTAAGCGCCCACCTTCGCACTGTTCGGGGCTCATATAAAAAGGGCTGCCGAAAACTTCACCGACAGTAGTAAGGTTTTGATTATTTGGATCGCTGGTGCTGGCCAGTTTAGCGATGCCGAAATCAACCAGTTTGACTCGCGCTCCTGAAACATCGGCTTCATTGAGAATGATGATGTTTCCCGGTTTGATGTCCCTGTGAATGATCCCTTTTTTGTGAGCAAAGCCAAGCCCGGCGCAAATCTGTAAAAAGATTTCAATTGCTTGCCTTAATGGCATGGGTCCACGGTCTTTAAGCAAGTCGGCCAGATTATTGCCGCTAAGTAAATCCATGACATAGTAAGGCAGCTTGCCCTGGTGAATGCCCAGATTGTGAATAGCGACAATGTTGGCGTGATTGATGCGGGCGATTGCTTGCGCTTCCACCTGCAGACGTCGCCAGGCCGTCTCAGTGACGGCGTCGCTGTTGATGGTTTTCATAGCGTAGATTTTTTGCAAAATGCGATGGCGGGCGCTGTAGACGCAGCCCATGCCGCCGACACCAAGCAATTCGATAATTTCATAATTGTCGCCGACAATGTCGCCTGCCACCAACCTACCGTCAGACAGAAATGGACGGCCCGCAGTCTGCCCCGCCGGGCTTCCGGTGGCGCGAGTGGTATCTTGATCGCCGTCGTCAGAAAAATTTGCTTTGATTGGTCTGATTCCTGTTTTCTGTTTTCGGCTTTGGTTGTTTTTGCTCAGCCCGACTGCTTTCATTATTCCCAGACGGTTGGCCCTTAAGACCTATCTAAAAGCATATTTAAATTTTGCCGATTTCATTTTTTAGAATCTGACAGTTAAAACGCGCCGAACTAAGTAGAATTTCCACCTGTGGCCATTGCTCAGCCTTAACAGCACGTTTCAAATTGCTCAATTGTACTTGTAATTGCTCTGTGGTTGAGGCGGGCGAGCGCGGGTCAGGATGATGCTTAACCAGTAAATCTGTCATTTCTACGAGGTTTTCGCGCAAAGATGGGTTATCTGACGTTGAAAGGTCCACCTGCCCCTGTTCCACAATGGAGCTATCTAAATCTTTCGTTGCGATTTCTTTGTATTTAAAAAGCGAAGTGGCCTCAATTTTTCCCAGGCGCAAGAATTTCTCCAGCTCTTCGTCGTTGCCTTCAAGATAAGCATTGAGAGCATCATGCAAGCTCTCTTCGAGCGACGAGAGGTGCAGCCGTGCATCTTTAATTTTATGCAGGGTGGAAATGGCCGAGAATATCCCCGCAGTTGATTGCCAGGCAAACTGATTTAAAACCCTGATAGATTTATTCAAAGATTTTTTTGGATACAATTCATCGCCAGTCAATTGACCGTAAATAAATTGCGCCCAGACAAGCCCGCATTCTGCCGCTTTTCGGGCCTGGTTGTCGGCGTCACCACCTTCTTCTTCGCATTGGCCGTAAAATTCGATGGCGTCTTGTAGCAGCTGCACAACTTGCGACAATCTGTGGGTGAGCGCTTTATTCAAGGTGATAGTTTTATATTCGACGATGAGCTTAATTCGGCAAATGGCGTCGGTGAGCATAGAGATTAGTTCTTCGCTGCCGCCGCCATCGAACGCCGGCGCCGGTGCAGTCATTTGCCCCAGATCAATTTTGCCTGAATGAAGATGGTTGAGTGCCAGATCGAGATGCAACAAACCGCGCACGGCATGCTCACTGGAATCACCGTAATTATCGCTGCTCAAGGCCGATTTTGCTTTCTGATGCGCCCGTCTCGCTTTTTCTAAACGCAGCTCGTAGAGCTCGTTGTGGACGCTGGCATCGCTGGTGTCGATACTGCTGCATTCTGCTACGCTGAGAGACAGCTTCGATAAAAGTTGTTCAGCTATTTGCACAGAGGCTTTTTTTCGATTTTTATTTTTGCCGTCATAATCAAAAAGATCCACTTTGTTAGCTTTCCTCCGCAGCTTCGGAGGCGTTACCCTGTGCTTCGGCCAGAGCTTGATAGCTATCCAGGCGCTTATGCAAACGGTTTAAGATTTCATTCAATCTTTTTTTTGTTTGCTCAGGAGATTGAATCAATTCGAGAAACTGATCTTGGCCAAGCAGGTGTTCAGTGGCTTCAGCCACTAGAATGTCCTGGGCAAATTTAGCGTAGAACCAGGCGACGTTTAGCAGTCTTTCTGCCTGCCAGACCTCTTCTTTAGCTAATTCTTTGACTGATTGAGAAAGGGCCGAATTAGCGTTGGTAACAGATCTTTCCACCACTTCGCTGGCGTGATAATCAGCTTGCTTGTGCGCCGTTTGCACCAGAAAAACAAACTGTTCGAGCACAGCTGTTTTTTGTATGAGTTGCTCTATTTCTTTACTTTGTTTGCTCATCGTTAAGGTTTCAGCAGCAGCGCATCGGTGGGTTGTTCAGATCTGACTGAGAAACAATATTGGCTAGAGATTCGGCACTGGTTTCGCCTGCATTGCTGCGGGTTTCCAGAAGTTCTCTGTCTGGCTTAATCCAGCTTCTGACCGACTCAAAAAGAATAATTAAAACTAGCACGATGAATAGGCCACCAAGGGCGGCATCAAGATAATCGTTGAAGATAAGCACACTGGTGGTGGCAGATTCTTGAGCACTCAGGCCAGCTTTGATTTTGTTTTCGAGCATGTGTGCGTGGGCGAGAAATCCTAATTTGGCATCGGCTGAAAATATTTTCAAATAGCCCGCGGTTAGCGTCACTGTGAGCAAAAATGACAGCGGCAATAATGTCACCCAGGCATATTGACGTTTGCCCATTGAAATAATGCAGGAAGTGGCCACGCATAGTGCCACCACAGACAGTAGCTGATTGCTGATGCCGAATAAGGGCCAGAGGCTATTAATACCACCAAGCGGATCAATTACTCCTTGATAGAGAAAATAGCCCCAACCGCCTACAACCAGAGCCGAGCTCAGTACTACCGCAGGATACCAGTCGGTGCGGCCAAACGGTTTATAAAGCAAACCAAGAAAATCTTGCAGCAGAAAACGTCCAACCCTTGTGCCGGCGTCCAGGCAAGTCAAAATAAAGAGTGCTTCGAACATGATGGCAAAGTGATACCAGAATGAAATCGTCAATTCCGACAAGCCTTTAAAGGGTAGTGAACCAAGCACCCGGGCAAATATATGAGCCATACCTACTGCTAGAGTCGGCCCGCCGCCTGTGCGGCCCCAAAGATTTTCTTCACCCATGTCATGAGCCAGTGTCTGCATCTGCCCGTCGCTGACCGGATAACCCCAAGAACTGATTGTGGCCGCCGCCTGCACATGATTTTCTCCCACCACTCCTTTGGGTGAATTGATGGCGAAGTAAGTGCCCGGTGCGATGACGCAAGCAGAAATAATAGCCATAATGGCCACGGCCGCTTCACAGAGCATGCTGGCATAGCCAATCGGGCGAGCATGGGTCTCTTTAGCAATCATTTTAGGAGTGGTGCCTGAAGCCACCAGAGAGTGAAATCCTGAGATAGCTCCACAAGCAATGGTAATGAAACAAAAAGGAAAAATATTGCCGTTGAAGAGCGGCCCCTGGCCGTTCACAAATATGGTCAGGGCAGGCATTTCTAAATCTGGTCGCAATAACAAAATTCCGAAAGCCAATAAACTGATGATGCCTACTTTCAAGAAAGCCGACAGATAATCACGGGGGGCAAGCAATATCCACACCGGTAAGACCGATGCGATAAAACCATAGACCATCACTGAAATAGCCAGCTGAGTACCGCTCAGGGTAAAGAATGCCCCCCATGTCGGATCTTGCGCTACCCATTTGCCTGCCACCACTGCCAGTATCGTCAGAATTACACCGATAGTGGAGCCTTCCATGATTTTTTCCGGTCTGAGAATCTTCATGTAGAGGCCCACGGCCATGGCAATAGGCACCGTGGCAAGCAGGGTGAAGGCGCCCCAGGGGCTGGCTTTGAGCGCGTTGACGATTACCAGTGCCAGCACCGCCATCAAGATCATCATAATTAGCAAAATCGCAATTAGGGCAACAAAACCGGCCAGAGGGCTGATTTCGTCTCTGGCCATCTGACCGAGCGATTTACCGCCCCGACGCATGGAGGCGCAGAGAATAACAAAATCTTGCACCGCCCCTGCTACCACCACCCCGACAATAATCCAGAGGGTGCCTGGTAGAAAACCAAATTGCGAAGCGAGAATCGGCCCCACAAGTGGCCCTGCTCCGGCGATGGCGGCAAAGTGGTGGCCGAAGAGCACCCATTTGTGCGTGGGCACATAGTCTTTGCCGTCGTCGACAATCACGGCTGGTGTGGTATGACAATCTTGCAGAGCGAAAACTTTTTCTGCCAAAAATTTGCTGTAAAAACGATAAGCTACTGCAAACGTGCATGAACTGGCGAGAATGAGCCAGACCGCGTTTACTTTTTCGCCTCTGGCACACGCCATGGTATAGAGCGAATATAGTGCCACCAGCGCAATAGGCACCCAGATTGCCGCTGCTTTTAAGCCACTTTTGCTTTCAGTCATTTGCTCTGTGTTTCCTTTTTCATTGACTAGGTCAAAAGACCGGCCAGTGTTGCCGACAAATAAGATGCCAGTGTGCCGCAAATCAGTGCTTTGACGCCCAGTCGCGCCAGATCTTCGCGGCGGCCAGGAGCGATTTCACCGATGCCGCCGATTTGAATAGCTATAGAGGAGAAATTAGCAAAGCCACAAAGGGCAAATGTAGCAATGGTTTCGGCTTGTGCCGTCAGTGTGTTGGTCGGGCTCTTCAACATGTTGGAAAGGTCGGTGTAAGCGACAAATTCGTTGATTACGAGCTTTTCACCCATAAGGCGGCCCACTGTATGTGCGTCTTGCCAGGGCACGCCGAGAACGAAAGCGACAGGCGCAAATAGAGCGCCAAAAATGCCTTTTAGTTCCAGGTGAGCTAAATCAAGGCCGACACCGTCAAGACGCATTCCCCAGATGTAGAGCCAATTTCCAGCCCAGCCAATCACGGCATCGCAGAGGGCAATCAAAGCAATAAAAGCTATGAGCATACCAACGACATTAAGACCAATGCGCAAGCCTTCGGAGGCACCATGGGCGGCGGCATCAATAATATTGGCCTGAGTACGTTTTACTTCTACTTTCACTTCGCCCTGAGTGTCTGAAACTTCAGTTTCCGGCCAGACAATTTTTGCAATTACTAGAGCTCCGGGTGCAGCCATGATGCTGGCTGTGAGCAGATAAGAGGCTTTGATGCCGAGGCCGATATAAACTGCCAGCACACCGCCGGCCACGCAAGCCATAGATCCTGCCATCGATGCTAAAAGTTCCGACATGGTCATGGTAGGTACGTAAGGCTTGATTAAAAGCTGTGCTTCCACCTGGCCGACAAAAACCGATCCGGCATTTGATAGCGCTTCGGCACCGCTGGCTCCCATTGTCACTGAAACGATTTTGGCCACGATCTGGACAAATTTTTGCATGATGCCGAGGAAATAAGAGATGCTCACCAGGCTGGAGACAAAAATAATTGTGGGCACCACGCGAAAAGCAAAAATATAGTCGGCACCTGGGCCAAACACTGCCACTAATTTTTCAGGATTTTGCACAAGGGGGCCAAAAACGAAGCCGGCTCCTTTATCGGAAAAATGTAAAAGCTGGGTGATGCCGTCTCCCAGGTTGCGAAAGAGCATCTGACCAAATTCGATTTTGAGCACGAAAATAGCCAATAACAGTTGCAGAACAAGACCCGAAATCACCAGGCGGTAATTTATTTTTTTGCGGTTGTTCGACATCAGGTAAGCGGTGCCCAGTATGAGCACAAAGCCAACCAATCCCATTAATTTGGGGGGCATGCAGCCTCTATAGTTGCAGAGCTAATTAACCCGGCCACTATAACCCGGCGGCCCCTGCTTGTGTCCCGGCCCTAGCCCTGCTTATTTAGCTTTAAGGAAGCTTCAGGCGCGCAGTAAAGGTTTTGGTGTTACCGGTTGGCCAATAATGTCGCCGGTAGTTTTGTTGTACTGCTCTTGTGCTTTTTGCTTGAGCATGAAGGCCTCGCTGCTCTTGCCACTCATCTCCAGCACCTGGGCCATTACATAACGGCTCGCTGCTTGTTCGGTGGCGGCTTTGAGCATTGGTTCCTGGGCTGTGAGCACGGCTTCGTTGGCCTTTTTCATATTTGTTTCGGCAGCTTTGGCAGTGTCGAAACTTTTGAGCACGTCGGGATATTCGCCCACCGATTTGCGCAATTCCGCCCTCAAACCGGGGCTCAAGTCGTCTTTTCGCATCAGATTAATCATCCCGGCTATGCCTTCCCGCTTCTCTTCAGGCACTTCTTTGAGGTTTTCGTTTAGACCCTGCACCGTACTCATAAACATTGATGCCTTAAAACCGGCATCTCGGCGGGCCATGCTGAGATTGCCCCATTGGGAGGCGACAGTGTCGACATAATCTTGATCTGACTGCTTCACCGCTGCTTCAAATTTGGGCAGGAAGCCGACCGCAGCTTGCTTGGGATCTGCTTCTTTAACCAGTTTTTGGGCGGCATCGCGGGCAAGATTTAGGCCCGGCCCAAGTTTGTCGGCGGGCAGGCTAATTAGATATTTAAGGATGTCCTTGTCTTGCTTCTTATCGCTCGGGGCGGCAGCTTGATCGCCCTGCTCCGTTTTGTCGGCGGCGTCAACAAGAACCAGGTTGTTCAAAGGCAAGTCTTTGCCGCTTACTTTTAAATCGAGAGTCTTAAATTTGACCATCTCGTCTTGCAGTGCAGTGCCCACAGGCTCAGACGGCGTGGGAATGAAATTTTCCAGCTGTTGTTGACCGTCCATAATTTGCGCTCCTTAGCTTTGCCACAGTGTGGGGCTAACGAACTACAGGCACAACACGGTAATTCCCATGGGAAGATTAAGTGCGCCAGCGCAAGATTTTTTCTTTAATCGGATTGACGAACTGGCGACCCTGAACGTAAGCATCATTCCATTCTTTTTTGCACATGAAATACCAGTGCCCGGGAGTGCCTGCATCTTTAATGGTCATGATCAAGCGCGGATTGTATTTGTTGATCACTTGCTCTTGCAGCAGTGCCAGAGTTTGATCTTGCATCAAAAATGTCTTGACGAAATAGCCCACAATTGGCGCCACCAGCCAGGTTATGCCTGGGACAGTCCAGTAGGTGGTGTGATTGAGTTCGGTATGTTTGTCATCAATGGGAGTGAGGGTGGTGATACCAGATATGATGGTGCGATCAAAAAGTGTGATGTACTCGCGACGGCAACCTGGTAAGCGGAAGCTGATTTCGGTTTCCAGATACTGACCGATTAGTTTAAAAACGATTGAATGCTTGGAAGGCTGGTGCTTCACCATTGTCCAGCCGGTGCCGGACGGCACATATTTTTTGCTTTTTTCTTTCAGTGCCTTTTTTGAACGCCACCACCATGAAGTGTGCACGTAAGGTACATGGGCAGTGTCGATGAGGGCTGCCACAGCATAATCGATGTGGGTGGGCAGTAGAAGCGTAGTAGTGGTTTGGCCTAATTTAAAGCCGTCAAGACCAGGTGCGTGAGGCACTTCGGGCAATTCGGCCTGCTCTGAGTCGCCAATATAAACCCAGACACTGCCCATCACTTCGCGACACTGATAAGAGCGGGTTTTAATACCGCACAAATTCATTTTCTGGTCTGAGCATAAAGACGGTACGGCAGTGCAAACACCGCTGGTATCAAAACGCCAGCCGTGAAAGGCACACTCGACTTCTTTGCCGTCAAAATGCCCGGCAGAAAGCGGCACAGCCTGGTGCGGACAGATGTCGCGCATGGCAAAAACGTTGCCCTGCCTATCTCTACCCACCAGCACCGGTTGATCAAGAATTTGTTTTCCGACAGTCTGGCCGCGTTTGAGCTTGTGGCCGGCCACAGCGAAATACCACATGTTTTTGGTATAGGTCTTACCGTAAGGCGAGACATAATTTTCTTTGTCTTCTGAATCTTGCAGCGCAGCTTCTTGAGCCTCGTCGCTTTCGCTAGTGGTGAAGTCTGCTGTTAATTCCAGTTCGATATGTTCGTCAGATTTTGTGGCGCTGCTCATAATGCTATTAAGCTTACAACGGAAGGCCAGATGGAGATCTCAAGTATTGCTAATAAAACGTCAGTTAGTGCTCGAGAGTGACGCCGACGTAGTCCTGGCGTTTGAAGTCGAGCATTTTAGAAAACGTTTTGTAACCCGGTTTTTTAATTTCGAGCAAGTGTGGGCCGTTATTGAGATGGCACCAGAATGCCCCGCCGCTCAATCCTGAATTGTTGGCCGTTTTGATTTTTCCCAGATAAGCTCCGTCAACGAAGACTACACCCCCAACTGATTCTGAATCACCGTTCAAAAACAAATTGGAATTGCGCTGACCGGTAGATCTGGTTTCGGCAAAGAGCAAGGCCAGCACTGCGGCGCTAATGAAAAGCCAGACTCTGGGCGCCTGAGAGCGTTTGGGCAGATATTGTGACACTATCTGGACCCGTCTTTAGGGTTAGCCGGCAACCACAGACTGGGAGCTGCATAAGGTAGCAAACGACCTTCTTTGTCAGCAGATGTAGCAGAACTGGTGGGTGCGGTGGACGGTGCGCTACTGGGAGCAGAAACTGGGGCGGGAGTGGGAGCCGGTGCTGGTGCTGGAGCCGACATTGGCGCTGTACTAGACCCAGTACTGGAATTAATTCCAGGAGCTGGTGCAGGAGCAGGGGCATCGCTGCTGGAGGCTGTGGGCGACTGGCCGGTAGCCGGAGCAACATCGGTGACGTTTTCATTGCCCGGTGCAGGAGCACCATTTGTATTGGCGTCAGTCGGGTTTTCGCTTTGGGTTTCTAATGGTTTAGCAGGAGGTGGAGCGTCTGGATTTTTAGCGAGCTGCTCGCCTGATTTTTTGATGTCATCCGGTGAAATCGGAGATGGCGCCATAAAGCTGCCGGGCGGTGTGGGTCTGGCTTTGTAATAGGCTTCGTTATAGTCATGCCAGATTTTAGCCATGACCACGCCACCGGTGACGTTTTTGCCTTCGATGGCCTTGTTTTCATCATTGCCGCCCCATACGGCAGTCACCATATCTGGTGTGAAGCCGATGAACCAGATGTCTTTGCCTTCATCAGCGGTGCCTGTCTTTCCGGCCACAGGTCTGTCCGTCAGTTTAGCCTGTGTACCGGTGCCCCATTTGACGCAATCTTGCATGCACTCAACTAGGCGGGCAACTGGTTCAACCTGAAAAGCGCGGTCGGCTTTAGGGTCGAACACTTCAATTACCTGGCCGCGATTGTTTTCAATTTTGCGAATTACCTGAGGCTTAATGGCAATGCCGAAGCGGGCTAAAGTGGAATAAGCGCCAGCCATCTCCAGTGGAGAAGCAGCTGAGCTACCCAGAGCCAAAGACAAGTTAGGGTCAAGTTTTGCCGTCACACCAGCCAGTCTGGCTGTCTCAACCACACTTTCCATGCCGACCATCTGGCCGACTTTGACAGCGGGCACGTTGCGCGAAAGAGCGAGACAGCGGCGCACCGGAATGCGGCCATAGAATTTATGGTCGAAGTTTTTCGGCGCGTAAGCAGGCAGGCCCCAAGGTTGTTTAATCACTAGCGGGCTGTCATCAATCATGCTGTCCGGCGTCAAAACATTTTTGCTAAATGCTGTCAAATAAACAAATGGTTTGAAAGATGAGCCCACAGTGTGAATGTTCGTGGCACGATTAAATTGGTTTTTCCAGAAATTGCCCACTCCGCCTACCAGTGCCACCACTTCGCCGCCGCTGACTGAGACTGAGACCAGCGCACCCTGAGTGACACCCTTTGGTGCTTTTTTGATGCCTTCATTAAGTGTCTTTTCCGCTAGTTCTTGAGCCAGCGGATCTAGATTTGTATAAACGCGCAGGCCCTGACGCCGCATTTCGGCCTGACTGAAGCGCTCACGCAAGTTCTGCAGCACATAGCTTATGTAATAAGGATATTTTTGCAGCGAGTTAGTGCCTTTCTTAAAGGAAAGCTTTTCTTTTTTAGCCGCTGTTGCTTGAGACTGAGAGATGTAGCCGTATTCGACCATCTTGTCGATAATTTCTCTTTGCCTGTTGTAGGCAGCTTCGCGGTTTTGCGGCAAGCCTAATTCGGAAGGGGCTTTGACAAGACCGGCAAGAAAGGCTGCTTGAGCCAGTGAAAGTTGGGCGGCACTGCGATCGAAATAACGTGAAGCGGCGCGCTCAATACCATAAGCATTGTTGCCGAAATAAACCTGGTTGAGATACATGCTGAGAATGCGTTCTTTGCTGTAGTGTTGCTCAAGGTTCCAGGCTACGTACGCTTCTTTGACTTTACGATCATAGGTTCTGCCGGCGTCGGCAAAAAAGAGGTTCTTCGCCAGCTGCTGAGTGATGGTAGAGCCGCCTTCTTTGACGTGACCAGCCACAGCATTGGCCATAGAAGCGCGAGCGATACTGTAGAAATTGATACCATTGTGTTCATAGAAGTGGTGATCTTCAGCGGCGAGAATGGCTTGCTGCATTTTTGTTGAAATTTGATTGAGCGGCACAACGCGCCGGTCTTCATCACCTTCCACCGTGCAAATCATGTGGTCTTGTTTGTCGAAGATTTGAATTGCTTCAATTGGTTCGAAGCGTTCGACAATAGTAATGTCGGGCAAATCTTGCATGTGCTTATAAACCGAAGCGCCGGCATAACCCATGCCCACAGCGACAACAATAAAGCCAACCACGAGGGAGCGTTTCATCCATGTGCCGGCGGCACTCAATGCTCCCTTGTTTTTTTGCCTGGCGACTGATCGTCGGTTGGAATTAGTCTTGGCCACTTTTTACTCTTTGATTTTTCAATCAACAGCAGATGCTGACATTATATATATTAAGGCGCCAGGGTTCAGTTTCGGTCAAATTCAGGTAAAGAAAAAAAGCGGGCCAGCTATGACCCGCTTTTTTCTCATTAACTAACCTTCAGACTGGTCTGGTTTTCTACGCACGTGGATGAGTGTTCATGTAAACCCGTCTTAAGCGGTCAAGACTTACATGAGTGTAAATCTGCGTGGTGTTGATGGTGGTGTGACCGAGAAGGTCTTGCACTACACGCAGGTCGGCCCCGCCTTCCAATAGGTGGGTGGCGAAGGTGTGTCTCAGTGTGTGAGGGGTGATTGGCTTGTTGATTCCGGCTTTGATGGCATACTTCATCACGATTCTGTGAACCGAGCGCGAAGACAATCTTGTCGCCTGGCGGCTGACAAAGAGTGGATGTTCGGCCTGAGGCGTGCGGCCTTCGGCAAGCTTGGTCCAAGTTTCGCTGAGATACTTTTTCAGCCAGCTGTGAGCGCTTTGATTGAGCAATACAACTCGCTCTTTGCCACCTTTACCGAGGACGCGCATTTCCATGCCTTCCTGGTTATAGTCTTGCACTCGCAAACCGCACAGTTCGCTCACCCGCATGCCTGTGGCATAGAGAGCTTCCATCAAGGCGCGGTCGCGCACGCCCAGCACTGTATTAGTGTCGGGAGACATGAGCAGGCGAACAATTTCTTCTTTGTCGAGACAAGCGGGCAGACGACGAGTGAGCTTTGGCCCACGCACTTGCTTAGATGGATCTTCGTCGATCAGCTGTTCTCTGCGTAAATAGCGATAGAAAGAACGGATGGCCGAAATCTTTCTGGCTACGGTCGGTCTGGAATATTGTTCTTGAATCTGACGAATGTACGCTCTGAGGCCTTCGGCTTCGAGCCAACCGGAACCGGTTTCGGAACCTCTCTCAGTTGTGGTACCGGCTGCAGTACCGTGATTATCAGTCGCACAATTTGCTTCAGCACCACTGCCGATACTATTGTTGATACTTGTGTTGATACTACTGGCGGCAGCATTTTCAGCCACCGTTTCGCCACCAGCATTGATATCACTGCCGATCAGTTGTTTGAGGTCATTCATGTAAGCGCGAATGGTATGGGATGAGTAGTTGCGTTCTACCTCTAGGTAGCCTGCAAACTGGTTTAGCCAGTTTTTATGAGCGTTGGGCAGGCTTGTTTCCATAGAACCTCGTACATTGTTGGCGATGTTGTTAGCGATGTTATTAGCGATGTTATTAGCGATGTTATTAGCGAAGATATCTTGAGTGTCCGAGGTTCCGTTTTGAAAAGTCACAGTTAACCGTCTTTCTAGATTAGTAATTGATGTGCACCACAATAACTAATTATGAGAACTTTGAAAGCTTTGTAAAGACCCCAACAGTCACTATCCGTGATGTCATGGGGCGAATACGGTTTCAATTATCGGCACCGCCGATAAAAAAAGCGGTGTCATCTATGGTGGCGTAAAGCTACTAATGATCGGGGATGCGTGGGAATCGAACCCACCCAGGGCAGCGTAAATCTACCCCGCAACGGTTTTGAAGACCGCACACCACACCAGCGATGCTCCATCCCCATAGAGCCGCTCCATTACCTTGGCTCAACCAAAGCAAGGTGAACTGCCAATCTTAGTAACTTATGTAAGTTTCATGGGCATTAAGAAAAACAAAAGTTATTAATGAAATTTTATGAAGAGAAGCAATGCCTCAGCGGGCGAGGTGCTTGGGGATCGTGTAAAACTTCTAATAACGGTTGTAAGGAGCCCGAGAACGTCACAGTTCCCTACATTTGCATTGACAATATAAGAGAGTAATACGTATAGTCACTTCCCTGTGCCTGCATTTGCCTACGCAACTGCAATTTCGTGCAGCTTTGCACGTGCACATAAGTCCAGCCACTCAACAGAGGTAACCGATGGCTTTAGAGTTGTCTGAGCGCGTCCGAACCTTCGGGGCGGGAAGTTCGCGCATCGCGGATTTACCTGATCTCGCTGAAATTCAGAAAAGTTCGTTCAAATGGTTTATCGAAGAAGGTCTTGCAGAGGAACTGCGGGCTTTCAGTCCAATTAAGGACTACACAGGAAGGTTGGAGCTCCATTTCCTGACAAATTACAATTTCGAGGATCACACTGAGCCTAACAAGCCCAAAACTCCCGAAGACGCCAGAGCTTTAGATGCCAGCTTCACCAAGAAGCTGCGTATTCAAATGCGACTGGTCAATCGCGAAATGGGTGAAATCAAGGAACAAGAGATCTACGTCGGCGACATCCCGATGATGACCGACCGCGGTACCTTCATTATTAATGGTGCAGAGCGCGTTATCGTTTCTCAGATTGTTCGCTCCCCAGGCATCTACTATAAAAGGGAAGTAGATACCAACGGTAAGCGTACTTTCTCAGCTACATTGATTCCCAACCGTGGGGCATGGCTGAAGTTCGAAACTGACGTCAACGACATCATCTATGTAAAGATTGATAAAAACAGAAAACTTCCTGCCACCACTCTGCTGAGAGCCCTGGGCTACTCAGACAGTGAGATGGAAAGTCTTTTCCGTCACAAAGAATTCCTCAAGAAGACTCTTGATAAGGATTCCAACAAGACTCGCGAAGATTCATTGATTGAGGTCTACCGCAAACTGCGTCCAGGCGATCCGCCTTCCGTAGCCGGCGGTCAGAGTATTCTCGACAGTCGCTTCTTCGATGACAAACGTTATGACTTGGGTCGCGTTGGTCGTTATAAGCTCAACAAAAAGCTCAGCCTCTCTGTACCTGAAGCACAACGTACGCTCACTAGAGAAGACATTGTCGCTGCAGTTGATTACCTGATTGGTCTTCACTATGACGAAGGTCACGTGGATGATATCGACCACTTAGGCAATCGCCGCATCAGATCTGTGGGCGAGTTGTTACAGAACCAGTTCAGAATTGGTTTGACCCGTCTGGAAAGAATTGTGCGTGAGCGCATGACTTTGCAAGACGCCGACACTCTCACTCCGGCTAACTTGCTTAACACCAAGCCGCTGGTAGCAGCGATTCGCGAATTCTTTGGATCATCGCAATTGTCACAGTTCATGGATCAGACTAACCCTCTGGCAGAATTGACACACAAGCGCAGACTGTCTGCTCTTGGACCCGGTGGTCTATCAAGAGAACGCGCCGGATTCGCAGTTCGAGACATTCACCCCAGCCATTACGGACGTATTTGTCCTGTAGAAACTCCTGAAGGTCCTAACGCCGGTCTGATTGGCTCACTGGCTACTCACGCTCGCGTTAACTCCTACGGTTTCATTGAAACTCCTTACCGCCGTGTTGAAGGCGGTATCGTCACCGATCAAATTCATTACTTAACTGCTGATGAAGAAGATAACTATAGAGTCGCTCCCGGCGACGCTCCTGTTAACGATGACGGTACATTCGTTCATCCGCTGGTGCCTGTGCGTTATCGTGCAGAATTCATCGAAACCGGCCCCGAGCAAGTTGACTATGTGGGCGTCAGCCCGATTCAAATTGTTTCAGTGGGAACAGCCTTGATTCCGTTCCTCGAGCACGATGACGCCAACCGCGCCCTCATGGGTTCGAACATGCAACGTCAGTCTGTGCCTCTGGTGCGTACTGAAAGACCACTGGTAACAACCGGTATCGAACGTCAATCAGCTAGAGAC
>Ga0163146_10005356_pt1 | contig 15080 bp, 9 predicted proteins | sample OliLakLV19MP7G1_FD_148648 | JGI IMG/M metagenome (GOLD analysis project Ga0163146, IMG submission 148648) | Freshwater microbial mat bacterial communities from Lake Vanda, McMurdo Dry Valleys, Antarctica - Oligotrophic Lake LV.19.MP7.G1 | ecosystem: Environmental > Aquatic > Freshwater > Lake >...
AAGGCAGGGGCATGGTTCCGGCGGGGACGTTTCGACATCGGGAGCTCCTTGGCTATGGGCGTAATCTCGCCCGGGGAGCCCGCTTGTCCACTGGTCCCCCCTGTTCAGATTACCGGGGCCACTTCTGGCAGCTATCGGCCCGTCGGAACCACAGCCAATTGGAGATCATCTCCGCTACGCCGAGTCCAAGCTCTTAGCTGACCCTCTGACCCGAACTCAAACGCATAAAAGTGGGGGATCCAGGTTGTCGCGTAATCTCTGCGCTGATGAGAAAGAATGGCGATACGAACCCGGAATGAGCCATCAAACCGAAGCCCCGCACTATCAGCAAACCAGCCAGGGAGGCCGACGAAGAGCCCTCGCTGGTTCGCGATCGTGTCGTCTACATCCGGGGTTCGATAGACGATCTCCTCCGCTCCTTCTGGGTCCGCCAAACGGCTGAGCCGGCGAGCGAGCAGAACGACAGAAGACAAAGTGACCTTTCGCGGCCGCAGGATCTCTGACGCGAGAAAAAGCTCTGGTGCCTCAAACCCGCCAAGCCGGATTGTCCTTCCGCGAACAGAACCCACGACGTAGGTATGCCACGGGCCGGTACTGGATACGTGGCCTGTCCATAGCTGAAGCGAGTTGCCAAGCATGGGACCTCTCTCGACGCTCACGGCCTCAGCAATGCGATCCATTTCGAACGAACTTAAGGCAAGCTCGGCCTGCGCCTGGGCGAGCACCAGCTCTCGAACAGCCTCGGAGGACGGCTCCCCTAAAACACTGGGTCCAAGTGCCGAAGCGGCGATAATCAGGCTGGCCAGTGCCGATATGCTAAGGAATTGTCTGACAAGCATGTGTGCTCCTCAAGGAATACCGAGAATGGCTGGTGTAATCATCTGAACCCTCATCCGGACCTCCGCGGCCTGAGCGCATGCTTCGCCACAGCTGCCGGTCTGGTTCGCCAGTGTTGGGTTGCCAAGCGCATGGGCGCCCTCATGACCGACGACGATGGGGCCCGTAGCAGTTCCTTCCAAGAGCCCGCCTGCCTTCTGGTTGATGCGTTCCTGCTGCGCTTGCCCAAAAGTGTTTGGGTTTACAAACATTCTGACCTTGCCATCTTGACTTCTCTCTGTGGCGCCGCCTAGAGCACCGCGCTGGAGCGGCGCGTCCGTGTAGTGAACGCGATAGACGGTTGTGCTCTGCTCCATGGAGGTGAACTCTGCATTGCACTCGGTAGAAGAAGCGCGGCAGGAGGCGATATCACGCCGCGCCTGCTGCTCCATGCCGGCGTCTGCCCGGCCTCCCTTGAACCCGACTACTTCGAGGGTATCAAGCCCGAATGGATCCCTGTATCGGATCGGGTTGTTCCCCGCATACGCATACAGATTGACCCCGCCCGCCAGCCCGATGGGATCCTGGGTGAGCAAGCACCCGGTAGCCCTCCATCGTACCGACACCCGCCGCTAACTCGCTGCGCTTTTTCTTTTTAGCTGCCCCCGGTCAGCTGCTTGCATCATAACTTATGCGTTTTGGCCCTAGACGCGAGTTTCGAGGCCGACTCGCCGGCCGTCCCAACACCCCCGCATCAGCTGCAGGGCGCAGCCCTGGCAGCTGCATGCGTCAGTTGGGCGGCGGAGTTATCGAGAGGATTGGTGAGCCGCTGGTAGGTCAGCAGCTAAAGAAGAAACGCGCGCGTGGGAGAGTCTGCCAGTTACCCAGCGACGACCTTGAGCCGCCCTTGACGACGGGAGCGAGGGACCTTCCGCACCACGATCTCGATGTCCCGTCCCAGGGCCGTCAGAAAGCCCATCAGGCGCTCCGTCGAATACCCCTCCAGTCGTCCGCAGATGATATGGGAGACCTTGGGCTGATCGATCCCCATCAGCTTGGCGGCCGCTCGCTGGGTGAGCTTGCGCTGGTCGATGATCCGCTCGATCTCCAGCGCCAGACTGGCCTTCACCAGCCGCTCCTCGGCGTCGGGGTAGCCGAGGTCCGCGAAGACATTGCCGCTGCCCATGGTGACCTTCACGCGTTCGCTCATCTCACGCCTCCTTCCCAAAGTGCTCTGCATGGTGGGCCTGCGCCGTGCGCAGCCGCTGTAGAATCAGGTCGGTCACATGCTTGGGGGTCGCGATCCCGTGCGTCGATTTCTTCTGGAAGACGTGCAGCACGTACACCGCACCCGCGAGCTTGACCGTGTACACCGCCCGATAGGTATTTCCGTCGAAGTCATCCACCAGCTCGACCAGCCCGCTCAGGTTCCCCTTGAGGCGCTTCCCGATGCGCGGGACCTGACCCAGCTGGACCTGGAGCAGGGCCTTGCCCATCACGCTGTGCACCGGCTCGGGACAGGCCTTAAGGTCCTCCCGCGAGGAGCCGACCCAGATGACGGGGAGTCGCGGCGGGAGACGCATGCCGGAATATGCGTGTTCTGGCATACTCGGTCAAGGCGACGCCGGCCCGGCCAGCCCCTGCTCGGCCGGATGGGTCCGCTGGTGCACCCGCTTGAGCGTCCCGATCGCCACATGGGTGTAGCGGGCCGTGGTCGAGAGATGGGCGTGGCCCAGGATCTCCTGCACATGCCGCACATCGGCCCCGTGCTCCAGCAGCAGCGTGGCCATGGTGTGGCGGAAGACGTGGCAGCTCCCCTGCTTGCCGAGCCTGGCGGCGCTGACGTAGTGGTGCACCTGCTCCGTCAGGCGATTGGGCCGGAGCGCCCGGCCCCGGCGGGTGAGAAAGAGGATCCCCGGATCGGGTGGCACCACGAGGCGCGGCCGGGCGTCATCCAGGTAGCGGTCGATCCACTGCACGGCGCGGCTGCCGATCGGGACGACGCGATCGCGCTGCCCCTTGCCCTCTCGCACCAGCAGCACCCCGCGGCCGGGATCGAGATCGGTGAGGCTCAGCTGGATCGCCTCCAGCCGCCGGATGCCGGTGGAGTAGAGCGTCTCGAGCAGCGCCCGGTCCCGGAGCCCCAAGGGCGCGGTGACGTCGCACTGGGCCAGCACCCGCTCCACCTCGCTCACCGACAGGACCGTGCGCGGCAGGCGCTGTGGTCGCTTGGGCAGCAGCAGCTCCTGGGCCGGGTTGTGGCGGAGGAGATGGGTCCGGGTACACCACCGCAGGAAGCCCTTGAGGGCGATGAGCTGCTCGGCCTGGGTGCCCCAGCTCCGCCGCCGGCCATCGGGACGGCGCTCCCCACTCAGCGCCTGCTGATACTGCTCCAGCACCGCCAGCGAGAGCTGGCGGGGCGCAGTGAGGCCGCGGGCACTGGCCCAGGTCATGAAGTGACGCAGACTGGTCCGGCGGCTCCGCACGGTGGAGACGGCGTAGTTGGTGGCGGTGAGCCCGGCGAGATGGGTCGCGATCAGCGCGGCCAAGCCATGCGGGTCGTCGACTGCGGGTGCCGCGCGGGCGGAGGTGCTCATGCTATGACTACGGTCGGGGCCGGCTCGGACGCGGACCGACGACGTGCCTCCGCCCACTCCGACCCGTCACGGGCTAACACGGTTTCCGCGTGCGGCTTGGCGCCGTTCTTGGCAGTCCGGCCACCCCCCGACCGGGGGCCGACCACCCCCCGACCGACGACCTCTGAGTCCGGCCCGGCCGCACCATACGTGGACCTTTCAGCCTCCGCCGGCAGCTCCACCAGCTCGTACACCACGCCCAGCCCCCGCGGTGAGCGATGCATCACCAGCTCCTCCAGCTCCACCAGGCGGTGCAGATGCAGCTTCATCTGGGTGGCGCCCAGGCCGGTGGCGGCCCGCGCCTCCCGGGCGCTGAAGCGCAAGCTCATCGGGCTCACCCGCCGCGCGGCACTCTCCCGGGCCACCCACTCGCGGAGGAGTTCGAGACAGCGCCGGGTCTGCGGCGGCAGCTCATCCCGGCTCCGTGCCAGCACCTCCCCCGCCAGCCGCTCGGCCAGCGCGAGATCGTGCTCGGTCACTTCGATGTAGCGCAGCACCTGGCCCTCACGCGACGCCGTCTTGGCCTCGCGCTGGTGCTGGTGCAGCAAGGCGATGGCATCGATCAGCGTGAGATACTTCTCATGATCGCGCCGCGCCCGGGTGCGCGCATCGCCAAACTGGAGCTGGGGCGCAAAGGGATTCACCACGGCCACCGCCTCGAGCAAGCGCTGGGCGTTCTGCCAGCGGCGGAGCACCGCGGCCCGCTCGGAGCGCGCCAGCAGCCCCTCCAGCGTCCGCGCCTGACGCTGCCGCTGGTGGATCGCCCGGGTCTGCGCGGCACTCTCATCCACCGTCAGCACCAGGGCCCGGTTGGCCAGCTCCTCATCCAGCGTGAGCGCCGTGGTGGTGAGCATGAGCTGCACCGGGCCTTCGACCCGGTAGGTGTGGGTCACGAGCTTGCCGCTCTGCGGGTCTTTCCCCGTGCTCGCGATCGTCAGCGCCCCTTCGCTCTGCAAGAGCTTGAGCGCGTAGCTCGCCCGCTCCGCCCCCTCCTCCTCCACCACGCTCAGCACCTTGTGCTTCAAGTCGCTCTCGCCCATGTAAAACAGCGCCTGCCCCGTCATCGCGGTGTAGTGCACCCGCTCCTCCGGCGGCACCAGCGCCAGGATCGCTTCCATGAGGGCCGTCTTCCCCGCGGCACTGGCGCTCTGGATGATCACCGCCAGCGGCCGGGGGAGCTTCCGGCTCACCGCGGCGAGGGTGCCTACCAGGAGATTGGTCCGCTCCCCCACCATCCCCAGCCGCGCGGCATCAGCGACCAGCCGGTCGAGGAGCGCGGGGTCTTTCAGCAGCGCCAGCGCCTCGCGGCGCTCCTCGGCCGTCATCGCCGCCGCGCCGGCCGGGGAGGGTACCGGCGAGGGTGTGGCGCTGACGGCGGCCGTCGCCTTCGCGACTTCCGCATCCCGCAGCCCTTCCAGCCGGAGCAAGAGCGCGCCCAGGTCCTGCGCCAGCGTCTCCTCCGCCACGTCGACGATCCGCGTGGCCTGGCTCGCGTACAGACTCCGCGCCCGCGCCCCGTAGAGATCCAGCGCATCGCTGAAGACCGGATCGCCCCGGCTCACCAGCAGCGTGACGCGGAGCGTCTCGGGGGTCGTGTTCTTCGCGAGGCCGCGCACCCGATAGACCCGGTCGCCCAGGGAGAGCGTGAGCTCGTGCGCCCCCACAGTCACGGGGGTCGGTGGCAGCGCCGGCGCCGGCTCGGGCGAGACCAGCGGCTCACGGTCGCTGGCGGATGCGGGCCTGGTCGAGATCGGTGAGGCTAACGAGCGGGCGTCGGCCGGAGACGCGGCCGCGGGAGACGAAGCGGCGAAAGAAGAAGGCGGCTCACCGCACGGCAGCGCGCCCCTCACCCCCTGGGATGCCTTCTCCGGGTGGGCAGGAAGCTCGCGCGCGACGGGCGGGCCCGCCCCGAGCCAGGTGGCCGCCCGGATTCGCTCGCCCAGCGCCGCGACGGGCGACGGCGACTTGCAGGCGAAGGCGTTGGCGTCGAGCCCGAGCGGAAACTGCACCCGATAACAGGCGAGCCCGGCCCCGGTGAGCTGTTCCGCGAGCGCGGCCGCAGCAGTGTCCCCCGCCTCGTCGCGATCGTAAGCGATGAGCACCCGCTCGACGCCGTGCCGCTGCAGCGCCGCCAGGTGCTCGGCGGTGAAGCCGTGCGTGCCATAGGAGGCGGTGACGTTCCGATAGCCGGCCACCCAAAACGTGAGCGCGTCGACGAGCGCCTCGCAGAGGATGATCTCTGTCGATTCCGCGAGGGCTGGCTCGTTCCACACGCCCCGGTGTGGGCCCGGCAGATACAGGTGATACGGTGTCCCCTCCCGCAGGTCATCTCGGATCTTCCGGCCGTAGACCTCGGTGACTTCACCGGCAGGAGAGAGCACCGGCACCACCACGCTCCCGGTGAAATGCTCGTGCCCACTCGCCCGTAGCAGCCCCAGCGCCTGCAGCCGGCCGCGGATTGCCGCGCCGGCCTTGAGCGGCTTCGCCGGCAGCGCGTAGCCCAGCGTCCGATTGGCGTAGCCCAGCTGGAAATGTTCGATCGCCCCCCGGTGATCCAGCCCGCGGGTGGCGAGGTACGCCAGCGCCTCCGGGCTCACCAGGAGCTGCCGGTGATAGAAGTCGATCACCGCGCGGAGGAGCGTCGCGTCGTCCATCTCCGGGGACAGCGCGATCGTCGGGGCCGGCGCCGCCACCTCACCACCGTCGGGGAGCTGCTGCCGCAGCCGCTCCACCGCATGGCGGAAGCTCACGCCTTCCACCCGCATCACCCAGTCGATCACACTCCCGCCCGCCTGACACGCCCCCAGGCAGTGCCAGAGGTTCTTGCTCGGGGTGATCACCAAGCTGGGAGTCTTGTCGGCGTGGAAGGGACACCGGCCCAGCCAGTTCGCCCCGTGGCGCTTGAGCACGACGCCTGAGACCTGTACCAGGGTGAGGAGCGCCACCTCCCGCTTGAGGCGGGCGACTTCGTCGTCCGGGATCCGGGCCATCCGAGGCCTCCGCAATCAAAAGCTGTCAAGTGGGGGGCGGGCGCCAAAACCGGCTTGCCGACTGTGCTCGGAGATGATACGATGGTCGTATCAGCGCGTCAAGCGCGACCCTCGGTGGTCGGAAGCAGCCCTTATCCTGGAGGCACGGTATGCTGGACCTGATGGCGCAGACGCTCGAGGAGACCGACACGATGAAGGCCAGGGAGACCGACGAGACCTTCGGGGAGCGGCTGGCGGAGGCCCGCCAGCGCTGCGGCCTCACCCAGGCGGAGCTGGGCAAGGCCGTGGGGGCGTCGCAGCGGGTGATTGCCTACTACGAAGGGGAGGGAGGCCAGCCACCGGGCGCCCTCCTCGCGCACTTGGCGCGCACGCTCAAGGTGACCTCCGATGAGTTGCTGGGCCTCAAGCCCGCCACCAATAAGCCGTCACCAAAGACGGCGCGCCTCCTCAAGCGGCTCCAGAAGATCGCCGATCTCCCACCCGCCGATCAGCGGACGGTCCTCAAACTCCTCGACGCCCTCCACGAATCCCGCCAGCGCACCAGCCGGCCCCGCGCCAAAGCGCGCGCTGTAAGCTGACTAAAAGAAGAAGCCCGGCCGCAAGGGCCGGGCTCTCACAAGCGAAGCGGAGGGACACTACCCTGGCCGGGCCCCGGTTCCGGGCCAGCGAATGCTCAGAATCCCATAGATGCCCCCGGCCACAGCTCCCCACACCGCAAGGCCGGGCTCGTGCACCGAAATTCGCTGGCCTACGAGCCATGCAGCAAAGAGCCCTGCGAGCGCCCCCAATACCATTGCGAGAGGGATCGAGATCTGAGCCATTCGCCGGCCACGTAGCAATGCGGTGTGGACCAGAGTTGCTGCGATCAGCCAAGGAGCCATCGTGTAGTATGTCATCACGAGGCCATTCAAAATGGCGTCGATGTAAGTCTGGCCGCCACTCGAAGCGATCACGTCCACGATTCCGGTAAGGAGAATGGTGGCAGGGATTGCACCAAAGAGCATTAACCCCACGCGCCTCAAGTGCGCTCGGGCGATCTCTCCGGATGACATATCCGCTGCTCCTTTCGCTGACCCAGAGACTGACTCAGAACTCATGGGACCACCTTCCTCTCGGGCTCTCCCCCCAACGCCGTGATGTTACTCTCCCCATAGAACTTCACGAGTTGGGGTTTGCCTTTCTCCGGATACGCCCAGATCTCAAATGAGGGGAATCCATCGAACTCGCCGCCAGTCACGGAAACCTTCCCATCCTTCGAGATGTTGACGTCGAAGGAGTAGGTGATGTCCATACCTGGCGGCATGTCGACACTCATCGCATTTCCAGTAACACTCACGGAATGCCCGCCATCCTTCGTCTGTCTCACCGGCGACACCATCAGCTCGCCGATGCCTGCCTGACCCTTTGTCGCTCCAACGCCCTGCTGAAGTCCAGTCATCTTGCCGGAGCTAGGGTCGACCGAGAAGCGGTGACTCGTCTTGTAAGTTCCGCCGTCACTCCTCGGGCCCCGACCGTCGCCCACGGCCTGCCCCATGACCGTCGGTGCCGAGATGAACGCCTGAATGCAGATGCCCACACCCTTGCCAATGGGCTTCTCACACAGCCCATACGGGTCCCTAAAACTGATCGGGTTATTCCCCGCATACGCGTACAGATTGACGCCGCCCGCCAGCCCGAGGGGATCCTGGGTGAGGAATCGCCCGCTCGTGGGATCATACCACCGATTCCGGAGGTACACAAATCCGCCCCGGGCATTCGGGGTTCCCGCTCCAGCAAAGCCCACCCCACCCATCGGTACGCCGCCCGTCCCGGTGACCTGGGCGAGGGCGCCAAAGGCGTTGCGCGGGAAATAGTTCGCGTTGGATTCCAGCGTCCCCGTGCTCGTCACGGCCTTGAGGATGCTCCCCGTCCGGTCGGCCACCAGCGTGGTGTTCTTGTAGGTTCCCGCCACATTGAATCGGCCCAGGAGCGGGCGATCGAGGCCCCCGCTCAGGAACCGACGGTCCACCGACCAGGTGCTGCCCGAGCGCACCAGCTCGAGCGCCACATCGCTGCCGTCATACACAAAGTAGGTGCGGAACCCACCGACGCTGTCGGGATGCGGAAAGATCGGCGTATTAACGTTGCCGGTCGCCACCTGGGAGACGACTCGGCGGCCCTGCACATCGTACCAGTGCCAGTTGTAGTCCTTGGCCAAGAGGTCCGCGGTCAGCGTCAGGGAGAAGTAGAGCTGCCCACCGGCCGTGTAGCTGGTGACGGAATTGAGCCCGCCGAGCGGCGGCACGCCCGGTGGATTGAAGACGGTGGTGTCCGCCTCGCCCAGGCGGTTGCCGCTCTGGTCGGTGAAGTATCGGGTCTTCCTGCAGGCGGTACTGGCGGTCGCTGGTGTCCGCCGCTGAAGTCGGTTGTCACTGTCGTAGACATTGGTGTAGGTGCTGGTGCACTGGTTCTGATCCCCGATATTCGTGCGGTTCCATTCGGTCATGCGGTTGCCGAGGAGGTCGTAGGTCCAGACGTGGGAGACTGCCCCATCCACCGCATCGAGCAGCCTCCTGGTGCCATCGGTCGTGTAGGCGTAGGAGTGCGTTCCCGAATTGACCCCGTCGCCGGTCGAGGAGAATCCAGTGAGATCGCCCACCAGGTTGTAGATGGGACCGGTCATCGAGTAGTGAACGGTGCCGGTGCTGTTGGCGGTGCTGAGACCGGCGATCTGACTGAGGGAGTCATAGGAGGTCCGGGTGATGACCTCGAAGCTCCCCGTCGTCGGCGCCACCGCCCGCAGCGTGTCCCGGCCCGCCCGGTCGTAGACGTAGCGCACCTTGCCATACCGGGTCGCCCCGACGAGCCCCTCGACACTGGTCAGGCGGGCAGTGACCGAGTCGTAGACGTAGATTGTCTGCCCCGCACTCTCCGGGCCCCCGCTCACCCCGCTGGCGTACACGGTATCCCGCACCATGGTCCGCTGACCCCGACGATTGTACTCGTAGCGCCGCGATACGTACCCCGAACTCGGGCCCTCGAAGTTGACCATCTCCTGCAACAGCTGACTGCTCCCGTTGTAGCGATAGGTGCGGATGACGTAGGCGGTATCGGAGTTGAGCCCGGTCGGGCCAGCCCCCTTGTTCAGGAAGGGATCCCGGCTTCTGCTGGTGGCCAGGCGCCCTCGGGCATCATACGTATTCAGGTGCGTGATTCCCGCCTGCTGCACCTTGCCCGTCGGCATGAGGAGGCTGTTCCACCAGCTCGTAGCGGCCGCGTCGGCAAAGCGTTCCCCGCCCTGGTTGCCGTAGGAGGTCACCTGGCCCTGATCCTCCTGTGTCACATTGCCGTGCGCATCGTACATCCGCGCCACAAAGCTGCCATTGCCCCGGTAGTCCCACCGCGGATTGCCGAATCCGTCCCGGTTGGCCCAGTTCAGCTTGCGCGCCTGGTAACCGGTGCTGGAAATGGCGCGCCCCCCTGGATTGATCACCGAGTCCAGCCGGCCCAGCGCATCGAAATAGTTGAAGGTCTTCTGGGCTGTGGCGGGTACGGGAATGTTGAGGTCGTCAATCGATCCGTACACGTCGCTCTCCGTGACCAGCCCGCCGGGATCGTACACCGTCCTGGTGACCGGGGCGGAAAGCCCGGTGCCCACCCGGGCGTAGGTCACCCGTCCGGAGATATCGCGGATGACGACGCTCGGTTGCCCCAGTGGATCGAGGATCATCGTATCGCGTCCGAAGCCATCGTAAATCGCCCGGGTGATGGCCCCTTTCGGCGATATGAGGTACTCGCTATTCCAGGTCCCGGCGTGATACGCGACCGAGTCGATGCGACCAGGACTGCGGACTTTCACCGGGCGCACACCGGCGATACTTCCTGCGACGGGCACATTGCTGTTGCCGTAGGTGAACTCCGTCGTATCGGTGGCGATCCCGATCACCCGGGCGGGAAGGCAGCGGCCCGGACTGGTGCTGGCACCGGTCGTCAGGTATTGCACGGTCGTTGTGCGGCGGAATTCGTCTCTCGAGCTCGTCAGTCGGGAGCACCAGGGGCCGTCCACGGCAAGCGTCAGCGAGTCAAAGACGAACGTCAGCGTGTCGAGAGCCCGGGTCTGGCCGCTGAGTTTCGATTCCCGCGTCGTCCGGAGCAGCGTGTCGACCCGGCCCAGCGCGTCGTAGTGGTACACCAGCGAGTCGGCATCCGAGGGATTGTATCGGTTGTGTACGACCCTGACGGCGCGCCCCGTCGTGTCGCGGACGACATGCCGGACATCCGCGCTGTTGGTGCCGAGGATGCCGGTAAGGGGACCGGTGCCGGTGAGCACATAGGTCGGGCCGCCGAAGGGGTCGACCTGATAGTCCATTGCCGGACCAGCGAATGGCACATAGGTGCCGATCCATTGGATGGCCTGCAGGGTCCGCTCGTAGGGAAGGCCAGGGCGACCATACCCGATCCTGGGTGAGGCCCGCCGCCAGTGCTGCCGCGCCTGGGCACTGCCTCCAAGGGGTCGGCTGATCTTCTCCGGCGTCCACATCACGGGATCCCAGGAGATCCGGCTGGCGACGCGCTTCGCGGGCGCATCACGCGGATCGACGATGGAATCGATGAAGGCGCCGGGCGCGCCAGCCATGTAGGTGAACCGGGTCGAGTCCGCCGTCGTCGCGGTGCGCACGACGGCGAACTTTGCCAGGCGCACCGCTGTTCCGCTCGTGACGTAGTCGAGGCGGGCGACGGTGACGGTATCGGTCAGGACGGTTGATCTCCGGACTTGAATCCGATCGACGTATCCCGTTTTCGGACCGGTCGTGAAGTAGCGGAACAGGATGGCCTTGCCGGTCGGATCGACGATCGCATCGAGTTGAGTCGAGGTCGTCGTGGGGTACGAGTACGTCGTCGCGTTGCCCAGCAGGTCCTGGGTCCAGACCTGCCAGCCGTCGTCCCGGAAGCCCAGCCGCGCGCCGTTCTCCAGATACAAGACGTATCTCGCCCCGTTGAGCAGACTGCCCAGTTGCATCATGTGGGTGTTCTCACCACCTGGAGCGATCCAGGTCGAGCCTGGCTTGCGGAAGATGGTGTAGGAACCGTCGCCCGACAGCCAGATCGCCGCCGTGGCTCCGTTGAACTGCAGCGCCCCCGAAGGGCCGGTGAGCACGAGCCGACCCAGCTCTGCCAGTTGCCATCCCTGCCCGAACCGGGTGGAGGCGATGGTGCTCAGGTAGAGCTGTACCACATCCTGCGAGACCGAGTCATCGCGGAACGCGGGTGAGACTCCCGCCGTGAACTTGCTCCGGACCGAGTGGGTGACCGTTCGGATGTTTGCCTCACCGGGAGCGCTGTCCAATTCCGAAGCGACAATGCGCACCTCGTCCCGGTCCTCGAGGATGTTCGTGGCATTCGGGCCGGTCACCGTCCCGCCGGCGCCGAAATAGCGGGTGACGAGGCTCGCATCAACGACCCCGTTCAGGCTGGGCATGACCCAGAGGCTATCGGGCGCCTTCTGGGTCTTGTTGATGGTGAGCTGGAGCGGGACCGTCACCCGGGTCTTCTGGGAAGCGGAACGGTAGACCAGGTGCACGCCCCTCTGCCGGTCACGGGTGACGAAGCCGGGGATCCCGAGCGCGAGGGTGATCCCTTCGCACTGGAAGGCGCCGAAGGCGGCGCACTCCCCCTGGTCGGTATGCGCAAAATTGCGCTGTGGCGCTATGGCGAGCGGGGCGGGCGATCCTGGGGCTGCGGGTGCTTCGTAGATGAAGCGAACCCGAATCGAGGAGGTGTGGCCGAGGGAGTCCGAAATGCTGGCCACGAGCTCGTTCCAGCCGCCCGAGGTGGTGGTATTGAGACTCGGATGGCTGAGCGGGATCTGGGCAGACTGCGTCAGGCGGCCGGCGACGATATTGGTGATACCACTCCCGCCCACCGCCGTGGACTGATGGATGATGGCGACGCCGTTCAGGTCCACGTGCCAGGTACTGGCGTTGATGTTGCCCGGGCTGGGCAGAAGCACCGCGCTGGACATCGCGGGCGGCGCCGGTCGGCGCAAGGGGGGGCCCGCCCAGCCGGAATTGCCGCGGAAAGAACTGACCGGAGGGGCGTAGGGGCCATGGAACAGCCGCGCAAGTCCCCAGGGCAGATCAGCGAAGGCGAGGTCGATAGGGTCCGCAAAGACCCCGTCGAGATCTCCCTGATTCCCACGACTGGAAAGCCAGGGATAGCTCAGCCAGTGGGGATCATTGGGGGGGAGCGAGGGGAAATAGGAATAGTCGAAGTAGGCCTTGTCGAGATAGATCAACTGGTCGCAGGCCTTGCTCTTGCCGGGCAGCCACCCGAGCGTCTGGGTCCGGATGGTCAGCGCCGGGGTGAACTGCCCGATTGCGGCGATGAAGATCTGGCCGCTGGGCGTTGACTGATTCAGCGTTGCCAGCGGGCTGGTGAAGGTGATTTCGGGGAACCCGACGCCCAGGCCACATCCCCAGAGTGCCGTATCGGGCAAGGCCAGCGGACCGAGCAGCGACGCGCTGGTATTCAGCGGGTTGACCGTCGGCGGAAGCGAGTCATCCAAGGCATAGCTGGAGCTGCCAAAGACATTGAATGTCGTGGCGTAATTATCGCAGCGCCCGTTGTTGGCGCAGACGCGGGATTTCCAGCTGTGCTGGTAGCTGGCCGGCTGAATCGCCACCCGATAGCCAGTGCTGGTCGTGTTGCCGGCCAGCTTCGCGCTGCTATCGACACCGTCAATCCAGAGCTCGGTGAGCGCGGTATTGATACCGCTCGCATGCCAATACGTGGCGACGAGCGTATCCATGACTTCGATCTCCGCTCCATCTCCTGGCCACAGATGCTGGACGATGGACAGTCCGCTGACGGTGATACCTCCCCCGGTGAAATTGCCGCCGTACTCGGTCGATATCAGGCCTGGCGCTGGGTCAGGGTCGGCGGACACCGAAAGGGTATGCGTGAACGTCTCCAGCCCCATCGCGCTGTAGGTGATCGTGACAGGCTGAGCCTCGCCGGGCAGCAGGTGGAAGGTTGCGGGCGATGGACTACAGGTCGTTTGAGTCGAGGTGTCGGTGCAGATGAGATTGTAGGTGCCGCCATAGTTGCCACTGTTCCCGAGAATCACCATATAGCTCAGGCCCGAAGTCTCCACCGGTACCGTCTGGGCGAGAGGCATCGTCAGCGACGCCCCAGGCCGGCACGGGTTGCTCGCGACCAGACCGCACTGCTGTGCCTGGACCCCGACCTGCCCTTCGAGCGCACGGGAATGGCACAGCCAGGGGACGACGACAAGCGAGAGCAGCGCGCAACGGCGGAGGACCATGGGCCGACTCCAGGGAGGGATCTCCCGAAGTCAGGCAGAAGCCGTGCCGAGAACGTCGTCCGTTCAACCGCATGCTTGACAGTGGTTTGCAGTGCCGAGGCCCGCGCCACTCGCGTCTCACCAGCACCCCATCGTGAGACAGTGAGACGACTGCTGCATTTTTACGAGGACGCTAATCCCTCCTGCTTCATGTGTCGATAGAATGTCGCGCGGCCCATGCCCAGCATCTCGGCCGCCTTGCTGCGGTTCCCACCGGTAAACCGGAGCGCATTGCGCAGACGAGACGCCGGATCAGACTTGCCCAACGCCGCACCGACGGCTCGCAGGAATGGCCTGGGAAGGTGGTCGACCCCCACCCGCCCCCCGGGGCTGAGATGCACCAACGCGTAGCGGGCCACGTTGAGCAATTCGCGGACGTTGTCCGGCCAGAGTGCCGCAAGAAGGATATCCTCAACCTCCTTGTCTATTTCGACCGCGACCGCCCCGGACCCCGCGCCTCGGTCATGACTCAGAAAGGAGCGGAACAACGGGAGAATATCTTCGTTGCGTTCACGCAGTGGCGGCAGCTCCAGCTGAAAGAACCCGAACCGGGCAAGCAGATCCCGGCGAAAGAGTCCCTCGCGAACCTGCCCCTCAAGATCTTCGTTGGTCGCCGCGATGATTCTGGTATCGACCGTCCGCTCCCGCTCCTCACCCAGTCGGCGAATCCGGGAGTCGTCGAGCACGGTCAGCAACGCCCCCTGAAACCCTGGTGAGGCCAGTCCGATCTCGTCGAGGAAGAGCGTCCCCTGATGCGCCGACTCAACAGCCCCGACGCGGTCGCGATCGGCCCCGGTGAACGCCCCGCGCACATAGCCGAACAACTCCGCATGCCGCAGATCGTCCGGCACAGCGGTCAGCGGGAAGCGCAAGAACCGACCTGCGCCCCGGCCGGAGCGGTCGTGAATGAAACGCGCCAGCATCGTCTTCCCGGTCCCTGGACCACCGAGAATCAGTATCGGATGTGGAGAACGGGCGTACCGCTCAGCCTCACCCAGCACCGCCAGAAAGGTGGCTGAGCGTGTGACAGCGACCCCATCGTCTTGCGGCTCGGGCAATACGGTAGGAATGGTGGAGCGCATAACCTTAGGTTACGCGATTGACGGCGGTCCGCTAGGGGGTCCTTAGTGAGGTCGGCATTGCGCACTTTATGTGCGGCAGAATCTGCCGGAGTGCTGATTGTTACATCCGGCGGGGACCGGAGCCGCCCGGTGATGGCGGCGTTCATGGCGGTGGTGCGGGAGACGACGGGTTAGGCAACCGGTGGAAACGCTGGCAGGTTGAGCCCCACCAGCT
>Ga0163146_10005373_pt1 | contig 15050 bp, 10 predicted proteins | sample OliLakLV19MP7G1_FD_148648 | JGI IMG/M metagenome (GOLD analysis project Ga0163146, IMG submission 148648) | Freshwater microbial mat bacterial communities from Lake Vanda, McMurdo Dry Valleys, Antarctica - Oligotrophic Lake LV.19.MP7.G1 | ecosystem: Environmental > Aquatic > Freshwater > Lake >...
AAATTTATTTGAATGGTTTGCAGAAGAAGGAAAACGCAGTTATGGAAAAGTAATTCCTTCCTCCAGAACTGATAAACGTATGCAGGTAATTTATCAGCCAATGGGAGTTATTGGTGTGGTTACAGCCTGGAATTTCCCTGCATATAATCCTGCACGCGCATGGGCGGCAGCATTGGCAGCAGGTAACACCGTTGTTGCGAAAGTAAGCGAATATACGCCGCTTACAGGAATGAATTTAGTTGCTGCATTGGTAGAAGCGGGAATTCCTGCCGGTGTTATTAATTTGGTAAATGGTGATGCTTCGAAAATCGGAAATGAATTGTTGAATAATGCGTTTGTTAAAAGAATAAGTTTCACTGGAAGCACAAGAGTTGGAAAAATTTTAATGGACGGAGCTTCCCGCACAAATACAAGATTAGCGTTGGAATTAGGCGGAAATGCACCGGTTATTATTATGGATGATGTGGATGTTGAACAGGTAGCGAAAACTTCGGTGTCAACAAAGTTTCGAAATTGCGGCCAGGTATGTGTTTCGCCTCAAAGATTTTATGTGCATGAAAAAATCTTTGATCAATATCTTTCAGCCGTAGTAAAACATACTGAAATATTAAAAATGGGAAACGGATTAGATTCTGAAACCAGATTAGGCCCTCTCATTAATAAAAACCAACAAAAAGGTGTGTTGGATATTATTGAAATGGCCAAAATGGAAAATAATAAAATTTTAACAGGTGGCGATATACTGGAAAAAGGAAATTTTATTTCCCCGGTTGTGATAGAAGTTATCAATAATGACTCAGAATTTATTAATAAAGAAATATTTGGTCCGGTTTTACCGCTAATTAAATTTTCCACATTGGAAGAAGTAATCGAAAAAGCAAATGATACTCCGTACGGCCTTGCAGCTTATATCTGGACAAACAATATCAATAATGCAATTTATTTATCCGAAAAATTAGAATTTGGAATGATAGGAATTAACGAATGGACACCACATGGCACGGAGGCACCCTTTGGTGGATGGAAACAAAGTGGATTGGGACACGAAAGTGGCAGTGAGGGATTGTTCGAATATTTGGAGAAAAAATTAATAAGTATCGGAAATTTATAACTTGGAGAAAGCAGCGAGGTAAAAGGAAATTTTCCATTTTATTTTTTGCCGTTATCCTGAAATTTTAAGGTATGGAAGAAATGTATTTCGGCTGGTTATCTATCATCCCTCCACTGGTGGTAATTCTTGTTTCCATTTTTTTGCGTTCCTCCTTCGAAGGTTTATTGATAGGATGTCTGCTTGGATTTATCATGATTGACGGTTGGGGATTTTTTGATGGGTTTATTACTTCCCTTTATGCGGTGATGACCGATGAAGATACTGTTTGGGTAATTGTGGTATGTGGATTATATGGTTCTATTATGGCTTTGATGATAAGAAGTGGCGGTGCAAAAAAATTTGGCGAACGAATGTTAGAACGAATACATACTAAACGACAAGCATTAATGGGAACCTGGTTTTTGGGAATTTTTGTTTTTATAGATGACTATTTAAGTGCATTAACAACAGGAATTACGATGCGGAATGTAACAGATAGGTTTAAAATACCCAGAGAATATTTGGCGTATATTGTTAATACATTATCACCGCCATTATGTGTAATTGTTCCTATTTCCACCTGGACTTTATTTATTGGCGTTCAATTAGAAGAATCGGGATTCGCTGCTGCCGGTGAAGGGTTAAAAACTTATTTTTCTATAATTCCTTTTGTTGCCTATGGCTGGGTTTCTGTATTAATGGTGCCATTATTTATTTATGGTGTAATTCCAATGTTCGGAAAAATGAAAAAGGCTATTCATCGCGCAGAAACAACCAACGAAATAATACCGGAAGGAACAAAATTGTCGAGCGTTCACTTTGAAATTTTTCCAAACCTCGTAAACCCGAAAGCGCGTTATTTTTTAATTCCAATGCTGGTAGTGCTTGCAGCAACTATGGCTTTTCAGGATTTTTCCACTCCGGGAATTGAAATTGATGCACTCAAAGGAGTACTTATTGGAGTAGCATTTACTTTTTTATATTTTTTAATTCGAAAATTGTCCACTGTTCAGGAATTAACAGAAACAATATTTTCAGGATTTAATTCAATGTTATTTGCACTTGCACTTGTAGTTATTTCACTCATGTTAAAGGAAGTTGGTGATAAGATGGGATTAACACAATATGTGATCAGTTCTGTTTCTCCGTATGTTGGCAAAACATTTTTACCGGTTATTATTTTTATTGCTCTATCAATGATCTCTTTTACAACAGGTTCGAGTTGGGGATTATATGTTGTTGCAATTCCTATTGTGATTCCATTGGCACAATCCATCGATTCCAATGTACTGTTAAATATTGGCGCTATAATCAGCGCAGGAGTTTTTGGAGCAAATGCCTGTTTGTATTCAGATGCAACAATTTTGACCTCCCAAAGTTGTGAGACAAATAATATGCAACATGGCTTAACACAGTTGCCGCTTGCATTATTGGCATTTAGTGTGAGTTGTATTGTATACGTGATTTTGGGATTTATTTTTTAAAATATTCTAATTTAGAAAAAATTAAAAATTGATAATTAAAATTTAATCCAATTGATTAAAACAGATTTGTTACATAAAGGTATTTTATTTACCAATATTAAACCTGAACATACTTCAGCATTGGAAGAATTGCAATATATTGTATTTCCAAACCTTGCAGAAGAGGAAATATTACATGCTGAACATTATTTAAAACATCTGGAAATTTTTCCCGAAGGACAGTTAGTTTCGCTCGACAAAAATAAAGTTGTTGGTGGAACAACAACAATGCGGTATAATTTTGATCTTGAAAACCCTGTGCAGCACACCTTTAATGAAACTGTAGCAGGAGGTTGGCTCACCAATCACGATCCGAATGGGGAATGGTTGTATGGAATTGATGTAAGTGTGCATCCTGATTATCGCGGTCGCGGAATAGCAAAAGAATTTTACAGAATTCGCAGTATTATCGCAAAGGAACTTGGGTGTAAAGGACAGTTAACGGTTGGAATGCTAAATGGATATATTAATTATAAAGATAAAATGAATATCGATGAATATTACATAAAAGTTAAAGGTCACGAAATTTTTGATCCAACAGTTTCGGTGCAGGAAAAAATTGGATTTGAAATAAAAGGATTGATGAAAGATTATTTGAATGATCCAACCTGTGGAAATGCGGGAGCAGTGATTGTAATGTATTAATTAAATGTACCAATGAACAGCCAAAAAAATGTACCAATGTACCAATTAACAGCCAAATGAATGTACCAATGAACAGCCAAAAAAATGTACCATTAAATGTTCGAGGTAATAATTAATTCATTTGGCATATCGAATTACTTCGGGTTAAACGTAATTTGGCTGTTCATTGGTACATTTAAAAATTGGTACATTGGTACATTTATTTCATTTATTTATAAATTGTAAATTTAAATTATGAACACAATTAACCTTCAAACCTCCATCCCCGGGCCCAAGTCGTTAGAAATTATGGAAAGAAGAAAAAATTCCATGCCGCTTGGCCTCGCAAAATCGACGGATATTGCAATTGCAGCTGCTGAAGGAGGAGTAGTTACTGATGTGGATGGTAATACTATGCTCGATTTTGCAGGTGGAATTGGGATGATGAACATTGGCCACAGCAATAAACAGGTTGTGGATGCCATGAAGGAGCAATTAAATAAGTATACACATATCTGTTCTTTAGTTGCAACACCGGAGCCTTATGTTGAATTAGCAGAATTATTAAACAGTTTAACTCCAGGTAATTTCCCCAAAAAAACATTGTTGGCAAACAGCGGTAGCGAAGCTGTTGAAAATGCCGTGAATATTGCGCGGTATTACACGAAAAGATCTGCCGTAATTTGTTTTGAGGGAGGATATCACGGTAGAACCTTACTTACTTTAAGTTTAACAAGTAAATATGCCTTGTTTAAAAAAGGATTTGGTCCTTTTGTAACTGATATTGTAAGATTGCCATCTCCAAATATTTATAGAAAACCGGATCAATTATCGGAAGAGGAATACATTCAATTTTTTATCAAACAGTTTGAGGTAGCTATGATCTCTCAAATTGATCCCGATAGTGTTGCCGCAATAATTATTGAACCTGTTTTAGGGGAAGGGGGGTTTATTCCTATGCCAAAATTATTTCTGCAGAAATTAAGGGAAATAACTACGAAACATAATATAGTTTTAATTTTTGATGAAATACAATGTGGTGCATCCAGAACAGGAAAATTATTTGCCTGTGAACATTTTGATGTAATTCCTGATATTATTTGTTCTGCTAAATCAATAGGAGCCGGAATGCCAATAAGCGCAATTACAGGAAAAGCAGACATTTTGGATGTTGTACATCTTGGTGGAATTGGAGGAACCTACGGAGGAAATCCTGTTTCCTGTGTTGCAGCAATTCAGGCACTCAAAATTTTATCTTCAACGGAATTTTTACATCGGGTTAATAAAGTAGGGGACCTTATAGGTGCTGAGCTGGAAAAGTGGAAAATAAAATACCCTTGTATTGGCGATGTGCGTGGAATAGGTGCAATGCGTTTGGTGGAATTTGTTAAGGACAGAAATAGCAAAGAACCAGATGTGGAAATTGCTATGGAAATTATAAAAGATGCAATAGCGCATGGAATTATATTAATTCGCGCTGGTTTATTCAGCAATTGTATCAGATTGCTTCCTCCAATAGTGATGACCGACGAACAATTATCAGAAGGTTTACATGTTTTAGAAATGGCGATACAGAGAGCACAATTAAAAAGAAGCTAATTTTATTTTTATTAAATCTATGATTGATAAAATTTTTTATAATGGCAGAGTGTTAACACAAAATAAACAAGAACCGGAGTGTACGGCATTTGCCATTTCAAAGGGAAAATTTGTTGCTGTGGGGGATGATAATTTTGTTCTGCAATTAAAATCACACCAAACTCTGTTATTTGATCTAGAAAATAAAACCGTATTACCCGGGTTTAATGATGCGCATATTCATATATGGAAAGTCGGTAATTTATTAACATCCCTGTTAGATCTGCGTGGTGTAAAAAGCCTGGACGAAATGCAACGTAAACTAATTGAATATGCAAATAAAAATCCTCAATTAGAATGGATATTAGCCAGAGGATTCAATGAAGCTAATTTTCCGGATAAAAAAATGCCGGATAAATTTGATCTCGATAAAATAATTTCTGACAGACCGGTTTGTGTTACGCGAACTTGTGCGCATCAAATAATTGTAAACACAAAAGCGCTTGAAATTTGCGACATTACTTCAGCAACAGAAATTCCTTTAGGAGGGGAGATCAAACTATTGCCGGACGGCGCCTTGGCAGGGCATTTCACAGAAACTGCAATAGGATTGATTTTGAGCAAAATACCTACGTATACAAAGATTCAATTGCGGAAAATGATACTTGCCGCACAAGAAAAATTTATCCAATGTGGAATTACATCAGCTACCGATCCGGCAGTTGAAAAAGATCTTATTGAAGTGTATAAGGAAATGGATAAAAATGGGGAATTAAAGATCCGTATGAATATTTTTCCAATCAGAGTTCCCGATGGAATAAATAAAGTATATCCGCTTCCTGAAAAATATCATTCTGAATTCCTTACTATCGATACTGTAAAATTTTTCACTGATGGAGGATTAAGTGGAAGAACAGCGGCAATGAAAAATCCATATAAAAATTCTTACGAACTTGGTGTATTGCGAATTGAAAAGGAAACCTTTAAAAAATTGGCACTGGAATCACAAAACGCAGGATTCCGAATTGCCGTTCATGCAATAGGAGATGCCGCTATTGAAATGGTTTTGGATGTTTTTGAAGAAATTGCGCCATTTAATCAAAATAAAATCAATCATCGTATCGAACATCTTGGATTCCCTTCTATGCAGAGTTTGAAAAAAATGAGCACATTAAATATCAGCGCAATTATGCAACCGATTTTTATTTATGAATTGGGAAAAAATTTTATACAAAATTTGACACCACATTATTTAAATTATGTTTATCCTGTAAAATCAGTTTTGGATGCAGGGGTAAATCTCGCATTTTCCACCGATGCACCGGTAGTTTTTAATTTTGATCCTTTATTTAATATTCATTGTGCAATACACAGAGCGGATAGTTCCGGAAATATAATTTCAGCAGATCAGGTAGTTTCTATGGAGGATGCAATATTTGCCTATACCATGGGTTCTGCAAGGGCCTCAGGCTTAGATGCTCTTTTTGGCTCGGTACAAAAAGACAAAGTGGCCGATTTTATTATCCTGAATGATAATATTGGAGAGCAGCAGGTGTTGTCAACCTTTGTAAATGGCGTAAAACTCTTGTAACAGGCGAATGCTGAAATGGTCACCTTTCGAGTAAAAGTGTTAATGTTTAATTTTAAGCGAAAATTATTACTTACAAATAAAATAACGTATAATTGTAATCTAAATAAGAACTATGAAGAAAAATTACACCAGATTATTTATTGGAAAACCTGTCCTGCTATTAGCATTGGCAATTATTTCCATTTCCTCAGGAGCACAATCCTACATTCAATCCACTTGCGACTTTTCACCATTATCAACAGATGGAACCGTTTTGTGTTTAGGCGATGATGCAGTTAGTACCGCTATTCCACTGGGTTTTACTTTTGAGTTATATGAAGTGCCCTTTACCCAATGTTATGTGAGTTCAAATGGCTATTTGTCGTTTACTGCAGGACTTGGTTCCGGTTGTTGCACAGGAGCTGTTCTTCCGTCCGCTACTTATCCTTACTCTGTTTTTTTTGGCCAGGAGGATCTTGATCCAAATTCCTGTGTTGATGGCGATATTACCTATTATACCACAGGTGTAGCCGGTAGCCAGATTTTTGTGTTGAGTTTTACAGATGTTCCTCATTTTCCGGGTCCGGAAGGAACTTTTCCGGTTACTGTGCAGGTGCAATTGTATGAAGGAACACAGGAAGTAAGAATTGTTACCACAAATTATAACGGCGATGGTGGATTGTCAACAATGGGCTTGAACAAAAACATTACAGAGGCTGATATTGTAACAGGCAGAAATAGTGAAGCTTGGTCTGCGTTTGATGAATGTATTTCTTTTTTACCGGATGGACTGCCCGATGGAGGTTGTACCGATCCGGAAGCAATTAACTACGATCCGGGTGCAGATATTGATGATGGTTCCTGCTTTTTCGGATATTTATATTCCATGTGTGATTACCTCACTATGCCCAGTGAAGGTACCGCAGTTTGTTTAGGTGATGATGCCGTTTCTGCAGCAATTCCAATGGGTTTCGATTTTCCTTTTTATGGTGTTAATCACAGTGATGTCTATATCGGTTCAAACGGATTTGTTTCCTTTAATGCAGGATTAGGAACAGCATGCTGCACCGGTCAGATATTACCAAACGGATTATTTCCTAATACTATATTCCTGGGCCAGGAAGATCTGGATCCAAACTCCTGTATTGACGGTGATATTACGTATTATACATCAGGATTAGCGGGTAGTCAGGTTTTTGTCGTTACCTATTCCAATGTTCCGCATTATCCCGGACCTGAAGGCACTTTTCCTATTACCGTGCAGCTTCAATTGTATGAAGCAACCGGAGAAATAAAAATTGTTGTTACAGAATGGAACAGCGATGGAGGTGCAGCAACCATGGGTTTAAATTTCGATGGCGTTATTGCTAATCCCGTTGCCGGAAGAAATTCTGAAGTTTGGGACGCTTTTGAAGAATGTCATTCCTGGATACCAAGTGTAGGACCTATTCCTGTTTGTGATATTCCTACAGGTTTATATGCAGATGGAATTACAACGAATGATGCAGTTTTACATTGGGATGCGATGGAAGGCGCAGATCAATATCGGGTAACTTTACAAAATACTGTTACGGGACTTACCAAAACAAGAGGGTATGAAACAAACTATGTGGAGATAATTGATAAATTAACTCCTTTAACTAATTATGCATTCCGTGTTAAAACAGTTTGTTATGATATTCTTGGTGAAATAACTGCACCTTCAGAATGGTATTATTTTACAACACTTGGCCGTATAGGAACTACAGAAGCTGCAATTACAATGTATCCAAATCCAAACGCAGGGCAATTCACATTGCAGATCAGCGATTATTCAAATAAAACATTTGAATTATTTGTACTTGATGCGATGGGTAAAATTGTATATAATAAATCTATTCAAATTGATAATGCAAGTTATTCCGAGCAAATCAATTTAGAAAATGTTGCATCAGGCATTTACCATGTTAAATTGGTAAATAGTGATGCACAATTATCGTATCCGGTAGTTATTCAGAAATAATAAAAACTTCTTAAATATTTTACCCGTCCAGCAGTATAAGTGCCAGGACGGGTTTTTTAATTTTTATTGTTGGTAATAAATTAATTCTTAACAATCAATCCAAATTTCTCAAATTATTCTCATGTTAGCCTGTAAAACTTACGGTTAAAAATGAAGACTATATATATTTTTTCATAAAGTAATCCATAATATTTATGTTTCTTACAATAGGTATTGTTTTTACCATAATTTTTAATACCTTTAGTTCTCTTAATTAATTACAATTAAAATATATTTTTTAACTAAAAAAACACATTTATGAAGATTTTTAACTTTTCAAAACGATTGGCCATTACCACGCTGGGTTTACTGTTCGTTTCAGCATCAGCTTTTGGTCAATACTGCACTCCGACCTATACCACAGGTACGATCTTCGGTGATTATTGCGGATATGTTGGCCTGGGAACCATTGACAATCCCACAGATGGCGCTCCCGCACCATATTATAGCGACTATACATACTTGTCAACTGATGTTGCCTTAGGTGCTTCGTATACGATCACTCTTGGATCGGGGTCCTATACGTCAAACAATGATTTTGGTGTTTGGATTGACTATAATCAGGATAACGATTTTTATGATGCCGATGAATTAGTGGGCACTGTTCTTGATCTTGGAGCATTTGCTTCCGGTACTGCAACTTTCAGTATTCCTTTAACAGCAGTTGGCGGGCCTACAAGAATGCGTGTTCGCGAAATTTATGCGATGCCTATCACTCCTGATCCCTGTGCAAGTTACAGTTATGGGGAGACAGAAGATTACACGGTAAATATTATGGGAGGTTCAATGAATGATGTAGGAATTATTGATATTACTAACCCTACTTCAGGAGTCGATCTTGCTCTTGAAGATGTTATTGTAACCATTTATAATTATGGTTCCGAACCGGCCTCTGAATTTAACGTATATTATCAGGTTGATGGTGGAATTGCAACAGGTGGCGCTTTCTTAGGAACAATTGCTCCTTATAGCACAGCATCCTATACAATGCCTGAAGGTTGGGATTTTAGTGTGGTTGGATGCTATAATATTACAGCATGGACTGAAATGGAAATTGATGAGGATCTTGAAAACGATATTTATGAAGAAACAGTTTGTCACCTTGGGCCAATAACAGGTACAGGTGCCATGTATATTTATTCAAATAGTACCGGTGGTGAACCTTGGTTTCAAGTTACCAATACTACAGCTATGAATACCATTTTTGGTGCGGAAGGAATTGGCTGGACACGTGCATATTTTGAAACCGTTGACCCATTAACTGCATTTTCACCGGATAATTGTTTTGTATTCATAGAGGGCAGTGATTCACATGCTATTGAATTGGAATCTTTCCTTGCTGCAAATATTGGCACCATTGAAGATTGGGTTTCTTCAGGGGGGAAATTATTATTGAACTCTGCTCCTAATGAAGGTGATGGCATGAGTTTCGGTTTTGATGGAACAAATTTAATTTATGATGGTGGATCTGGGCTTGTAACCGCTGCTGATGCTTCACATCCCATATTTAATGGCCCTATGCTTCCTGTTGGAACTGATTTCACAGGATCTAATTTTAGCCATGCCCGCATTTCGGGAATTGATATCACCAGTGTTATTATTGAAACCGGTTCTACCGATATCACTTTGGGTGAAAAAATCTGGGGTGACGGAATGGTTATGTTTGGAGGTATGACTACCAACAACTTCCATACACCTTTAACAGAGGCTGCAAATTTAAGAGCTAATATTCTGGCTTATTTAAGTTGTATTGAATTTGCTGTTTGCGAAATTCCCGGAGGATTATTTGCCGATGGAATTACCACCAACGATGCTGTTTTGCATTGGGATGCTGTTGACGGTGCAGATCAGTATCGCGTAACGCTTCAAAATGTTGCAACGGGACTTATCAAAACAAAAGGATATTATATTAATATGGTAGAGATCACTGATAAATTAACTCCATTAACAGAATATGCATTCAGGGTTAAAACTGTATGTTACGATGATCTTGGACTTATTTCTGCACCTTCACCTTGGTATTACTTTACAACACTTGGACGTATAGGCGAAAATGAAAATGCTTCTGTATTGTTGTATCCGAATCCAAATACCGGAGTGTTTAATTTGAATGTAAATGGTTATGCAGATAATCAGTTTGAATTAAATGTTTCTAACTCCATGGGTCAGATCATTTATACAAAATCTATCACAATAAATAATGCTGATTATAATGAGCAAATCAATTTAACGAATGCTGCTCCGGGTATGTACCAGATAAGTTTAAAAAATAATGATCTTAATTTAAATTATTCTGTAGTAATTACAGAATAATCAATAATTAAAAAATTATTAAAAGGCTGTTCTTTTTTGAACAGCCTTTTTTATTTTTATTTATTAACTGAAATGATAAAAATATATTCATTAATATTAGGATTTAAAATGATTAAAGGAATAAATAGCCCCTACATCCCCCTGAATTTTTGGTAAAATGGTTTATAATTAATACACTTAGTACAGAATGGTTTAACTGGTGATTCTTATGACCAGTTAAAATTTAGACTTTCAATAAATAGGGGAAAGTTTAAATTAATGGTATATTGTGGCCTAAAACTTTTAACATGAAACTAATAATTACACAATCGATTACAATTACGCGTAAGATCACATTGTTTATTGCAATGGCGACCTTCGGATTAATTGCCCGCGGTCAATACTATGTACAATCTGACTGCGACTTTTCACCTATGGCAACTGCAGGAACTGCGATATGTTTGGCAGATGATGCCGTGAGCGGAGCAATACCACTCGGGTTTTCTTTCCCATTTTATGGAACCATATTTTCTAATTGTTACGTGAGTTCCAATGGATATCTGTCATTCACGGCAGGGCTGGGAAATGCATGCTGTACAGGCGCAGTTTTACCAACTGATTTGTATCCTTATTCCATTTTCTTTGGTCAGGAAGATCTTGATCCCAACTCTTGTATAGATGGCGACATCACTTATTATACCACAGGAGTTGCAGGGAGTCAGGTTTTTGTATTATCCTTTACAGATGTGCCGCATTATCCGGGTCCTGAAGGACTATTTCCAGTAACTGTTCAAGTACAATTGTATGAAGGTACAGGGGAGATCAAAATTGTTACTACGCAAATGAACGGAGACGGTGGTTCGCATACAATGGGACTAAATCAAAATGTTTTAGCCGCTGATATTGTTGCCGGAAGAAATAGTACAAATTGGTCAGCTTATGAGGAGTGTATCTCTTTCACAATTTTTGAGGCTGCTGCTGCTGATGCCGGAGTTATTGATGTTACAAACCCGATTTCCGCCGGTGATCTAAGTCTTGAATCAATTTCTGTAACCATCCAAAATTATGGTTTTGAGGCTATATCTGAATTCCCTGTAAGTTACAGTGTTGATGGTGGTGCCATAGTTACTGAAACCTATGGCGGAACTATTGCACCTTTTTCAACCGGTTCTTATACTTTCAGTACCATGTATGATTTTGGTACCGATGGATGTTATGAAATTGTTTCCTATAGCGGTCTTGCTGATGATGCGGATGCAACAAATGACAGTTACTCAGAATCAGTTTGTAATTTATGTGGAGCACTTGGCAATCTTTATTATGTTTATTCCAATTCAACAGGAGGGCAGCCATGGTTCACTGTATCAAATTCTGTTGCAATGGATCAGGCATTTTCTGTTGGTGGATGGAGTACAGCTTATTATGAAACTTTAGATCCTATTTCAGTTTTCTCTGATGCTACCGGTTTTGTTTTCCTCGAAGGTTCCGACTCTCATGCAAATGAACTTGAAACATTCCTTGGTGCAAATATGACACTAATTGAAGATTGGGTTTCTGCAGGCGGACGATTATTATTAAATTCAGCACCAAATGAAGGTGATGGTATGAGTTTCGGTTTTGGTGGAACAAATTTAATTTATGATGGAGGTTCATCAATTGTTACTGCTGCTGATCCCGCACATCCTGTTTTCAATATACCATTTACACCGGTTGGAACAGATTTTACAGGTTCAAACTTTAGTCATGCACGCATCACCGGAACTGATATTTTTAATATTATATTGGAAACCGGATCTACTGATATCACTTTAGGTGAAAAACCTTGGGGTGCCGGTTTAGTTTTATTTGGTGGAATGACAACCAATAACTTCCATTCTCCAATTTTGGAAGCTGCAAATCTCAGAGCAAATATTTTAGCTTACGCATCATGTGGAGAGCCTCCTGTAGTTTGTGAAGTACCATCAGGTTTATATGCAGATGGTATAACAACAAATGATGCCGTTTTGCATTGGTCTGCAGTTGATGGTGCTGATCAGTACCGTGTATCACTACAAAATGTTGCAACCGGTCTTATCAAAACAAAAGGATATTATAGCAATATGGTAGAGATTACAGATAAATTAGCTCCATTAACAGAGTATGCATTCCGGGTTAAAACTGTTTGTTATGATGATCTTGGTGAAATTTCAGCTCCATCAGACTGGTATTATTTTACCACGCTTGGACGTATAGGCGAAAATGAAGCATCAGTAACGATGTTCCCAAATCCTTCGAATGGTGCATTTGTTTTGCAGATGAATGGCTTAGAAGCAAACACTTTCGAATTGAATATATTTGATGCGATTGGAAATGCAGTGTATAACAAAACCATTACTATTTCAGGTTCAGATTACACTGAAACCATTTCGCTGAATAACGTTAGTGCAGGTATTTATCAGGTTAGTCTGGTTAATGCAGATGTTAAACTGAGTTACCCTATGGTTATCCAGAAATAATCAAATTTATTTTTATTTAAAAAAGATTAGGCTGTCTCAAACGAGGCAGCTTTTTTTTATGGCACATGAATAAATTTATGAATTTGCAATGAAATTTCCCATACAGGATTTTGTTTTACATATTCAATTATAAGTGGTATCACTTCTTCGCGTTTACTCCATTCAGGCTGTAGATATAATTTGCAATCTTCGCCAACTATTTTTTGATTTTCCTCTGCCCATTTAAAATCACTTTTATTATAAACCACTACCTTTAATTCGTTGGCTTTAATTGCAACTTCCGGCAATGGCTGCTTAAATTTTTTTGGTGAAAAACAGATCCAATCTAATGCACCGGATAAAGGATATGCTCCTGAAGTTTCTAAATTGATCTGATAATTATTTTTATGCAGCGCAGTGGTTAATTCTGTAAGATCATACATCAATGGCTCTCCTCCGGTTATCACAATTATTTCCGCGGGATATTTTTTAATATCGTCTACTATTGTTGAAATACTTTTTAAAGGATGTTTTTCTGCCTCCCAGCTATCTTTAACATCACACCAAACACATCCAACATCACATCCTCCTAAACGAATAAAATAAGCAGCCCTTCCCTGGTGAAATCCTTCCCCTTGAATTGTGTAAAATTGTTCCATTACAGGTAGATGTGGCATTTCTTAATTTGTTAATTGAGTAATTTGTTAATTGAGTAATTTATTGATTTATTTTACTATTTTGGTTTTTATAGGCCTTCATGGTATTCATCAATAAAGAAATAACGGTCATTAAACCAACTCCACCGGGAACAGGAGAAATGGCACTGCATTTTGGAGCAACTTCATTGTATTTCACATCACCTTTAATTAAATAACCTTTTTCATTATCTGCATCCACACGCGAAATACCAACATCAATTACTACAGCACCTTCTTTAACCATATCTGCAGTTACAAATTCGGGTTTACCGATAGCTGCAATTAAAATATCAGCCTGCAAACAAATTTCTTTCAAATTTTTTGATCTGCTGTGGCATATCGTTACAGTACAATTTCCGGGGTTTGTATTTCGGGATAATAAAATACTTAAAGGGGTGCCAACAATATTGCTTCTTCCAATTATTACACAATGTTTTCCTGAAGTTTCTACATGGTATCGCTCTAACAAAGTTACAATTCCGGCTGGCGTTGCTGAAACAAATGCAGGCAAACCTAATTGCAACCGACCTAAATTAATTGGATGAAAACCATCAGCATCTTTATTCGGGTCAATGGCTTCAATAATATTTGTTTCGTTTATGTGTTTCGGCAGTGGCAGCTGAATAATAAATCCATTAATATCATTATCATCATTCAGCTCATTTACTACTTTTAAGAGTTCCTTTTCACTTATTGTTTCCGGAAGATGAATAAAAGTAGATAACATACCAACTGCATTACACAATCGAATCTTACTTTGAACATAAGTTGTACTTGCTCCATCATTGCCAACTAAAACAGCCGCTAAATGCGGATTTTTTTTTCCTGAAGTTATAAGCGCTTGAATTTCAGTTTTTATTTCCGACTGAATTTCCAGTGATATTTTTTTTCCGTCAAGTAATAATGTCATTGGTTATTTTTTTTTGGTGCGGGGCGCGTGAGACGTGAGTCGTGAGTCCAGTTCATTCTCGAAGCGTACTCATCAATCATTATTCATTTTGTCATTCCTAAGTCCGAATAAAACTAAACAGTTAACTCTGATTAAACTCATTACTCCCGTCCGTCCAGGTTCATGCGTGCGGGCATTACTCATTACTCATTACTCATTTCTCATTACTCATTTCTCATTTCTCATTTCTCATTACTCATTACTCATTTCT
>Ga0163146_10005389_pt1 | contig 15017 bp, 15 predicted proteins | sample OliLakLV19MP7G1_FD_148648 | JGI IMG/M metagenome (GOLD analysis project Ga0163146, IMG submission 148648) | Freshwater microbial mat bacterial communities from Lake Vanda, McMurdo Dry Valleys, Antarctica - Oligotrophic Lake LV.19.MP7.G1 | ecosystem: Environmental > Aquatic > Freshwater > Lake >...
CCGCTTCGTCTAAGACAATCACATCAGGTTGATAACCAGCTTCATCACGAGTGGGTTTAAGCAGGCAATCACCGGGGATAAAGTAAGGCAATTTCAGTCGCCTGATTTCTGCGCTGATTTCGTCCCGAGTAAAACCCGTAACAACGGAATGACGGCCAGTTCCTAAAGGCATTTCGACAATTACTCCGTTGTGTAGTTCGTAGCGTTTGACCGAGTTCTCTGGATACCAGGCTGCGAACTCGTCAAACGTGAATGTTTTAGTTATGGTTTGGGTTTGGATCATGGTATCTCCTGTGTTTGGTTGGCTTGGGATTGTGATCGTAACTTCCTTCTCCCCCGTCCCCGGAATTGCCCACGGTGCGATGCTGTACTCTCGAAACAGCCTGACTTCATCTCCCACCAGAAACGTCTCTCTGATATTGCGCTCTGGCTCTTGAACTCGCTGACTTAGCAGTTCGTTTCGTTCTTGTTCAGTACGGGTAATGCCAAAAGCTTCATCAAACCGACGCTAAGAAGCTTCAGTCATTACTGCCTCTACGAGAGCCAAGGCTTGTTTGTTTCCTCTATTAGCTTGCCAGAGCCAATACGTCCTGACGACTGCCAGGGGTAACGCGTTAATCCTAGACTGCGAGTCTGAGTTGCTATAAGAGCTGGTTCTATCTCAAAAGTCTGAGGCGTATAATCTTCGCCCAGCAAGCTTTTCAGGGCGTTAGAACGCAAAAATCGGACACGTTTCTCCGGGACAAGCCTACTGCTTCAGCTATCTGTGTCTGGCTCATCCGATACGAGCCATCGGGCAACATAAACCCATCAACTGTTAGGGAACCTATTTGTACTCCTGCTCTGACGGCTCTAACCGATTCGGTCATAAATAATCCTCACTTTGACGCTTTGCCTGCCAAATATTGGGTATACACCAAACACGAGATAAGCAAACCTTGGTGTATACACCGAAACTTCAGCCTAGTTTTTCAAGTAGTGTTTCCTATTGAATAAGCTTCCCAATGTCATCAAAAGAATCTATGGAAACAAGCGCTCTAGCGCGTCAAATCCCTGAAATTGCAAGTTTGTGCCTCGTGTCAATTTGTGGCAACGCCAGTTTCTAACTTTTCCTCAATCTGAAACTTCGGCGATATCCTCTGGCTCCATTTTTTTGGCATCTCCCTTGAGAATTTGATTCCACAGCTCTTTTCCTGATATTCCCCGCTTCGTTGCAAGGTATTCAATTCGCGCTCGAATCCGCTCCTCACGTTCTTGCAGCTTTACGCAGAGCAGCGAATTAGCTTGGCTGGAAATTGGACGGGCGTTGATCCAGCTATCGACCTTTAATATGTCGTCGTAGTATTCACCCAATGGTGCTACGTGCAGTCGGTCATCCTTGCGTGCCATAAATTATACCAATATTTTTACTTTATTATCTCATTTACGTTGCAGAAATGGGGCAATTGTGGAGCAATGTTAAGATTGGCTCACAATTGGCTCATACATATGCACCACTATTTTACCTGCATTGTCCCTATGCAATGATTGATTTGCGAGCCAGTTAAGAGCCTGGTTCACAAAATCGCCAGCAACTAGCTCATGCCATGAACAGCCTGCCATTACCAGAGGAAATCTCCTATATATCTCGTTCTGAAGCGTTGGAATTGTTGTATATCAGTAAATCTCAATTAAAACGAGATGTTGCGGTACTTCAAATGTTGGAGCCGATTGGCTGGCACTACCAAGCAAACAGTCGTGGGTTTCGCAGAGATGCGATCGAAATTCTTTGGGAGTTTCGGCAATTGGTTCAAGTTATGGGTCGCAAGGAGGCGATCGCTCAAATCAATCAATTAGTAGAAAAAAACTGCAAACAAACCAAATCCCGCCCCTGTGACTTGCAATCTTCTAGGGCGGGGTCTGGCACATCAACAAGGATGCTCCGATAATCATGACACAACCACCGCCTATACCCATTGAAGCGGCTGCAACTTTCTCGATCACACCCGCATCCACACCCGCACCCGCATCACAACCGGGTACACCAACAACTACCACTTTGTACCGCCAGTTGTTGACATCACTTAATGCGATGCCACACTCGGAGCTCAGCGCCGCTTTGGAAGCCGCAGTTTATTCATTCCGTCAAAGCGATACCCTCACCCGCGCTATCAAAGAATGCGGAACTATCGAATTGTTCGGGGATAAGTGGCCTCTGATTTTCGACTTCTTGCCAAGCACCGCTGAAGCCTTGGGTTTGGTGAGAGCGATCGCTGACCAATTCTCTACCCGCCAACTCCATCCCTGCTGGCAACAACTCCTAACCACCAGCACCGACACCCAGAAGAAAGCGCTCATTGAAGTTATCGCCTACTCGCAGCGTTACTCCTGCACTGTGTTCGAGGCGTTAGGAGAGTGCGAAGTCTTAGATTTGTTTCCAACATCTGAACATTTAAATGTTTGGATATCTGAGGTGGAAGCGCTGCAAATGATTCACTTGCTATCCAGTTCTTTGTTAGCCCAAAGTTCAGAGACGCTACCGAATGCCGGCGATGGGAGGGACGACAGATGAGAGCGCTCAGAAGCCATCAAATCCAATGGAGCGTCACCGTAACGCGCAAGTACAATCCGCCTCGGCAGATTAAAGTGTTCGGGCGATCGTCAGAAGAAGCGCTGCTGGGTGCCGTATCCTCTGCCCGCGAAGTCTGGGGAATCTGGGATGCAAAATCCTTCGGTGTCCCGGTGAGACAATGATTTTTTGGTGATTCTCGGTTAGCTACTTCGGGCAACTTCCGCAAATAGCTAACCAAAGAATCAGACTTTCGGGCTAAGTAGCTAACAAATAGCCAACAAATAGCCAACCATTGCAATCGCCCCAAGGTTGGCAGAAATCGCAGTTTTTAAAAAAGTTAGCAGGAGATTGGTTCGACGATAGCTTCGGTGCGATGAGCGACAAGGACGAGCGACTCAAACTACATTCAGCTTGGATTTTGGAATGGGCGGAACTAGAAACAGTATTTAAGCGCAAGGATGTAGCCGCGACCAAAGCTTTTCTTTCCTGCGCCAGCGATTCCATCCGACCGCCCTATGGACGCGAGACTCTCAGGATGCTGCGCCCGTCCATCATCGTCGGTACCACCAATGAAACTGAGTTTTTATCGGACACCACGGGCAACCGCCGCTTTTGGGTAGTGCCAGTGACTGCTCTTTTACTAAAAAGAAACAAAAACAGGACGAAAGTGACAATACAGAAAATATTTCTGTTAAAGATGGCGAAAGTAGTGGTTCACCGAAAAACGAGACGGAAGCCCCTGGCTTTAGACACGGGGAGGAAGTCGGTAGCGGTTTCAACCGCCTTCAATATTTTCTTGTATTGGTTATTTTGTAGAGATACTTGAATCTTAAATCAAGAATATCATGCTAATATAAACCAAGGAGGAAAACAGAATGTATGGATGCCAGCAAAATATAATTAGTCCAGACAAAGACTTGAAAGCAGTCTTAGAATTCTTGTGCAGTGAAGCCTCAAAGTTAATTAATTGTGGAACTTATTATGCCCGACAACTATTCTTCAAAACTGGAAAGATACCGAGTAGAGCGAGGCTGCATAAAGTTTGAGGAACGGACAATCGGAACATTCATTATAAAGCTTTTTATTCAGATACCGCACAGCAGATCTTAACTAGCGTTGCTGAATCCTTCCAATCTTATTTAGGTTGACTAACTGGAATCAAAGAAGGTACAGTGACGCAAAATCCAAGACTTCCTGGATACAGACAAGGCGGATTAGCGCTGGTGACGTTTACAGGCAGATCAGTCAAATTAAAAGATGGAATGTTGCGATTTCCTTTAGGAAAGCAAGTTAAAGCTTGGTTTGGTATAGATGCGTTCTATCTGACGATGCCATCTAACTTAGATCATTCTTCTATTCGAGAGTACAGGATATTGCCCAGAAACGGATGTTTCTATCTGGAATTGGTCTACCAAAAACCAACTGTCCAATCCGATGTGAACGTTGATTCTGTATTGATGATCGACCACGGGATGGACAACTGGATAACTTGTGTTAGCAATATTGGAACTTCGTTTATCGTAGACGGAAGGCATCTCAAGTCCATCAACCAAGGCTATAACAAACGAGTAGCAACCTTAATGTCGGGCCAGGACAACGGATTCTGGTCTAAAAGACTGGAACGGATGACCGAAAGCAGAAATATAACAATGCGGGATGCAGTTAATAAAGCTGCTCGTAAGGTGATCAATCATTGTGTATCGTTCAAGATTGGTACAGTTGTATTTGGATGGAACAAGAATCAGAAAGATTCGATAAATCTGGGTACAAAAACTAATCAAAAATTTGTGCAGATTCCCACGGGTCGGTTAAAAGATAGAATCGCTCAACTGTGCGAACAGTACGGAATCAAATTCGTTGAAACTGAAGAATCCTCTACCTCGAAAACTTCTTTTCTAGATGCTGACGAACTGCCTAAATTCGGTGCGAAACCCGAAGGGTGGAAAGCTTCTGGAACAAGAATTAAACGTGGATTGTATCGGACAGCGAATGGGTGGCTAATTAATGCAGACTGCAATGGGTGTGCAAACATTGGACGCACGAGTAGCAACAATACTTGGAATTGATCTCAGTGGAGTTGGTAGGGGTGATTTGTCAGCACCCGTAAGACTTAAATTATGGTATACATGAATCCCCGTCTATGAAAGGGCTGGGGAGATGTCAAGTAGTTCACATAGCTCAAACGTTAATATAGCTAGGTTTGAAACACCTATACCTGTTTTAGATGGTCGATCTGACTCTGAAACAAGTAGATCGCAAAGCAGGGCAGTCGAACAAACTCCCCCAGAATCAGCAGCCAGCATCGATGACACTGAACGCTCAAAACTTGGTGAGTGGGTAGTTCAACTATCCGAAGTAGCGCAGCAGCAAGGTGTTCGTTACGAAGCGGTGAAGGAACTAGGAGTGCCGGAACCTCTGCGCCAACAAGTATTCAGTGCCTTGTCCTCCGATGTGAAGGAGCGGCTCACAGAGTTGAGGAAAGAGTTCGAGCAGCGGATTCCTCAAGATACCCAGAGGTGGATCGGCATCATCGAAACTTGGTGGGGTAGTGTTGGCGCAGACGTTCTCAACGCTCAGTGGCAGCAGTTCGATTGGTGGACTCAGTGTTTGTCGGGTATCGGCAACTGGGTTGAAAGAATCGCAGCATCGGGGTTATTTGACAACGCTGCATCCAGGTATGCCCAAGCAATCGAATTAGCTTTGAGCACGGTGGCAGCAGAACCTCTAGGAGTTGAGACGGACGCTGAAGCACCCATCGCACCAAAACAACTCGACTTGCTTCCAGACTTTAAACCTAAGCCTAGTGCTGACACTGATAATCGATTCTCACCCGATAGTGAACATTGGTTGTAAATGGGTTGAATTGGCAATCAATAAAAGCAGGAATATGAGAAATAAAACTCATGTTTAACTGCTAGCGCGTTGGTCAAAAACAATAGTAATGCTGAGGTAAAACCATGAACTTTAGTTTAGATATTGATGGCGCAGTCCCAAGCAAAAAGGGCAAGCCAACAGAAAAATTAATTGCTGAAATAGAGGAACAACTCTCATGCGAACCCTCGAACTTTTTGCAGGCATCGGCGGCATCAGACTCGGATTTGAATTCATCGGAGGATTCGAGTTTGTACAAGCTTGCGAAATCAGCGAATCTGCCAGAGCCGTATACGCCCAACACTTCCCAAACACACCGCTCTGGGACGATGTGCGAACCTTCACCGGAAGACCAGGGGAGTTCGATTGCATCGTTGGAGGAAGTCCGTGCCAAGACCTCTCAGGTTGTGGAAAAAAGCGGGGAATTGACGGAGAGCGCTCTAGTTTGTGGTGGGAAATGCTCAGAATCATTGATGAGTGTAGACCCAGTTTCATTGGATGGGAGAACGTATGCGGAGCGCTTGACCGAGGAGCTAGAGAAGTGGCTGCCAGCCTCCGAATGGTCGGATATCAAGTCGAAGGCCCGCTCATTATATCGGCTCAGGAACTCGGAGCGCCGCACCAAAGAAAGCGCATCTTTCTTGTTGGATACGCCGACCACTTATCCGAAATCGTTGAAAGGACAGGCCGAAGCTGGGAGGAACAAATTGGAGAGCAGATTGAGATTGCGCGCCAATATTCCCACCCCACGAGCCAACGACGGGATGCAAGGTTACAACACCGGAGCCAGTGGCGGGATGAACCTCACTGGTTATTTGAAGCTGGCAACTCCAGCGACCAGGGACTTCAAAGGAATTTCACCGACGCGGAACCAAGGAGCCAGCGCCACACTACCGGACAACCTGCACCCGTTCATTCTCCCAACAGAATCGGCGAACCCTCAAGTGTGGGGCTGGATGATGGGATTCCCGACCAATTGGTGCGAATCAGTGCTGATGCCCCCTGGCTTTTGGGAACCAATCTTTCTGGATGGTGGCAGCACAATGCTCCTCCCCGCTGCCCTGGAATCGACGGCAAGCGCATCAAAGGCAGGCGCAAGGGGCATCAACCACTATGGAGCAGCCTGCGTCCCCGCCCAAGCTGTCCCCCTCGCCCTCCGCATCAAATATTTGTGGGAACTTGCTAACAACATCGGGGCTGAGCATTAGCTTTGGAAAAACCTTGAAATACCTCCCCCACAAAACCGTGACGAGGCGCACTTGGAAAGATACCCACGCCAAGAAATTCATCAAAGCTTTCCATCAAAATAAACTAATCAAAGCTTTAGATAAAGATATCCGCTACGGTGGCAAACAAATCGGCTGGTGTCGGTTACTATGTGCTCCCTACAAAGAACAACTCTCGGTTATGCCCAATGGAGATTTAGCAGCAGAAGGGGGAATGTGTTCGTCAGTCGAAGAGTTTGTGCAGCAGTATTTCAAGGGCAACAGCAATCTCGAAGTATGGGTAATTCGCTTTGAGTTCATCGCCGACTTATCAGTGCTTGACTTAGACCGTGCTGCTGTTCTTGGTGTATACTCTGATTTTCAAAGTACGGTTTATAGCAACTACCCAATCTCTTCACCAATCAAGAGTATACACCAAACCCCATTAACTGTTCTTGGTGTATACTCTGATTCTGACAAGGAAGCTAACAATAATTCCCCAATTCCTTTACCAATCGAGAGTATACACCAAGCTTTATCTGCCAAATATCAAACTATCCTTGGTGTACACCCTATTCTTGAGCCGCATCAATCAGAGGAGTTAGCACTAACCCAAGGCGCAACCGCAGGATCAAAGGGGCAAAGTGCTAAGAAAAATACGGATTGCTGGTACACGCCGCCTGACATCGTGGAGTTAGTGCGTCAAACTTTAGGATTTATCGACTTAGATCCCTGTGCCGACAACCGCAAACACCTACCTGCTAAGGTTCATTACACGGTTGCGGATGATGGGTTAACGCGCGAATGGGCGGGCAAAGTATTCATGAATCCGCCCTACAGTTGCCCAGGGAAGTGGATAGCCAAGCTACAAGCAGAATTCGACAGCGGCAGAGTAACAGAGGCGATCGCTTTAGTCCCCGCTGCTACCGATACCAAATGGCTGTCACCTTTGTTAAGCACCCAAGCCATCTGCTTTTGGAAGGGCAGGATCAAGTTTTTGGATACCGATTATCAACCAAAACTACCGGCCCGTCAATCCCACGTATTGGTGTATTGGGGAGCGGAAACTGCCAAGTTTAAAGAGGTGTTCCAAGAACGCGGCACGGTCTTTATCCCTGAAGTAGCTCCATGTTTACCATCAACTCAAGATGCAATAGAACCGGGCGATCGACTTAACACTAACCCCGCCATTGCTTCACCAACCGACAGTATACACCAAGCTCCATTGACAGAATTTGGTGTATACTCTAACTTCGCTAGCACAACTGATAGCAACTATCCAATTAGTTCTCCAATCGATAGCATCCACCAAGCTGCCACTGAGAGTCGTGGTGTCTGCTTCGATGCGGGCGATCGATTTAACACTAACTCCACCATCCCTTCACCAATCGAGAGTATACACCAAGCTCCTTTAATTCAAGGTGGCAATGGTTTGGTGTATACCTTTTGGAAGGGAGAGAGCTTGGTAAATCATTACCGCTACAAAGTCAAAGTTAACGGCAATTGGAAGGTAAAAAGCGTTTATATTCCAGTAGGCAAGTTACCTAAAGTTAGGGAAGCGATCGCCAAGGATTTAGGAGTAGAAGCAATACTTCGTGAAATACTCAATAAACCGTAATCAATCTCTGTTTTGATGTTTTAAAACAAATGATAAAACATCAAATTAAATGCTACCGCTTTTAGTGAAAAAGATAGCAACTAATGAGGCACGAGATGAATTGTAGTTTAGGTTTAGATTGCGCTGCAATGGGCTTACTAGCGGATGGAGAGTGCATCAACGAAGACAACTGCTACCGATACACAGAGCCATCAGATTTGTACGGAATAGTATTGCTAAAAGGTATTCCAGGAGCAATATATTTGTGGTGGCAGGGAAATTCGTACTCTGAATGGACAGACGATAAATGGGGATTTAAGCACCTCAATAACTGCGATTGGTTGCTGCACTATACGGCATCATTAAATGCTTTTTCTGAATGGCAGCACGCCTATTACAAGCTTTCTTCCAGGCGCAGTACGTCCTACGTGCGAGTAGAGCTTTGGGATGAATTCGACTGTTTGAGAAGGCAGGTAGACAAAGAATATGGGAAATACCAAGAATCTGATTCTCCCATTATTTTGAGTAGTACATAAATCAATGAAGTTAGGAGGACAAAGCGATGTCAAGTATCCAACAATTCATCGAACTTCCCGTACCCATGCCCCCAATGCTGCCGGGGATAATAGGAATCAACAATAGCCAATACTTTTCCATTTATTACTGGGGAAGCAAAGCAACTTGGAGCAACGGCAGAGGATTGGGTACATTTAGCTATCATGCAGTTTATCAGCCTCTAATTAGCCATATAACCCTAGCAATTCACTTAGACCGATACCATTTAGGTTCAGATGACGAGTTGCCACAACAGGCTATTTTGTGCGATTGTGTACAGCAAAAGATGTATGTCGGAGAGTATCAAGAAATCGATAGGTTCCTGCAACAACAGCATTCTCAAGAGCCACATCACCCACTCAGTACCGAAGAAATAGAGGCAGCAATAAAAGCGGTAGAGAATTTGAGCACGGAACAAATGCAACGCATGGGAATGTTCGAGATGTTCGGCAGCACCAACCCCCAAGCGCGCCAAGAAACAACTGAGATGGTGCAATGCTTAGATCGATACATCACTGAGGATTTAATTCAGCATTATGTTTACCTGGCAAACCGAGGTAATTACACGGCAATTAGGACAATGAACACGCTCAAGCTCAGGATAGCAAAAGCTCAGAAACAGCAGCAGCATATTGAAAGTAATTGATTTACTGATGCCGGGGAAATATCAAGATTACTGCCTCGGCATGAGTACAAAACACGCAGAGTTTAGTTTAGTTGGAAATACCAAAGTAAGTGTATTGTCAAGATTTTTGAGTAGTTACAAAATCTAGGAGATTAAATAATGATTGGAGAATTATTCACTACTGGAGTTATCATCAAACAGCAGTACGATGAAAACAAATGGATTGCAATCATCGAGTACGCAGATCAAGGTCATGCAAATGTACGAGCGGTTGAAGGTGAATTAAGAACCAAATACAGAACCGACCTCTTAAGTGCTATTACAACTGTTTTGGAGGACTGTGAAACAATGGGCATTAAGATGATGACTTTACCTAATAGTAAGCCTCATCTATACGTCAAGGAAATATTTCCTAACAATCAATCAAGTTGGCAGCAAATTAAGTTGGTTGCTAATGCACTCAACTTTGAGATTGTAGACTGTATCAGTTCATGATAAATAAAGCGAAAGCGTTGCCGAAAAAGTATCAAAATTGCTGCCCCGGCATAGGTACAAAACGCGCATAATTTAGGATGTCGGAGTCAGCCATGAAACGCTTAACTTGGAGAGATAAAGCAATCCGTAGCATTGCCAACGCTCTACTAGAATACGAAGCTCAATGCTTACTCATGGGAGAATCAATAGAAGGGAAAAGCGCTAAGAAATGGATATCCAAAGAGCGCTATCCCTTCGGTTTGAGAGAATACACGCCCTATCGGATATGGCTCCAGGAAGTTGCCAAAATTCCCTATTTCATCAGCACGGGATGGCCGGCTACTTCTTATTTGGGTTGGCGCAACGGACTCTCAAAGCGTCGAAAGCGTAGTGTTAGCGACGGACAGTTAAGTTTGTTTTAAAATCTCAACTGAGAAACTAACTGCTTTGCGGATTGCAGATAGGACAGAGCAAGCGATTGTTGTGCAGTTTCTTGAGTTCCCGTTCTCGATTCCAGCCACCATCCCAAGTCCGTACCAATAGCAACGATCGCCCTCGCTCCACCGCAGCCCTGGTAATCCGCGCTCCTACTTTAGATTGCTGTTATACGAAGCGTTAGCGAAGCCCTCGAAGAGGATCGCCCACTGGTTTTTTAGTGCTGCCCAAATAATGAGAAGCCGTCCCCCTAGGATTCTTGAGATTGCTGATTGCTGGCTCCCAGTGAATTAATTAAGTAGCACCCCGGTTGGTTCTGGTTCATTGCTTTGCTTTGATTGATGGGCTCTCCTGATTGTGAGGTTAGAAGCCAGTCGGTATTTCCCTTTACCTACCGGCAACCACAGAGCATTAGGAGATTGTATCGCTGCCGTGAAGAGTTAATTAAGCGGATGGCAGCGGATTCAGCCCAGATAAATTGTCCTGTACCAATTCCAGAAAGCTAATCCATAATCTCCCAATCCATTGCATCATCGGGGAACAGGGATAACTGCCCCGGTGATACGTTAGACTGACCGCGATTATGATACGAAAGGTGGCAAGCAGTACAAAGCGCAACTAAGTTTTCTAGCCGGTTGTCCTCCGGTATTCGATTTCGGTGATGTACAGTCAAAGTGACCTTCAAGCGTTCGGATTTGGTTAAGCCACTTTTTGTACCGGATGGCAGGCATTGTTGGTTGCACTTTGTACAGCGCCACAGAGCGCTTTCTTTGACTAACAATGCGATGGATTGCCAATTGTCGGGATACCTCTTGGGTTTTGCCATAGCTTGTTTTTCAGAATGCGGCGATTGCTTTGTTATCGGAGTGAGGATGTCACTATAGCAATCCTAATTGATTTTCTCGATGTGAAAAACCTAAATTCCTTGCTAGGTAATGAGTATAACAAGACAAGGGGTCGTTATTTTTTAATCCTTCAGATCGGATTGCTATATTTTATCAAGAGTGGTACAAATCTCCTAAAGATACCCCTGCCATCAGGTTTCCAAGTTAGCTTTGATCCATTCAGATGTTTCCATGTATCAAGGGTGCTACCGCTGAGAAAGGCGACGCACCATATTTGCATTGAACATATTGGTTGTATTTGCTTCTCGGACTGCATCAATGCAGGCGAGAATATGTTCTGAGAGGCTGACAAGTTCCTCTGATTCCAGCGACCGCACGGTAGTTGTCTGTCGCAAGCTGAGATATTCCTTCACCCCTGGCCGTCAAAGTTAGCATTAGCGAACGCTTTTGAGGTGAAGTAACGCCCGTAATAAAACCCACCATCTTGTAGGCTGTAGAAATACGAGACAGTCGCCTGCAAGTTCAAGCGGTGTGCGCTCCGGCGAGGGATGTTCTGTCACGCCCGCCTTTTTTTGCTGTGAGGAAGCCACCTCCGTAGAGACAAGCGAGGGAACGTTTTTGGCGAGCGCCACGAACATCGATGCTCGCCAAAAAGTCACCCTTGAGCAACACCAAATTTTAGCCACCTTCTCAAATTCTTGCTTCATCAGGTTTTCGTAGTGCACCCGAGCCAGTGAAGAATTGTAACAATATTTGAGTTGAGAGCGTTAGTTAAGTAGCTCACGCCCACAGCCTGCATCCCGTTTTTCTCGCAGTCACGCCGCGCTGTCGTTGGCGGCGAATTGACTACGGTGACTCGTCGGATGGGGTGTGTGACAGTTGCGATGGGGTTAACGGCACGGACGGCACAGCAGGCAATTCATCCTGTACGTGAGGTAATGCAGCTTTTCCCCCGTAGGAAAGCATGGACAGCGAAGCGATGGCTCCCCGCACTTGCTCCGGCTCTACCTCTAAGTACCGCTGCAATTGTTCGAGGTTGCGATGTCCAGAGATTTCTTGAATCACCCGCAGCGGGATGCCGCTGTTGCTCATCTGAGTCAGGGCGGTTCTCCTGAAGCTGTGGGTTGATGCGCCTTCGATGCCTACTCGTTCAAACGCTTCTCTCAAAATCCGATCCGCCGAGTTTGAGTGCAGGTGCTTCCAATGGTGGCAGCGGTGGCGGCCGGGGAACAAGTAAGTTGTGCCGGTGTTGGGTTTCCAAGCTGTCAAGAGCGATCGCAAATCCTCAAAAACCGGAATCGTGCGGGTTGCTAGTTTGCCCAGGAGTGTTGTGTTTGCGGAAGTTGATTGTGGGTCGAACGTTCCCCTTCGCGCTGTAGATATCCACGACTTCCAGCGAACAAGCTTCCGCTACCCGGCAAGCTGTGTAGAGGCAAACCCCAAACAAAGTGCGATCGCGATGAGTCTGCAAACCATCGTTAAATAACAGTTCGATTTCCTCTTGAGTGAGGATTTTTGCCTGCCCGTGTCCCTCAATCTTCATGCTTGGTGTATACTCTGCCTGACGCTTGAAAGTCTGGCATACTTGTTGCATTGCTGTACCAATCTGAGGGATTTCTTTCTGGCGTTGCTGATTTACGGTATGAAAGACTAAATATGCAAATCATAGAAACCATTATCCACAAAGCTTCTGGCTTTTCAATTTATTTTTTTCATACCCTGATTAAGCAACGCCGGATTTCTTAATGCGGTGGCGGCCTCCGGTCATAGTCCGGGCGAGCGCTACGGATTAGCTGAGTCGCTAAGCGTAAAAATGCGTCCGCGATGTGCTTGAACGCTCTTTGGGCTAGCAGCCATCGTGACGCTAGCCTGAGTGTGCCAGCCATAAGAACCGTTGGCTCAATCAACAAAAAGGTAGAGGGAATGTTGGGATTATTTAAATATAGTAAAAACTATCAACTAACTATTGAAAGTAATGACAAATACAGCATTCGATCGAATATTCCGGGATAGCAACGGCGAAATTGTTGGAGCTGCGGATGCCAAACCTACCGCTGATTGTCTGGATAGCAGCGAGTTTGCTTAAACTTGTTTTAACAACAGGTGAAATCTATACAGCGTTAGACTTGGTAGCTTTTGGCTCCTTGTTTACTTGGGCGTGGGAGGAATTATTTCAAGGTGTGAATTATTTTCGGAGAGCGCTAGGTTTCTGCGTACTGATTGGTGCGATCGCGTTAAAAATTCGAGAGTTATACTAATAACCTTTCAAGGCGCTATTGCTCAAACAGCGACAATTGCCCCGGCAACACATTAGATTGACTCTGCGTGTAGTATAGCAACCGCCAAGGCGGTTAGGACGCAAGGTGTAAGACAGCCTCGATTGCGTCTCGTAAAGAATCAAACTGATTCTTGAGTTTACGAATTCGACTCTTCAGCCAAGACCAGCATTGTTCAATTCTGTTGAAATCTGGGGAGTATGGTGGTAAATATAACAGTCTACATCCTGCACTTTGAATTAATTCCTCAATCCGACCACCTTTATGAAACGTGGCATTATCCATCACTACAACCTGTCCTTTAATAAGTGTTGGAACTAAACTTGTTTCTAACCAGATTTCAAAAACTGTTCGATTACACGCTCCCTCGATAGTAAAAGGGGCGCTCAATTTTTGATTGCACAGGGCAGCAATCATATTGACCCGACCTTTCCGTCGCCCAGATTTCAGTGCATGGAAACGTTGACCTCGTTCATTCCAAGCATAATCATACTGGTCTCGGTCATCCATCCCTGATTCATCAACATAAACAATTTCCTCCGTCCGTAGGGTGGACAACTCGGCTATGAAAGCCTGCCGCTTGGCTTCATCCCGTTCGCGGTAGCCATAAGTCTTTTTTTTCGAGTGAAGCCAATCTTCTTCAAAGCCCGTGAGATGGTGCGTGAGCTAATTTGCCCCTCCCAAAGTGTGGCCATCTCCACTTGGGTTTTATCCCCATGAGTTTGGGCGAACTCGCGAAATTTTGCCCAATCAGTGATTTTATGACCATTACCAGGCGGTTGATTGGGCAATGCTTGACAGTCTCCAGTTTGGGTCTGTCTCGAAAGCCACAAGTTAATGGTGTTGCGACTAATGTTGAACAGTTGACTGACTTCACTAATCTTCAAGCCATCCAGCTTGATAGCTTGGATCACCTTCTGACGAAGGTCGTAACTGTAGGGTTTGGGCATGGGGAAAGATGAGATCCTGATGTGGGGCTACTTCTAGTCTACGTCTTAACCGCCTTGGCGGCTGCTATAAAAGAAATGGCAGGTAGTGCAAACTGCGATTGAGTTCTCAGGGCGATTGTCGAACGGCATCCTGTTGTAATGGTATACGGTTAGCTACTTCGGGCGTGTGCTGGGAAAGTTGAGAGTATTGCATACTTGTTGCATTGCTCCATCGGTTCGAGGGATTTCTTAATGCGACGGTTGAGGGCGATCGTCGCTCTCAACCGCAGAGCAGTGCCAGTGCGGTTGAGGGCGATTGAATCGGTTTTGAGGTAGCTCGCGACCAGGCTTAATAGTTGGCAGCGCTCGGGGATTGAGAGTTTGGCGATCGCTGTTAGGCACAACCTTCTATGTATTCAATTTCAGGAAGTTGCCCCGATCTGAAACTTGTTACCCGATTTTTGCTAGTCTCAAAAATAAGGCTCTTCCGTACTTATTGTGCTAATTTTTTAGGAAAATGCCAAAAAAGTAATGCCCGTATTTCAAAATTTCTCAAATTTCTAAATCCAAAACCACACCTTTTTAATAGCTTTAATTTAGTATTAATTCCCTCTACTATCCCATTAGTTGTTCTTTCTTCAAAATACCCCACAA
>Ga0163146_10005398_pt1 | contig 14999 bp, 13 predicted proteins | sample OliLakLV19MP7G1_FD_148648 | JGI IMG/M metagenome (GOLD analysis project Ga0163146, IMG submission 148648) | Freshwater microbial mat bacterial communities from Lake Vanda, McMurdo Dry Valleys, Antarctica - Oligotrophic Lake LV.19.MP7.G1 | ecosystem: Environmental > Aquatic > Freshwater > Lake >...
CAATTGGCCCGTCTTGCGCGTCACGGGGCATGCCGCGCACGTGTAATACATAAAATGGGATGCATGCCCCGTGACGCGCAAGACGGGCCAATTGGATAGCCCGGTCAATTGGGTAGCAATTGTGTTACCCGGTTACCCGCGGACCTGGTTGACCAGTTTGTCGTCGGGGAAGCCCGGGATTCCCACCTTGCGCGTCACGGGCCATGCAGCCACCTGGTCCAACACACGCACTGGGCATGGCCCGCGCCACGCACCCAATTCACGCTGCCCACTTGCCCCAATCTCCGGGCCAGCTGCTTGCGCGTAAGCGTCCGACCCTCAGCCCCCCAATGTGGATTTGAAGACGGGTAGTTGGCGACCTTCTCAACCGGAGGTCAACGCCATGAAGAAGGTGAATCGTTGGACAGCCGCAACAGCAGCGGCGTTGTTGGAGGAGCAGCGGCTGAGCGGTTTGACGATGGAGGGCTTCGCGCGGAAGCACGGCTGGCACGGCTCGCGGCTTCGCTGGTGGAAGAAGCACTTGGAGAGCGCTGCGTTGGTGGGCCGCATGCAGCTTCTTCCGGTGCAGGTGGTGGAAATGCCCCGCGTAGAGGAGGCATACCCGGAATTGGAAGTGGTGCTCCGCACCGGCACCGTGGTGCGGGTACGCGGTCGTTGGGACGCCACTACGGTGCGGGCCATGGTGACGGGGGTTGAGGGGTGCTGAGCCTTCCATCCACAGTGCGGATCTTCGCAGCGTCACTTCCGCAGGACATGAGGAAGTCATTTGACGGGCTGGCGTCGGTGACGCGCTCGTTGTTGGGGCAGGAGCCCATGAGCGGTTCGCTGTATCTGTATTTCAACCGCAACGCGGACCTGGTGAAGGTGCTGTGGTGGGACCGCGGAGGGTGGTGCCTGTTCAGCAAGCGGTTGGCCAAGGGAAGATTCACCCGGCCACCCACGGAACCGAACGCAACCCACGTGACTCTGGACGCAACGACGCTGGCCATGATCCTGGACGGGGTTGATCTGGCCCGGGTCCGCCGGAAAGCGCGCTTTGAGCCCAAAGCCGCCGCTGCAGCTGAAAACCGCGCAACTTGAAATGACAGTGGCAAGTGCGCCTGGCATCACGGGAACTGGCCACCGTCGTGAAACCCGTGACCATGTGTGATCATTTGTGACGCTATGTGCTGCGGTTGCACGCGCGCAGAACGCATGATCCATGCGCGTGCATGTCAGGCACACCCCTCCCCAAAGACCGGACTGCGCTCAAAGCAATGCTCACGCGCATGATGGCGGAGGGCCAGTCACAACGGGCGTTGGAGATGTTGTTGGACCTGTTGTTCCGCGTGCTGGATGACAATGCGCGGCTGGTGTTGCGGGGAATGCAGGCCCAGCGCGCGGACGGGCGGAAGAGTGAGCGCATCACTGAAGAGCAGCTGAACCTGCTCCTGAAACTGATGCCACCTGAGCCCGCCGTGCCCAGCGAGCCGGAGCCCGAGGCTTCTGACGACAAAGAGCCCGAGAAGAAGCCGCCCCGGCCGCCACGTAGCGGTGAGCCGCCGCCGGGATTGCCCAAGCGGCACAAGACCATCCTGGTGCCGCCCGAAGAGCGCTGCTGCGAGCACTGCGCCAAGGAGAAGACCAAGCAGTTCTTTGAGACGCGGTGGCGCTTGAACTACGAGCCCGCGCATCTGGTGGTGGAGGAGACGCGGTTCGAGAAGCTCAGCTGCACCGCATGCAAAGCGGACACGGTGACGGCGCCAGCGGAGCCGCAGCTCATTGCAGGTGGCCGGCCGGGGACGCCGTTGTTGGCGGAGGTGATGGTGGGCAAGTACGCCCGTCACGCGCCTTTGACACGGCAGACGGCGCACTTTGGTGAGATGGGTTACGCCATTCCAACCTCCACGCTGTGTGACTGGGTTGCCTCAACGGTGGTTGCAGTGGAACCGCTCTATCAGCGGATCATCCTGCGGGTGTTTGGCTCCAAGGTGTTACACATTGACGGTACCGGCCTGCGCGTCCTGGACCGCAGCCACCCGGACCACATCCGCAAGGGCGCCATGTGGTGTTACGTGGGCCGCGAGCTGCGTCTGGTCTTCTTCAAGTTCATCTCCGACGCCGACACCGATGGACCGGCGGCGATGTTGAAGAACCGGGTTGGGTATGTGGTGGCGGACGCGGACCTCCAACTCAACGCGTTGTTTGGCCGTCCGGATGCCACGGCCATTGAGGCGGGTTGCAACATGCACGCCCGTCGCTACTACGCCAAGGCGCTGGACGCTGGTGACCTGCGCGCCGCCATTGCCATCAAGCTGTACAAGCAACTGTACAAGGTTGAAAAAGCCGCAAAGGTTGCCTGCCTCGGGCCTGACGCCATCAGGGCCTTGAGGCAGCAAAAATCCAAGCCACTGATGGAAGAGCTCGGCCGTTGGGCCCGTGACAGTTTTGTCCTTGAGGACCCCAGGTCTCCGATGGGCAAAGCGTGGGGCTACACCATCCGGCAGTGGACGGCGCTCAACAGGTATCTCGAGGACGGGATGCTGCCCATTGACAATGGTGCCGCGGAACGGGCGCTGCGCGCACTTGCGCTTGGACGCCTCAACTACCTGTTTGCCGGTTCAGACGCGGGCGCGCACCGCGCCGCTGTGGCGTACAGTCTCATGGCGTCTTGCCGCCTCCACCACGTGGACGTGGGTCAATACTGGCGGGACATCCTGGACAAGCTGGCCCACAACTGGCCTCACAGCAGGCTGGACGAGCTCATTCCGGACGTGTGGGCGCGCGAACACCCCGAGCATGTGCACCCGCACAAGGACCAGCTCCCGCAAACTGAATTCAGCACCGGCTGAGCCCCACGCCCCAACTGCGCTTGCGCAATGCGCCCGTAGCATGACGAGCAATGCCAGATTGGGGCTGCGCGTCGGACGGGTACGCTTGCGCTCCGGGGCCTGGGCGCACCTACGCCCGTCGGTAGAGGACATAACGCCTGATCGTTATCCAACATGGCTCCACGTCACGGGCCATGCATTCCGCTTTGAGTATTACACGCGCGTCGCATGTCCCGCGCCGCTCCGCCACGTCGGATAACTGGCGTTATCTCCCCTACCGCCGGGCTACCGCGTCACCCAACGGCCCCTCCGCTCCAGCAGCTGGCCCTCCGACCCTGCGCCCCTTGCCATCTTGCGCGTCACGGGGCGTGCAACCACCTGGTCCGCCACACGCGCGTGGCACGCCCCGCGCCACGCCCCCTGCCAACCTCAATTTCCGTGGGCGCAGAGGTAACGAATCACCTCGTCAATCGTCTCAAACCTGGCTGGATCCGGCGCGTGCCTATCCGTCGTCACGAGAATGTGGTGCTCAAGGTCATCCAGCACGCGCGCGCCCCAGAGCCTCCGTGTTGTCGTGGAGACCAAGTCAATCAAACGGTCCGTTGGGCGGAGACAGTCCGCAGGAAAATGAAGCACCTTTGCCATTGCATTCCATCGCGCGCAGAAGACTTCATTGGACCAGCCCTCGCGTATGTAGTGCCGACGGAAAATGTCCGCCGGGGATAGCCGCTCCCGACGGAGGAATTGCTGCTGGTGCTGCCGCTGCGTGAAATAAGCCGCGGTCGGAATCGCAGCCAGCAACAACACAACACCGACAAGAAGGGGAGCGGCCATCGTTCACTCACACGTGGCGCAGTGCGCAGTGCAAGCCGCGACTACGCCAGCCATGAAGTCTCCGTACACCGTGAAGAAGATCGCGGAGTAGTAACCAACGGTGCGCAATGTGCTCGCCCCTCCCAGCTTGAAGAATGCCGACACGATGCTTGGGACCGTCGTCACTCTTGATGCGCCAGCTTGAATGATCTTGCGGCCGATAATCCAAGCAGCGACCTCCTTGGGCACCGGGCCACCCAGCGCCACAGTCAGGAACTTCGTGAGGGCATTGATGGGGTCCGTCTCGGAGATGCATCGGCCAATGCATTCGGAAAACTCTCCCGTGTTGAAGCTTTCCGCCCAGGCGGAACCAAACACGGAGTCGAGCGCATCCACCACCGCGTCGACCGCATCCTCACCGTGTGGGTCCTTGACGTTGACAGGGTCATTGAGGGCGTAGGCGAAAAGGTTCGTCCCTTGTGCTGAGAATCGGCGCGCGTCCTTCGACATCCATCTCCCAGTAGATGCGTCGTAGTCGCGGGCACCGAACCGCGTGAGCTTCGTGTGCTGGTCATAGATACCGCCGGCGAAGCCAAATGGCTGGAACGCAGCCGGGCTCTCCAACGTCACGACGCCAAATTCACTGAAGTCAATGCGTTGCGCAGCTACGCCCGTCGAGGAGTCGGCGACTATCCGCGGACTTCCGAGGTGGTCCTTCAGCACGCGATACGACCCGCCACCCTTCAAGAAGTAGTCCGGGCTGTTCGGGCTCTCGCTGTAGACGAACAGGCTGGTCATGGCTCCCGCCCCGTCGATCTCCGCCGCCACGCGCAGCTGGTCCTCGTAGAGGAACGCCTGCGTCGTGACCCCGTTCACTCTCTTGGCGACCCTGCGATTGAGTCCATCCACCACGTACTCGAGCTGGTCACCGTTCGGCATCTCGACGTGCCGGAGGTTGCCGACTTCGTCGTAGAGAAAAGTGGTGGTGTCCCCAGTTGGCACATGGACCTTGGTCTCCAGCTCACCGTTCCGCGTGTACGCATAGGCAAAATCACCGTGCCGCAGCATTCGGTCCTGCGAGTCATAGTCTGCCGTCACGGTCCCGGTCAGCGTCGCCAGACTGAGACGATTGCCATTAAGGTCATACGTAACTTCCGACGTGAAAATGCCATCCGTCGTGACCTTTTTGAGCCATCCCGCAGGATAGTACTCGTAGCCAATCACATGGGTCTGACCTTGAATGGTTTCCACCTTCTGAATGATCCGCCCAAGCGCATCCCGCGTGTAGCTGACCTGAAACTGCGGGACCTGGAGAACCTGCGCCTCATAGGAAGTGGGTTCACCAAACCCATTGTAGCTGTACGCATCGGTGATGCTGCCCAACGTCGTCCCCGTGAGAAGCCCATTCGTACTGTCGCGAGCGAGAACAAGATCGCCAGCCTGCGTGATCAAACCGTCGTCGTCATAGCCCAGAACGACGGCAGCGCCGCCGTTGATCGCGCGCGACGACCTTCTGAAGTGATTGTCATAGGTCCGCGTGATGGTTGCACTGACGGGCCCGCTCCAGGTCTCTTCTGCTATGAGGTTTCCGTCATACACATACGAGATGTTTTGGCCGCTCGGGCTGCTCACGCTGGCAACCTGAGCCGTCTGGGGATGATAGGTGAATGAGACGGAGCCCTGGCTGTGGTCCATCCTCTCGAGCTGCCCGTTGGGTTTGTACACGTTGTCCACCGTGCGCCCATCCGGTCTGCTCTCCAGTTCCAACTGCCGGTCCAAGTTGTAATCCCGCGTCGTATCCCGCGGACTGAACCCCAGGTCCGGGGGCGTATACGCGTCCTCGAGGTCCACGGGCGTATAAGCGAACTCATGCGCCCCTCGACGTGGGTTTTGGTGCGCACTTGGTATTTTCCTCAGTGGCTTCGCGCACTTCCAGGTCGGCAAACAGAGAAAATGGCGCCCATTTTGGCCCGGACCCCCAAGAGCCCTTTTCAGCCGCGGGGTGTTTTTGCCCAGAGACACCTTGAGGACGCGGTGGCCGCGGCCCCCAACACGCGTTCTGAGCGCGCCAGGAGCCTCCCAGAGCGGTTTTCCCAGCAGGGAAGGTGTCGTGGACAGGGGCATGGCCGCGGAGCGTGCCACGGGGGCGCCCAGGTGGCCATTGCCGGCCAAGGTCAAGAGCCAGGGCAAAGGCGCATCTGAGGAAAAGAAGAGGGATACCCAGCCAATGTGGAGATCACATAGGCCCGGCGCCTTCATCTGAAATGTCGTCGTCAACGCCGTCGTCCACCAGCGTCTTGGCCAGCTCCGCACGCGTCTCCTCGTCGAGCGCACCGGTCGCATGGCCTGGCCGCGCGGCAGGATGCGTGGCGTCGTGGACCTCTTTGAGCTTCAGCACGGACACGTGCGTGTACACCTGCGTCGACGCCAGCGAGGAATGCCCAAGCATCTCCTGGATGAACCGGATGTCCGCGCCGCCTTCCAGCATCAACGTCGCCATCGTGTGGCGCAGCATGTGTGCGCTGCCCTTCTTTCCAATGCCCGATTTCTCCACGTACTCATGCACCAACCGGGACACGGAGTTGGCGATCAACCGAAAACCCTCGCGGCCGATGAACAGCGCTGGCTCATCGCTGTTGTCCTTTGTCAGCCAGTCTGGCCGCGCCTGGTGCACGTACCTGTCCACCCATTCCAGTGCGCGCTTGCCAATGGGCACCACCCGGTCCTTGCCGCCCTTGCCCAGCTTGATGGTGACCAGGCCGCGTGACTGATCCACGTGGTCCAGGTTCAAATTTGAAAGCTCCTGGCGGCGCATTCCCGTCGAGTACAGCACTTCCAGAATGGTCCGGTCCCGCAGCCCGTGGGCGCTCTCAAAATCCACCGCGGCCATCACCTCTTCCACCTGCTTCGCCGTCAGCACGTTGGTGGGCAGGCGTTTGGGAACCTTGGGCAGCGTGATTTCTGCGGCCGGGTTCATGAGTAATACACCTCTGCGCATCAGCCGGCGGAACAACACCCGGACCCAGATCAGTGCCGCCTGCTGGGAGCGCACCGAGAGCGGCTGGTCATTCTTCTTCCGTCGGTGGAACAGCCAGGCCTGGTATTGTTCAAGGAGCCGGAACGTCACATCCTGCGGCCGCTGCACATTGCGCTCTGTGCACCACTGGCAGAACCACCGGAGCTGGTAGTGCGCGCCGCGCACTGAGGCCTGGCTGTATCCCTGCACTTCCATCCATTGCAGGAACTCGCGGACGCACCCGGCAATGAGCTCCGGATCCAGGTGCTCGTCCCGACGCTGCGCAAAGCTGCGCGGCTTGGGCCGGTCCGCCATGGCCGCTTACCCGCCCACGCCGTTTCTTGCGGTACGAATGGTTTCTGCGCCGAGACCGGTATCAGTGCTGTTTGCACCATTGTGGATGTGCGCTGCAGAAACTCCTTGTTCAGACGCGGTGTTTTCCACTTTTGAGACGGTTACCACCCCGGCTCCAACCGGCCTCCACCGGGGGTCCAACTGGGGTCCAACGCTATGGGAAACCCCCTCCAACGCTGGAGACGCAGTTGAATTGGATGCGCGTGTTGGATCCACCAGGCCCGGCACAAACCGGCCGCCGTCCTTGCCCGCACCGTCGTAAAGCAGCTCATAGAAATACTGATGTCCGCGGTTTCCGCGGTGCACCAGCACGTACTCCTGCTCAATCAGCCGGCCCAGGTGGATGCGCAGCTGGTCGTAACTCCAGCTTGTCCAATCCAGCAATTCCCGTCGAGAAAACAGAAAATCCTGGCGCTTGCAGACGCGCTCTTCACACACGCGCGCCACGTTCTCTTCCATCATGGTCAGCAATTTCCGGGTCTGCGTCTGCAGCTCGTCGAGCGTGCGCCCGAGAATCTCCACGGCCAGGGCGTTCGCAATCTCCAGGTCACGCGCGTCCACCTCGATGTACTCGACCGTGCGGTCGCCGCTGCCTTCCCGCTTCAACACCTTCTGGTGCTGGCGGAGGACCGCCACCGAATCAATCAGCGTCAGGTATTTCTCAAAATCTCGCCGGGTGCGCGTCTTGGCGTCAGTGAACGTGAGATCCCGCGCATACAGATTTACGACGTCAACCGACTTCAAGAGCCGCTGGGCATTCTGGTGGAGCGTACGGATGTCCGCGCGGTCCAGGTTCCGGAACAATCCGGCCACCGTGCGTTTCTCGCGCTGCACGTCGTGGATCGCGCGCGTCTGCTCCCGGCTCTCATCGCCCGTGAGCAGCAGGCACCGGTTGACCCACTCGTGGTCCTGCTGGTCTTTTGTCGTCGTCACAAAGATCATCACCGGACCTTTGACGTGGTATTTCCTCGTCGCCAATTGGCCGGTCTGCGGGTCCTTTGCCGTCGAGGCAATGATCAACTCACCTTCGGATTGAAGAAGTTTCAGCGCGTAGGACGCGAGCTCAGCGCCTTCCTCCTCAACGACAGCCAGGATCTTGTGAGACAGCTCCTCCTCGCCCACGTAGTAGAGCGAACGCTCCGTCAGCGCGGAATACTTCTGCCGCTCCTCCGGCGGCATGAAGGCCAACACCGCGTCCATCAGTGTCGTCTTCCCGCTGGCACTCCCGCTGTGCACCATGATGGCCAGCGGATGCGGCAACCTGCGTGACACGCAACCCAGGTACGCCGTGAGCTTGTTTGCCTCCTCGCCAACCAGGCCGCACTTCGTCAGGTCTGCCACAATACGGTCACACACTTTGTCATCACGCAGAAGCGCCATTGCTGCTTCCCGCTCCTCCGGCGTCATTGGAGGAACCACCACCTTGGGCTTCTGGTCTTCTTTCAGCCGCCGAATTTGCAGACGCTCCATGAGCCGCAGCACCGTCCCAATTTCCGCGCGTAATACTTCAACGCCGCCGCGGATTTCCTCCATGGCATCCGCCACAAAGAATTTCCGCGCCCGGGAGCTGTAGAGATCCAGATTGTCGACGTGACATTTGCCGTTGTCCGTCACCATCACGTTGACCTTGAGGACGTCCGTGCTGCGGTTCTTCAGCCAGCCACGCACCCGCCATCGCCGGTCCGAAAGCGTCAGATAGACCTCGTCACCGTCCACTTTGCAGCCGGGGAATTCCTCCTCAACTGCGGCCGCGGCTGGCACTGCCACCGGCGCCGGCGTCTTCTGTTCCAGCTGTGCCATCGGATGCAGCAACGGGTCTTGCGTCGTCACCGCGGCAATCTCCGCTGCGTCCAATGGAAACTCAATCTGCAGATCCAAAGTCGGGCCGCTCACATGCAGCGCTTGCCGGCACAAAATCCGAAAGCACCTGGCCATCGGCTTCATCTTCTGGCCAAAGTCGTTGGCGTCGATCCCCGACGGGAATTTGATCCGGTACACGCCAATCCCCGCCGCGCCCAGCCGCTCCGCCACCAGCTCCGTGCCCTTGTCACCTGCAGCGTCGTGGTCAAACGCGATGAGCACGTGCCGCGTGCCGTGCTTCTTGAACGCGTCCAGGTGCTCATCGGTGAAGCCGTTCACTCCGTATGCCCAGGTCACATTGCGCAGACCGGCACACCAGAACGTCATGGCGTCGAGCGCTGCCTCGCAGAGTATGACTGTTTTGCTCGACTTCAGCGCTTCCAAATTCCACACGCCACGGTGCGGGCCCGGCAGATACATGTGCAGCGGTGTCCCCTCCCGCTGACGCGCAATCTTCCGGCCGTACATCCCAAGCACCTGGCCGTTCTCGTCGCTGATGGGCACGGTCAGGCTCCCACACATGAGCTCGTGACCAACGTCTGGCTTCATGATGCCCAGCTTCTGAAGCCGCGCCCGGATGTTTTCTCCAGCGGCGCGTCCCTTGGCCGGGAGCCGCATTCCCAATGACCGATCAGAAAATCCCAGCTGGAATTTGTCCACCAACTCCGAGGACACCAGCCCGCGGCTTTCCAGATACGCCTGCGCCGCCGGCGTCTTCTTGAGGACCTGGTGGCAGTAGGCCGCGTAACGGTTCAACACCACCTGGTCGTCCGCCTCCAGCTCAAACGGCGCTTCAAGTTTGGGGATCGTCGCCTTCACAGGTGTCCGTGTCGTCGGAGAGACTTTGCCTGCCTCAAACGCCTGCAGCCATTCCACCGCGTGCTTCAGGTAGATGCCCTCCGTCCGCATCACAAAATCCACGACCGATCCGCCTGCAGCGCATGCGCCGTGGCACACCCAGACGTTCTTGGTCTCGTCGATGAAGAAGGATGGCGTGGTGTCGTCGTGCATCGGGCAACATCCGCGCAGCTCCGCCCCCACGCGCGTCAGCGCCACACCGCGCGCCTCCGCCAGTTTGGCCATGGGCACGGCCTGCTTGATGCGCTCGAGCTCTTCCTTGGGTACGCGCGACATGGTCAATCCTCCGTCGTCCGGCTCAACTCGGAGAGACTCACGCAGTGCCGCAGGTCGCTGGCCTTCCTGCCCACGCGGAATTGGCTCGGCTCCATCCGCAGCGCTTCGCGCGCGTGCGCCGCCAGCGCGTCAGCGTGACGCTTCTCCGCATACGCGGCGATCCCAATCTGCACCGTCAGCGGCGCGGGCAGTCCCGCTTCAGCTGCCAGCTTGCGGAACAGGTCCGCCCACAGCTTTGCCAATGCGCGGCGGGTCTCCGCGATGGCCGTCCACGTTCCCAGCGTGGCGTTTGGGTGTTCCGGGGTGTGCTCCGTTGCCTGCTCTCCGTCGTGACCAGCTGCATCCATTGTGGGCCTCCGTCGTTAAAAATCCGTCAAGCGGAAAATTCCGCGCCATGCTGTTTGTATCAGCGCCGCAAGTAACAATACTGTTTGTTACACGTCAAGCGTTCATCATCCAACGGCAAGATCTCTGCGTAAGGTCCGCCCATGCCTCGACCCCTCAAACGAATCAGGCCTCCTCAAGGAGCACGCCTCGCCGCACTGCGGACCGCTGCGGGCCTCACCCAGGCCGAGCTCGCGAAGCTCGTCGGGGAGAGCCAGCAAAACATCGCCAACTGGGAACTCAGCGACAGCCCGCCCCGCTCCAGTGTCATCCCAAAGCTTGCAAAGGCGCTGGGCGTCACCGTCGAGGAAATCCTCAACGCTCCATCGGCCGCACGCTCCAGCAAGCGGGGGCCCATTGGAAAAGCTGGAAAGCTCTTTGAGGAGGTCTCAACGCTTCCACCTCGTCAGCAGGAGCAGATTGTCCAGGTTGTCCGTGCGCTCGTCAGCCAGTTCAAGCAGCGCGCCGCTTGATTCATCACACAAGGTCCCAAGCCATGGTCACAATCTCCGTCCTCGTCCATCCGCGCGTACTGCTTGCAAGACAGGGCCAGCCTTGGGACGGCCATTACGTGTTGGTCGGATCCGGATTTCCCCTCTGGAACATCCTCACGGAGCTGGCCACCGAGATGTCCGTCGACACGCTCCTCGAGCTCATTGAGGAAATTTCCGCGGAAGATGTCCGGGCAACGCTCCATTTCACCGCCGGATCGATGGCTCAGATACCGGACCTGCCAAGTACGTACGCTCCAGGGCTGGGTGAGTATCCAAGCGTCCAGGCGCCGCGGTTTCCCAGCCACGCCCGGCTGCGCGGCTGCCAGACCCCCATTGCCGAAATTTTGGCCTTCCTGGGCACTTCCCTCGACGTGCGCGCCACTCTTGAGCGTTTCGTTCTTTCGAACGAGGAGCTCGCAGTGGCGCTCAGGTACGCCGCGCTTTTCCACCACGCGCTCCGTGGTGCAATGCTGGACAAGGTGGACCAGCTACGGGGCTTGCGGGTCGACAACAGCAACGAGGAAGAGCCAATGACGGACCTACCCACTGAGATCCAATGAGGAGCTCAGCGCTGGGGCGTGGCGCGGGGCATGCCAGGTTCGTGTATTACACAAAATGCGATGCATGCCCCGTGACGCGCAAGAGGGTGAGTCACGTCGGGAGCGCGGCGCGGCGCATGCTGCTGGACGATGCGTCCAGCAGCCTGCATGCGACGTGACGCGCAACCGGGAATTCCGAAAAAGTGGCAGGCGTGTGGGCCATCGGCTTGAACGCCCAATTGGAGGCGCAGCCGCCAATGCAAAGTTAAGCACGTGGCCCACACGACGTCAGTGGGCTGCGTGAAGTGCTGCGCGGCGCGGCGCATGCTGCTGGCCGATGCGTCCAGCTGCGTGCATGCGACGTGACGCGCGAACACAATTGGGCCAGGCGGCGGGGTGTACTGGGTGCGCGGCGCGGGGCTTGCCAAGTCCGTGTGATACACAAAGTGGGATGCAAGCCCCGTGACGCACAAGACGGGTCAATTGGATAACCCGGTCAATTGGGTGGGCTTCCATTCATCAAGTGTGTTACCGGATCACGCGCTGACCTGGTTGAGCCGGTTTCTCGTCGGGTAGCGCGTGATTCCCACCTTGCGCGTCACGGTCCATGCAGCCACCTGGTCCAACACACGCACTGGGCATGGCCCGCGCCGCGCACTCAATTCACGCTGCCCGATTCACCCAATTGCTCCGGTCCGGCCGCTGCGGCTCCGGCGCCTTCCGCACTGACGCCCGTCGAGAAAGACGCTCCGCGCCAAAAAGCCGGCGCTCCGCTTTTCCATAACGCGGCACTATCAGACATGGCTCCACGTCACGGGACATGCATCCACCTTTAAGTATTACACCGAGCAGCATGTCCCGCGCCGCTCCGCCACATCTGATAGTTTGCGTTCATGGAAACTTTCCGCCGGGCTGCCACTGCGTCCACCTCGGCGCCTACGCCTCCGCGGCCGGACCTACGCAACCCTGCGCGGTACACCGTCTTGCGCGTCACGGGACGTGCAGCCACTACACGCGCCACACCCACTCGCACGCCCCGCGCCACGCTCCCGAAGGCACCAACCCTGTACCGGTAGCCTTACCGCTTGGCCTTGATGCAGACCAATCCGGGGGCGTGGTCCTTGATGATGGAGCCAGCCATATTGCAGAGCTCAGCAGCTGTGCAGTCAGCGTCGTTTGCGCAGGGCTTCCAGCAACGCGCTGTGCCCCAATGACCCGTGTCGTCGACGCATACCAGTCCATCGCCGCATGTAAGACCGCACTGAGCGGGGTCCAACCCAGAGTTCGCCGCATCTCGCTTGGTCACGCACGCCAAGGCATACCCGCCAAGAGGCGCACTCCGCTTGACGCACGCGAGCCCATCCTCGGCGCACCTGGGAGTGCAGGTCCGCTGCCGGCCGTTGTTCCGAACCCTCTCGGGAACCGATGACGCGTCGAGCGAATGAGGGCGGGCCTCGTCGAGACCGACTTGCCCCGACACAAGCTCGTCCACAGCCGCATCAACATTCTCTTTCCGGGTCTGGCTGGTGGCATCCAGCGGCTCAACGGCACCAGAGCGGCAGTGACTGAAAAGAATGGCCACTGCCACGGCTGCTACCGAGCGGAGGCGCATCAATGCTCCGTGCGAACGAGATAGCGCCGCACGGCGTTCTCGAAGGCCAGTGCCATGGCATCGGAATCTGGCGACGAAGACGGGCCTTCATCCGGATGTGTGTAGTGGTAATAAGTATGACCCAATTCATGAGCGAAAATTTCCCTCGCCCGGGTCTCCCAAAGCCATTGCCGCGGCAACTTGGCGAGCGTTTTTTGCGCAATCCGCTGGTTGTAGGAAATTCTGACCTTGTCAGTTCCACCGCAGGTCTTCGACGGCGAGTAGACCATGGAGCCGCCGCCGTCCTGAATGATCTCTGGATCCGTCGCCGGGAGTTCATCGAAACGGATATCGATGTCCTTCGCAAAGTAGAGCTCCCTGACCGCTGGCCCAATCTCCGGATTGTCGAGGAGAATTTGAAGAACCGCGAGCTCGTTTGGCGTCAGGTGTGTGAATCGAAGCCCGCTTGGATCAGAGAAATTCACGGGCTCATTTCCGACATACGCGTAGATGTTTGATGACCCACCTGCGAACCGAATCGGGTCCTTGGTGGTCCACCTTCCCGTGACTGGGTCAAGATCCCGAGCACCAATCCTCACGAGACTCGTGTCGCTATCCCGGATGCCGCCAGCAAAACTGAACGGCTGGAATCCCGGCGCGCTGTCCGAGACAACCATGCCGAATTCATCATACCGAATTGTCTGCGCGGCAATTCCGGTCGTCACGTCGATGACCTGCAGTGGGCTGCCCACGTGGTCCTTTTGGATGCGGTAGGTGACTCCACCCCTCAACATGTACGACGGAGTACTCTGCCCGCCGGTGTACACGAACGTGCTGACGACACCTCCCGTTGAATCGAGCTCCGCGCCAACCCGGAGCTGTGAATCGAACAGGAAGCGCGTGGTGAGCACACCGTTGAGCCGCTTTCCGATTCTGCGATTTCTGGCGTCAATCACGTATTCCAGCTGGTCGCCGTTGGGCATCTCGACGTGCCTGAGGTTGCTGAATTCGTCATACAGAAACGTGGTTATGTCGCCTGTAGGGACGTGAACCTTGGTCTCCATCTCACCGTTGCGCGTGTAAGTGAAATTGTAATCCCCGTACCGGAGAAGTCGGTCCTGCGCGTCATAGTCCGCGGTGACGGTTGCCGTCAGCGTCGTATGGCTCAACCGGTTTCCATTAAGGTCATACGTATACTCAGAGGCAAAAACACCGTCATTGGTCACGCTCTTGAGCCGGCCAGCAGGGTCATACTCATAAGCGAACAAGTGCGCCTGACCTCCGATGGTCTCAGTCTTTTGTGTGATCCGGCCCAGCGCATCCCGCGCGTAGCTGACCTGGTAGAGCGGAACCTGCATGAACTGTGCGTTGTAGGACGTCACCTCGCCAAACCCATTGTATCCGTAGGCATCCGTGATGTTTCCCAGCGTGGTTCCCGTGAGCAATCCGTTCGTGCTGTCACGCGCAACCGTCATGTCGCCCGCCTGCGTGAGCAACCCGTCGTCATCGTAACCAAAACTGATTGCTGCACCGCCGCTTATGGCCCGGGATGCCAGCCTAAAGTGGGTGTCAAACGTCCGGGTGATGGTTGCGCTCACCGGGCCGCTCCACGTTTCCTCTGTTACAAAGGGCCCGTCATACACATACGCGATGGTCTGGCCGCTCGGACTGGTAATGCTGGCGAGCTGCGCCGTCGTCGGGTTGTAGGTGAATGTCACTGAACCCTGGCTATGGTCCAGCCGCTCCAGCTGCCCATTCGGCCTGTAGACCCGGTCCACCGTCCGGCCGTCCGGTCGACTCTCCAGCTCCAACTGCCTGTCCAAGTTGTAACCGGTTGTCGTATCCCGCGGACTGAACCCCGCGTTTGGCGGTGAATAGGTCTCCTCGAGGTCCACGGGGGTATAAGCGAACTTATACGGCCCGCGTCGTGGGTTTTTGTGCGCACATGGTCTTTTCCTCAGTGGCTTCGCGGACTTACGCGTCGCCACCAAGCCGAAAAAGCAC
>Ga0163146_10005403_pt1 | contig 14987 bp, 17 predicted proteins | sample OliLakLV19MP7G1_FD_148648 | JGI IMG/M metagenome (GOLD analysis project Ga0163146, IMG submission 148648) | Freshwater microbial mat bacterial communities from Lake Vanda, McMurdo Dry Valleys, Antarctica - Oligotrophic Lake LV.19.MP7.G1 | ecosystem: Environmental > Aquatic > Freshwater > Lake >...
CGCCGCGAACGTCGACTCGGTGACGGTCTCGCTCAACTTGGCGAAGCGGATCTTACGGTTCCCGCGAGCGTCGGGCATGGGATCGACGTCGGCATCGTCGACGGAGTCGAGGGCGTCGCCCACCGCGCCGTTCACAATCAACGGTTGGCTAGAGATCGGCGCTTCGGCAGGGGTAACATTGAGGTTGAGGACCACACCGGCGGGGTTGGCTGGCGCCGGGGTGGACTCGGGTTTACGGACGGCGGCGGGGCGAACCTTGGTGTTGAAGATCACCGCGAGTTCGCCGGAAGAAAGGCCGAGGAGTGAAGCCAGCCTTGGCCACTTGGCCTCGTCTTCCTTCCGGAGCATTTGCGGATCGACGCCGAGCACGATGAGCGACCGGCTGATCGCAAGTTTGGCGCCGTTTGCGTCAACAATCTCCCCTCGCCGACCGGGCAGCGGATCGATGCGATAACGCGCCTGAGAGACGAATTTGAGCAGCGCCTCGCGGTCGATCACGTGCAGCCAGACCAAGCGAGCGCCGACGCACGCAAAGCAGCCGAGGACCAGAACAACCAAGAGAGACTGTCGGGAGCTGGATGCGAAGCCCTTGGACATCGTTATGGGCCGGCGGCGATCCGGAAAGAAACGGGAACGGCCCGGTCGTTGAGGAGAGTCCGGCTCGCCTTACCGGCAAGGCGCTGGGCGGCGCTTTCGGCCACACTGACCACGGTCGAAGGCACAAGGCCCAAGTTCATGCCAAGGTTTCGCTGCATGAGAACGGCCGGACTCTGTTCGGTCTCGATCGCCGTGGTCGTCTCCGCGAGGTGACGCTTAAGCTCTGCGAGTCGCGTTTCGAGCTGCTTGTTGGCATTGGCCACCAGGGAAATTTGGTGACGCATCCAGACGGTGCCCAAGCCGATGGAACCGGTGAAGCAGATTGCCACCAGAGTGCAGATGACGAAAGGGCTGACGAAGGCGTGGTTGGTCGGGCGCATGGAGGGGAAGGTCGAGGCGATTTCGTTTAGCGCAGAAGCGGAAGGGTGGGATGGAGCCTAGAGTTTGCGGAGCGCGCGGAGCTTGGCAGAACGACTGCGCGGATTGGCGGCGATCTCGGCGTCAGACGGCGTGATGGGCCGACGCGTCAGAGGCTCGGCAAACTTCGCCCGGAGATCCTGTGGCAACGAATCGTGCGCACCCTCGGGCTGACCGCACTGCCGCCGGAAGAACTGTTTGACCGGCCGGTCTTCGAGCGAATGAAAGCTGATCACAACCAGCACGCCGCCCGGCGCGAGTTTCGCAAAGGCCGCCGGCAAGGCGCGCTCGAGCGCGCCGAGTTCATCGTTTACCGCGATCCGAATACCCTGAAACGAACGTGTGGCGGGATGGGTCTTCGAGGCGTGCCGATCCCGCGGTGGAATCGCATCGGCAATCACCGAGGCGAGAGACGCGGTGCGGGACAACGCGCCTGTGGCCCTCGCACCGACGAGGGCCCGAACCACCCGCCGCCAGTTTTGCTCTTCGCCGTAGTCGCGAATCGCGCGGACGAGCATTTCCTCGGTGGCGGTCTCCAGCCAGCGCCCGGCCGGAACGCCCGAGCGCGGATCCATGCGCATATCGGCCGGCGCATCATGACGGAAGGAGAAGCCTCGTTCCGCGTCATCGAGTTGAAACGAAGAGACACCCAAGTCGAAAAGCACCCCGTCGAAGCCGGACTGGGGCAATTCGCCAAGCCGGCCGAAATCGGAATCGATCAGAGTAAATCGATCACCAAAAGCGACCGTTAGGTCCGCAGCTCTTTCGCAGGCCGTCGGATCGCGATCAAGCGCGATGAGCGAAACATCCTGCGCCGACTCAAGTAAGGCGCGGCTATGGCCACCCCCGCCAAAGGTGCAGTCAAGGAAACGGCTTCGGGCCTTCGGGACGAGGGCCGCCAGCGTCTCGGCCAAAAGGACAGGTTGATGGCCTTGGAGCATGGGCAGAGGACCGGGGTTAGCGAGAGCCGCGAACATGCGTCGAAGGCTGGAGCCGACCGGGTTGGTGCGTGGAGACGACGCGCAACACCAGGCCATCGCGCACCCGGGAGGAGACGTGAAAGGGTCTGGCTGCGGAGAAAGCGTGCCCTTGTTCCGCATCGATCCACGCGGGAAACCCCCGGCGCACGGCAGCGATTCCGCCGGCCGGCTTGCGCCGGGGCAGGCGGACGACGGCGAGTTTGGTGGAACGGCTCATACCCTAGATTCCCAACCGGCGCATCACATCGCCGAAATTGTCGCCGGCTGTGCGCGCCTCGACCTTTTCCCAACGTGACGGCGCATAGAGATTGAATTTGATGAGCGAGCCCACCAATACGGCGTCCTTGCCGATTCCAGCGTAGGCCAACAAATCAGCGCTCACGCCCACCCGGCCCTGCTTATCGAAGGAAAATGATTGGGTCTGAGCAAAGAAGCGGGCCGCGAAATCCTGGCCCGCACCGTCGCTCAGCGCCATCTCGGCGATTTTCGTCTGCAGTTTGTCGACCTCAGCCGGGGGCAAGACCGTGATGTAGCCATCCGGATGCGGCGTAGCGAGAAACGTGTCTGTTTCCTCGTGAGCAAACCGCCAGGCAGAGGGGATCGTCAGCCGACCTTTCTCGTCGAGGGTGTGCCTAAATAGGCCGGTGTAGGATGCTTTTCCGGACGGGGACATGGGATTGGGCACCTAAATGGCCCACAGTGCCCCATTTCAACCCATTTTCTCCCACAACAGTCAAGCAAAGAGCCTAAAAAATACATCTTCGGGGTCATTTTTATGCCAAGTCCTAAAAACCTCGCGGGGACTTTTTTCACGGAAGGGAAACAGAAGCCACAGGGCTACCCCAGAGTTGGTCACGATCACCTCCGTCGAGGATTTTCGTTTTGTTTTTAGCCGCGCGTCACCCACCTTGATCCCATGCCAAACGAGCGCGATGAGGTCTTGGAGATTTTTACCCGCACCCGAGCCCTGTTGAACGGTCATTTTGTTCTCAGGTCCGGGCTACATAGCGCCCACTACTTTCAATGTGCTCAAGTGTGCCAGCACATGGACGCTGTCGAGCGACTGGCCGAGCTGCTGTTGATCAAGCTGGGCAAGGCGGGAATCTCGTTCGAGACGGTGCTGGCTCCCGCCATGGGCGGCCTCGTCATCGGACAGGAGGTTGCACGGCAGGCGAGGGCCCGCTATATCTTCGCCGAGAAGGAGAATAATTTACTGGTTTTGCGACGCGGCTTCACCATGCGTCCCGGGGAACGGGTCTTGGTTGTGGAAGACGTGGTTACACGGGGCGGACGAGTTTTGGAGAGCTTGGAAATCGTCCGGCAAGCAGGCGGCGCCGCCAGCGGCGTTGGAATGTTGGTAGACCGAAGCTCGGGCGCCACGCGTTTTCCAGTGCCGGCGATTTCTCTCCTTGAACTGAGTTTTCCGACCTACCCGGCGGACGCTGTGCCGGAAGCGCTGAGCAAGATTCCGATCCTGAAACCCGGTAGCTAAACGTCTGCGACTGCCCGAACCGGGCCATAAACGAACACCGCCACTACCTGTTCATTGCCTTTAGAATCGTCCGAGGTCTGGAAATCACCGGAACCTCACAACGGCCAATCGACCGGCGCGCATGCGGCGACGGATCTACTTCACCGTTATCGCCACAAATCGATAAGCGCCGCGGAAGTTTACGAGCAGTAGGTTGCGTCCCTGCACGAGCGATTGTTTCGCCGAGGCAAGATTCACCACGGGAGTCCGGTTGATTTCGATCACGATCATTCCTGCGGATAGGCGATCGGAAAAAGGAGAGCTTTCTTCGATGTCGGTGATGAGCAGGCCGCTCAGGCGGGGCTCTAGGCCGCTCCTCTTTCGCACTTCGTCCGTGAGTTGGGTCACGTTGACGCCTGCAATCAGTTCGTTCGGCTTCTCCGAAAGTTTACCCAATGTAACTTCGATCGTGCGCTCCTTGCTGTCGCGCATCAGCTTAATCTTGGCTTTGGATTCGGGCAGCATCTGTGCGATTACGAGACGCAATTCCTCCAAGGAGCCGACGGGTTTTTCGTTGATCGCCAAAATAACGTCGGACCTCTTCAGGCCCGCCTTTTCCGCCGGACTATCGGGCGAGATGTCGGTCACAGCGACGCCTCTGGCATCTCTCGGCAATCCAAGTTGCTCCGCGACATCCGCCGTGACCGTTTCCGTCGTGACGCCGAGGTAGCCTCGCGTGACGGTCCCGGTTGCGACGAGGCTGTTCATGACGCTGGCGGCAAAATTGATCGGGATGGCGAACCCGATCCCGATGTTGCCACGCGAAGGAGAGATGATGGCGCTGTTGATCCCGACGAGACGCCCTTTGGCGTCGACCAGCGCACCGCCCGAGTTGCCCATGTTGATCGCCGCGTCGGTCTGGATGAAATTTTCGTAGCCGGCGACATTCTCCAAAAGACCCAGCTGATTGCGGCCCTTGGCCGAAACGATGCCCATCGTCACCGTTTGCCCCACCCCGAGCGGATTACCGACGGCAAAAACCACGTCGCCAACCCGAAGCTTGTCGCTGTCCGAAAGCGTGATCGCCGGCAATCCCTCCGCCTCGATCTTGATCACCGCAACGTCCGTCTTCGGATCCGCTCCGATGACCTTCGCGGTAAACTCACGGTCGTCGCTGAGCGCAACCTTGAGCTCGTCGGCCCCTTCGATGACGTGGTTGTTGGTTAAAATATAACCATCCGCCGAAATAACCACTCCCGAGCCAAGGCCTTCCTGCCGGCTGTCACGCTCTTCATTGGGCGCGGCATCGCCGAAAAATTGTCGCAGGAGCGGATTGGCCACACGCTGCTTCACGATCTTTGTGGAGTAAATCGAGACGACGGCCTTCTGCACCGGTTCAACGACATCGGCGTAGCTCGAAACGACGGCCGATTTGCTTTCGGCCAAGGGCGAAGCATCGACTTTGACGTTGGGCTTTCTTTGAGCCGCATCTTCCTTGGCGGGCAAAATCGACGTGAACAGAGCCAGAATGCCGATCGCGAGAAATGGCGAAAATCGAAGCTGAGAAAATCGTTTCATTGGAAGAGGTCGACCGGGTTCGGTCAGCGAAAGTTCCCGCGGAAAACACCGCAGCCTAGGCCGAGCCGGGGAGATCAAAAGCCCTTGATACGAAAAAGGCCCGTTACGCTTGAGTTGCTGTTGATCCGGGTGATGGCCTGTCCTAGGAGCGGAGCAATGCTAAGAACCGTGATCGGAAGACCGCGCGTGTTGATCGGCACCGAGTTGGTCGTGATGAGCTCGTCGATCAAGCCGCCTCGCAGACGCTCGTAGGCGACTTCGTTCAGGACGCAATGGCTGACCGCCGCACGAATGCTCCGCGCACCGTGTTCCCGCAGCATTTTGGCCGCAGCAGTCAGCGTTCCAGCCGTCTCCGTGATGTCGTCAACCAAGAGCACATCGCACCCGTCGACCTCGCCGACGACGTTGATCGCCTCGACGGTCGTGGCATTCTTGCGCTTCTTCGCGACAAGGCCAAGACCCGCACCGAGAATATCGGCATAAGCCGAGGCCATCTTCATGCCGCCGACGTCGGGGGAACACACGACCAGTTTATCGCTCCGGGTCTTCGCGAGATAATCGAAAAAGACCGGCGACGCAAAAAGATGGTCAACCGGGATGTCAAAGAAGCCCTGAATCTGCTGGCTGTGCAGATCCATCGTGAGCACGCGATTGGCTCCGGCGGAAACGAGGAGATTAGCCACGAGCTTGGCGGTGATCGGCACCCGGGGTTGGTCTTTCCGATCCTGCCTGGCATAGCCGTAAAACGGTAACACGGCGGTGATGCGCTGGGCCGACGCGCGGCGAGCGGCATCAATCATGATAAGCAACTCCATCATGTGGTGGTTTGTCGGCGGGCATGTCGACTGGATGATGTAAACGTCGTGGCCGCGGACGTTCTCGTTAATTTTCACAAAGGATTCCCCGTCGGGAAAGCTGGTCACCGTCGCCTCACCGAGCGGCATCCCGATCGCCAGGCAAATCTCCTCGGCGAGAGGTCGATTCGAGTTACCGGTGAAGATCTTTAGACGAGAATCGCTCATGTGGTGGCCATCTTGCGCGGCGGCCCATCAGGCGGAAGACTTTTCTGGACCGCCGGGGCCAATTTGCGCCCCGAGCCTGCCCACCCGCTTCAAGAGAGAACCCCGGCTGCGGGAACAGGCCAGAGCAGCGTCTCGATTCGCGCACGGAGCCGTGCCAGCGCGACAGAAGGATTTTCGGCATAGACGAAGGCTTGGTTTGGCTACGGCCCACCCTTGAAATCCGAGGGTGCCAGCACCAGTGAAGCCTTCGTGGATCTCGCTTCGCTTTTGTATTTGGCGTTGCCGAGAAACGAGAGATCGCCCGGATGCGCCTTGTCCAGCGCTGCAATTCCGTTGATCGGACGATCCGTCCGGCCTTTGCCCGGGACGGAAGCGGTTGCCGCCGTCATTTCCTCAGGGGTGAATTATTATCTGCATAAAAAACTCCGGCGATTTGCACCGTGTCAGGAGTCGAAAGAGCATTGCTGTTAACGGGACGACCCGATCACAAAAAAGCCCCGCATTCGGCGGGGCTTTCGCAACAGGGATTTCCCCGCTCACTTCTTCGGAGAAACGCCTGGAACCGTAATCTTGGGTGCATCCGCTGCTGGAGCGGACTGAGCCGGCGCCGGAGCGGCAACAGCTGCGGAAGCCGGACGGTCTTTATTAATCTCCTTCATCACCTCTTCGGTAATCTCGTAAGCGGAATCGGCATAAATCACGTTCGAAACACCGATCAAAGTAGGGCCGGCCTTATCGAGCAGAAGGGTCGCACCTTTACGTTTGGCCACGTCGGTGGCTATCTTGCTGATCTCCTCGAGCATGAGACTTCGAAAAGTCTGCAACCGCTGTTGCAGCGAGCGTTGGGTGTTTTGAGCGAAGGTGCCGATCTCGTTTTTCTTGCGCTGGATTTCCTCGAGCTTCTTCTGCGCCTCGTTTTGGGACTTGGCTTTGGCATCGGCCGTCAAAGCGGGGTTGTTCGATTGATCGGAAAGGGACTTATAATCGTCAACGAGCACGTTCCCATCCTTGTTCATTCGCTCAATCTCTTCCTGAGCCTTCTGCTCATCGGTGCGAAGCTTGGCGTTCTGCTCCTCGGTCTTGTAGTGCGAGTCGTAGAGTTTTGCCATATCGACCACCAGTAATTTTGGGGTCGGCTGGGCGTGCGCCGCGCCAGCCGCTAGGGCGAGCGCCGCGATCAATGAGAGAGCGTTGATGGGATTTTTCATGATGGATTGAATAAATTGAAGGAAATAAAAGAATCCCAATTAGAACCGGGTGCCAAAGGAAAAGTTGAATTGATTTCCCTTCTTATTCGCAACGGTTCCCGTGATTGGAATTCCGAAATCCAAACTCAGGGGGGCCCCCGCGACGAAGAGTCGGAGGCCAAAGCCAAAATTGTCATTGTAGGAGGCCGGATTGAAATCATACGCGCCCTTGTTGACAAAGCCGGCGTCGTAAAAAACCGCGAAGCGAATCGGACTCACGATATCAACGGAGTATTCGGCGCTAAAAAAGCCATAAGACTTGCCGCCGATCGGCTCTCCAAATTCGTCCCGCGGCCCTACTTCCCGGAATTCATATCCACGGAGCGTGTAGGGTCCGCCCAGATAGAAAGCGTTGTAGAAGGGAAGTTGTTTCGAGCTGCCAAAATTCTGCACTACACCGGCCCGTGCGATTAGCGCCAGCACCTGGGCCTGAGTCTCAAAAACCGGGAAAAACTGCGATCCACGAAACTCAAAGCGGTAAAAATTATCGCTACCACCGAAGGGACCGCCCGCCAAGTCGGTATTGATCTCAACGCGATTGCCCGACGTCGTGTTGATAATCTTGTCCCGTGTATCACGCAGGAGTTGGAAGCCCACCTTGGAGACCGTGCTTCCGCCCTCAAGAGATCGGATCAGCGAGGACGCGCTGCTTGAAACATCCTTGATGTCGATGATTTGAAACGTGTAAGAAAGCTTACCCTCGACGAGTTCGAAGAGACGCTTGCGGAGATAGATCTCAGCCCCCGTTTCGATCTGAGTATAGAACGAACTGTTGTAGTCGGAGCTGGTTCTAAAAATGCTGAACCCGAGCGCCAGCTGTTTTTGGAACAACCAAGGTTCCTCGAAGGACAGCACAACCTCGCTCGATTGACTGCCCAGCTGCATGCGGAGGCGAAACTTTTGGCCATCACCTTGGAAGAGAGAGCGCCGGTTGAAAATGTCGAAATTGGACTGGGAAATCTCCGCGAAGATCGTCGCGCGCTCCAATGAGCTAAACCCGGCACCAAACGTAAGATTGCCGGTGCGGCCTTCCTTAACCGCGATGCGCATATTGCGACGGCCGGGAATATTGGTCTCTTGTGGCGTCACGTTCACATCCTCGAAGAATCGGGTGTTCTCCAGACGGAGTTTGCTGATTTTCATCAACACGGTGCTGAACACATCACCGGGGCCCAGCACGAGCTCGCGAACGATCACCGTGCTCTTCGTCTTGGAATTACCCTCGATGACGATCGATTCCACGTTGAATTTCTCGCTCTCGGCTAACGTGTATTCAATGTCGATGTTACCGGTATTCACGTTGGGTTTCCTGACGAGCCGCACCCGGGTATCGAGGTAGCCGTCCTTACCATAGAAGTCCTCTAGGCGCTCAACGTCTTTATCGAGTTTTGACGGGATGAAGATCACGCCACTCTTCTGGCGGGCCACTCGCTTCAACAGCGCCGATGTGAACAACTTGTTTCCCTTGAAGGAGATATCACCGATCCGGTATTGCCGGCCTTCAACCACGTTGATTGACAGAACCAGCTTTTCGGGCGTGGGGTAGCCGAAAATCACGTTTTCCTGTGCGATTTCCACGTCGAGGTAACCGTTCTCACGATAGTAATCGCGAACCTTTTCCAAATCGTCGTCGAACTGGTCATCCTTAAACCGACCTGAGCCTGTCAGCCACGAGAACATCCACCATTTCTTGGTTTCCATTACGCCGCGTAAGGCTCGCGCCTTCACGCTGGTGTTTCCGACAAAGCGCACATCGGCAATCTTCACCTTGTCGCCCTCCTTGATCTTGAAAACAATCGTTCCAAAGCCTGTCGCGCGATCACGTTCAACCGAATAGGCGACGGAAACTTGGTTGTAGCCGGACTTCTGGTAATATTCTCGGATCTTTTCCGAATCTTCCTTCACTTGGCGTTCATCAAGGGAGGTGTTCGGCTTGGTCTTGATCTCTTTCTCCAGACGGGTGCCTTTCACCTTCTTGTTGCCTTCATACCTTATCGCCAAGACACGAAACTTTGGCGTGATTTCGACCACAAGATTGAACGTCTTGGCGTCAAGCGACTCGCGCTTGATTTCGATAAACTCGAACAACCCGGTGCGATAGAGAGAGCGAATATCCCGATCAAGCATCGTGTCGTCGAGATCGCCTCCTTCCCTCACCTGCATATTGGCTCTCACGACTTGTTCGTTGACGTTGCCCGCACCGATGAATTTCACCTGAATCGAACCCACCTTGAAAACCGGGATCGTCTCTTGCGCGCCCCCGCCCGGTGCATTGGCTTGGCCATACATGGCGACCAAGCCGGTTGCCAGAGAGCAAACAAGGGCAAGAACAAGGCCGGCGACCCTGCGCGCAGGGTTACTGTGTGTAGTTTTCAAAGCGTGTGATATCTCTTAGGAACGTGAGCTTCAACTCTCCTACCGGTCCGTTTCGTTGCTTGGCAACGATTAACTCGGCCGAATCTGCGGCCACCTGGAATTTCTCGTCGGCATCTTTTGGTCGGGCGAGCATGAGGACAACGTCGGCGTCTTGCTCGATCGATCCGGATTCACGCAGATCCGCCAACTTTGGCGTCCGGTTTTCCTTTTCTGACGAGCGGTTCAATTGGCTTAATACAACAACCGGAAGGTTCAGTTCCTTCGCGAGTGACTTTAGACCGCGGGAAGCCTCGGCGACCTGTTGCTCACGCGGCATCTTGGAATCGGTCGGCGCCAACAATTGCAGATAGTCGACGACAATAAAACCAAGCGGATTTCGGGCGTGAACTCGCCGCGCCTTAGCCCTCAATTGCATAATCGAAAGGGCACTCGAATCGTCGATAAAGATCGGCGCCTTCGAAAACTGATCCGCCGCCGCCAGCAACCGCGCTTGTTCGTCGCCGTTCTTCGAAAGCAGACCATCGCGCAGCAGCTTCATGTTAACCCGGGCGCGTGAACACAACATGCGCAATGCCAGCTGCGCCGCGCTCATTTCCAGCGAAAAGATCAAGACTCCGACCGGCGAACCCCTGTTGGGCAGGGCCGCCGCCTCGGCCATATTCAAAGCCAAGGAGGTCTTGCCCATGGATGGCCTGGCCGCGAGGACGATCATTTCTTGGCGCTGGAATCCCCAAGTGAGGGCATCGAGGTCCTTAAACCCAGAAGTGACGCCGGTCATCTCGCCTTTTTTCATCATCATCTTGGTGATGATGCTGATCGCCTCTTTGGCCGGCTCCCGCATCGGCTTGGCGCTTTCGCTCACGCGGTTCTGTGTTACATTGAAAATCCGTTGTTCGATTTGGTCGACAAATTCATCGATGCCCCCGGTGAAGGCATAACATTCTTCAACCGCACTGGTCGCCGAGCGGATAAGCTCTCTAAGGAGATGCAACTCCCGCACTTTTTCGATGAAGTAACCAGCTTGGGCAGTTGTCGGGATCCGGCTGCTGACTTGGGTGAGAAACGCAAAACCTCCGACTGCGTCGAGTTGCTTTATGGTCCTTAGGTCTTCAGCCAAGACTGCCACGTCGATCGGAGTTCCCCGGTTGTAAAGGTCGAGCAACCGTTCGTAGACTGTTCCATGGGCCGCAACGTAGAAGGACTCGGGGCGAATGCGCGCTTCAAGGCAGCGCGAAATTACGTCGGAACCGTCGAGCAAACAGCAAGCGAGCAGATACTCCTCGGCCTCGGCACTATGCGGCGCGGTCCGACCGGCAAAAGGGCCGGGCGGGCCGTCCCCTCGTCGGGAAAACTGCACAGGTTCGTCTGCCATGGGAACTTGGGATTGAGTGATGTGGACCGCCCGGCATCAACGGCTACTTGTCCACCAACGATTCAGAAAGACGAAAGCCGCGTCAGTTGACGCGGCTTTCGCAGCTGGAATCGAGCATAGACTACTTACGATCACCCTTCGCAACCGGCTTCGCTTCCGGTGCCGCAACCTCGATCGGATTCTCCGACACGATATCGAATCCCAATTCCACCGAGACATCAGCGTGCAGCTTTATCTTAACCGAGTGTTTCCCGAGAGTTTTGACGGGAGTGTGCAGGTGGATCCGCTTTTTGTCGATCACGTGACCGCTTGATACCAGACGCTCATACAGGTCGTTAACCGTGATTGCACCGAACATCTTACCGCCCTCGCCCGTCTTTACGGCGAAAGCCAAACTGAGCTTCTCAAGTTTCTTGGCGAGCTCGTGGGCACCATTCAGCTCAAGCGACTCGCGCTCGGCACGGCGACGCTTGAGCGCGTCGACCTGCTTACGGTTGGCCGTGGTGAGCGGCGAAGCAAAGCCCCTCGGCAGGAGATAGTTGCGGGCATAGCCCGCGCGCACTTTGACTTGATCGCCTTCGCCGCCGAGGCCGTCGACGGGTTTGAGCAGGAGGATTTCGGTGTTAGCCATTTGGTTCGAGTATTAAAGTTAAAGAGACAGCTGAAGGTTTTACTGACTTAAAAGGGAACGTCGTCGTCAATCGATCCGGTCGCCGCGGGTTTTGCGCTACCGTTGCGCGGAGGAGGGGAATGACGCTCTGGAGTGGTTTGGTCGCCGTCATCTCCGGTGCTTGTCGCAGAGACTGGAGCTGAGCCAGCCCCGCTCGCGCCACGAGTCGACAAAAACTGGACATTGTCGAGGACTACCTTGAGCTTGCTGCGCTTCTGACCGCTCTGTTTGTCTTCCCATTGGTCGAGCTTCAACCGTCCCTCCACCATCGCCGGGCTGCCTTTGGCGAGATACTTGGCGACCAGTTCGCCCTGCTTTCCCCATGCCTCGATATCAATGAAAGTCGTTTCATCACGGGTGGCGCCGGATTCGTCTTTGAACTGCCGATTCACTGCGAGACCAAACTGGCAAATCGCAGTCCCCTTGGGCGTGACCCGAAGCTCAGGATCGCGCGTGAGATTGCCGATCAAAAAAACTTTGTTGAGGTAGGCCATGGGGAACGCCGGCGAAACGGGCCGAATTAGACCGTCTCCACAAAGGTCCGGTAAACACTGCGGTTAAGGCGAAGCTTTTCTTTGAGCTGGGCCGGTCCGTCATGGGGAGCCGAGAAGGAAACTTTGACGTAGGTGGCACCCGTGAGCTTCGGATCGGTTACACGGACGAAATCCCGGCGGCCGAGATTTTCCACGGCTGTCACTACGCCGCTGGTGGAAACAATGACCTGCTTAACGCCGTCAATAATCTGTTCAACGGTCTCTTCCTTGCCACGATTATCGATGATAAAAGTAGCGCGGTAATTACGAATGGTGGTGTTCATGGTGATAGGGGGCGGCGGTTGAGCTGATTCATGGCCGCCGAAGGGCCGTGCGTCAGCAGCAATTCCAAGCCGTTTAAGTATGAGATTAATTTTTGTTGAATGAGATTGTTTTGATCGGAAGTGAATCTTCCCAGCACGAAGTCCTTGATGTCAATTTCTACGGGCTGTTTCGGGCCAATACCAAGGCGGAAGCGGGTAAATTCGGGTCCGATCTGTTCGATGACGCTGGCCACGCCATTGTGGCCGCCGGGACCTCCGTTTTCCGCTATCTTTAGCGAGCCAAGTTCGAGGTTGATGTCATCGAAAACGGCCACCACGGCTGTCGACGGAATACGATGATACCTCATCAAGGCCGACACCGACCGACCGCTATCGTTCATGAACGTATGCGGTTTCGCCAGCCATAGACGAGGGATTGAATCCTGATTCCCTTTGGCAATCTCGGCCGTGAACGCAGGGTGCGATCTCCAGCATAGGCCAAGCTTCTGGGCCAGAGCATCGACGACCTTCCAACCAAAGTTGTGACGGGTTTCCGCATATTCGAGGCCTGGGTTTCCCAAACCGACGACTAGCACGATGGACATGACTCAAAGAACATATCCCGACTTCGGCGGAGACCGCCGAGGTCGGAACCGAAACAACGCTTACTTCTTGGCGGGGGCAGCGGACTTCGCTCCACCAGCCGGAGAAGGTGCGCCTGGCTTCGCGGTGGCACCGGCCTTGGCGTCGCCTGCGGCTGGAGCGCCAGCGGCACCAGCCTTGGCGTCGCCTGCGGCTGGAGTGGCCGCACCTGCAGCCGGAGCCGCTGCTCCATCGGCCGGCGTCGCCGCCGCCACAACCTCCTGCACGATTTCCGCAACGGGCTCGACGCAGGAAACGATCGGCTGGCCCTTGAAGTCGAGAAATTCGACACCGGCAATCGGCTTGAGGCCGGATACCTTGATGGTCTCGCCAACCTTCAACTCGGTGACATCCACGCTGATCGACTCAGGGAGGTCCTTTGGCAAACAACGGATACGAAGGAGATGCGAATTGATCTCCAGCACTCCGCTCTGGTTTTTGACGCCAAACGATTCACCCGCGGTGGTGATGGGAACGCGGATCTCGAACTTCTCGTCCGCCTTTACCTCTTGCAGATCGAGATGGAGATACTTGTCGGTAATAGGATCGCGTTGGATCTCTTGCAGGAAAGACAGAGCCTTCTCTTCCTTACCCGCCTGCTGCAGTTCGATCAGGATCGACCGGCCGGAAAGCACTTTTAGCAAACGCACAAACTCAGGAGTGTCGATCGAGAGCTTCTCCGGCTTGGTGTGCTTCCCGTAGAGAATCGCGGGGATTGCATTGGCTTTGCGGACGCGACGCGAGGCACTTCGGCCGGTTTGCGTGCGCGGTTTAACGTTAAGAATGAGCTGAGTTTTCATAGATTCGGTCCCCCTGTAACCCCGAAAATCAGGGGCAGGCGTAGTGGAAAAGGGTTGAAGGGATAGAAAGGGCTGCGTTGAAAGCAAACAAAAGTTTGATGGTGGCGGCTTTTTCTTTCGTCATGGAGAAATGGAGCATTGACAAGACCCTCTACCCCTTTGTTTTTCACGCCCTCGGCTGGGAGGTTAGGTCCCTCCAGTCTTCCTTGCCTGGTAGCTCAGTGGCAGAGCAGGTGACTGTTAATCACTTGGTCGTAGGTTCGACCCCTACCCGGGCAGCCATTTTGGCCCAACAACTTACACGTTGTTGGGCTTTTTTGAATCTCCATTCCTCCGGTATTGTCCCGCCCATCGGGCTCACATTGCCCATGCTGAGTTGTCGGCGATGAACCGTTCTTACCCGCCGTGCCCCCAGCCGGGTGATAACCGATATGGGCGGGATCGCCAGGTTCTGTGAGCGCCGACCCGGCAGAAAACGACGATCAATTCATTGGCGGCAACGACGGTTCCAACATCCGCCCCCAGCCTTTAAAAATGCGGATGCGCCCTGGCCTCGTCAGTCGTTCAACTTGATCCGCGCGTTGCAGAACGCCGCGCACTTGGCGTGGATTTCCGCCCCGGAGGATAGCGTCAGCGCCGCGGCTGCGAGTTCGCGGGCATCCGTCATTGTCATCGCCCGGATGAGATACTTCACCGCTGGTAGTAATGGCGGGGTCATGCTGAGCGCGTCGACCCCAAGCCCGAGGAGAAGCGGCACCAACACCGGATCGCCCGCCATTTCACCGCAAACGCTCACCGGCACCTTCGCCCGATGCGCCTCGTCGACGATGTGCTTCAGGGTGCGCAGGACCGCCGGGTGCGTCGGCTCGTAAAGATGGGCGATGCGATCGTTTCCCCGGTCGATGGCGAGGAGATACTGGATCAGGTCGTTGGTGCCGATGCTGAAGAAATCACAGGAACGCGCGAGCAGATCGGTCGTCGCCGCCGCGCTCGGGATCTCGATCATCGCCCCGACTTCG
>Ga0163146_10005412_pt1 | contig 14970 bp, 14 predicted proteins | sample OliLakLV19MP7G1_FD_148648 | JGI IMG/M metagenome (GOLD analysis project Ga0163146, IMG submission 148648) | Freshwater microbial mat bacterial communities from Lake Vanda, McMurdo Dry Valleys, Antarctica - Oligotrophic Lake LV.19.MP7.G1 | ecosystem: Environmental > Aquatic > Freshwater > Lake >...
AATGTGGAGGGGCTCGACGTGGTATCGGAGCCCGTGATCGTCTCGCCTCACACGATCACGACCTCAATAGACGAGGTGCTACACTAAATGCCAACGGCAAGCGTCCCAAACTCATTGACACGTTCCGAGCGCTGGGCCCCTTCTTGTAGACTATCTGCGCCATCTGGAACCGCCCCTCTTTTCCTTCTGCCGTGTCAGCCTGAGCCCTCGTGTCCGCCAGGATCAATCCCTTCACGCGAGCCGCATACTTCCGATAGAAGGCAAAGAGGATGTAGCCGCCCATTGAGAGGCCTGCGAAGACCGCTTGTGGAATCGACAGGTGGTTCAATAGCGCGTTCACGTCGTCAGCCGACTGCTTCAGCGTATAGCGCCAGAGCGGCGCATCGGACTCGCCATGCCCTCGCAAGTCGATGGTGACGACCCGGAACTGAGAGGAAAGGGCTTCCTCTTGCTGGGCCCACATGGTCCGGTTCAGAGGAAAGGCATGGAGAAAGATGATGGGGAGACCGGTTCCCCGGTCGTTGTAGGCGATGGTGATGCCGTTGACGTGGATTTTCACAGTTTTCCCTCTCGGCACTGTTCCTAACATTGGGTATGGTTATGGTCAAGGGGCCGTTTGCGATCAGGTTGACCGGCGTATACAATTCAGGTCATTCTTGAGGATTCGAATGACGAGTTCACACGATCAGGCTTCCGATCTATTCGGCACTCCCGAAAGAGAGCAATCCGTTGAGGCTCCGTTGGCCGAGCGTCTGAGGCCGCGGGAGTTTGCGGATTTCGTCGGGCAAGAGGACATTACCGCGCCGGATCGGCCGTTGCGGCGGGCCATCGAGTCAGATCAGCTCTCCTCCGTCATCTTCTGGGGTCCGCCAGGATCGGGCAAGACGACGCTGGCGCATCTCGTCGCGCGCCACACCAAAGCGCAGTTTATCCCATTCTCGGCAGTCACAGGAGGTGTCCCAGAACTGCGGGCCATCATTAAGACAGCAGAACAACGCCAGGCGATCAACGGTCAGCGGACTATTCTGTTCGTCGATGAGATCCACCGTTTCAACAAGGCGCAGCAGGATGCCTTTCTTCCTCACGTCGAGCGGGGCACGGTTATCTTGGTCGGGGCGACCACGGAGAACCCCTCATTTGAAGTGATCTCACCGCTCCTGTCTCGTTCTTTGGTCATTGTGCTGAAGTCCCTTTCGGATGAGGCCCTGGGGCATATTCTTGACCGGGCGCTCGCGGACCCTGCAATTGGGTTGGGGAAGTGGAAGGCGCGTCTGTCACCCGATGCCAGGCAACGACTGATTGCCTATGGCAACGGCGATGCTCGAGCGCTCCTGACGGCGCTGGATTTTGTGGTCAGACAGCAACCGGCTGGGCCTGACGGTGCGCGTGTGGTTGATGGAGCGGCGTTGGAAGCGGCGCTGATGAAGAAGTCGATCCGCTACGACAAATCCGGCGAAGAACATTACAACGTCATCTCCGCCTATATTAAAAGCCTCAGGGACTCCGACCCTGACGGCGCCCTCTATTGGCTTGCCCGGATGTTGGAAGGGGGGGAGGACCCTAAATTCATTGCCCGGCGCCTGGTTATTTTTGCCTCCGAGGACGTGGGGAATGCCGATCCCATGGGGCTGGTGGTTGCGGCTGCGGTTGCTCAGGCTGTGCAGTTTGTCGGGCTTCCTGAGGCTCAGATCAATTTGGCCCAGGGGACGACCTATCTTGCGACCAGGCGTAAAGATAATGCCTCCTATGTCGGACTGCTTGAGGCGATGGAAGACGCAAAAGCCCATGGAAATCTGGGGGTCCCGCTCCATTTACGGAATGCCGTGACCTCGATGATGAAGGGGCTTGGGTATGGGAAAGGCTATCGCTATGTTCACGACGACCCCCAGGCCAAGCCGCAGGATCATCTCCCGGAGTCGCTCAAGGGGCGCCGGTACTACCGACCTCACGATACCTAAACGGGGGCTCAAAAGTGTACTGGACAAAGATTTCCTATCGGTTATACTTAGGCCTATGAAACGGCAGAGTTCGAAAGCGACGACATCAATCGCCGACACGAACGAACGGCGCAAGTTTGTTCGCGCGACCTTGGTTGGCTCCGCACTGATTTCACCGAATAACGGCGCCAAGGCGATTACGGCGGTGTTGGATAACGTCAATAAAGTGGGTGCAGGGTTACACACGAAAGAGAAATTGGCGATGGCCCATCCGGTGACCGTGTCGCTGGCGTTTCTCGATTCGGATCGCGCGGAACAGATGGAAAAGCTCGATGGGAAAGTCGTCTGGGTGAAGCCGTGGGAGAAGGGATTTCTGATCGGTGTGATCTGGGATGAGCTGGTGACAAAAGAGAAAAACCGCTGGTTGTATTACTACCTCGAAGAAACGGTCAAATCCTCGGTCTAGCAGAATGCTGAAAAAGCCCGCCAGCAGCGTTCTCGCATCATTCAGATCCTCAACGTACCCCAGAGGGTACGCCTCCGGTCTTCACTCGCTGCGGCCTTGCTGGACGGACTTTTTGAGCATTCTGCTGAGTGCGAGATAGGAGCTACAAGCAAACTCAGGTTTCGCACGTCTCGCATTTCCCGCTAGCCTCGCCCGCTGAACGCGCTAGGCGAATGCCGTTAACTTCTGTTTGACCTCTTCCAATTCAGCCGAGAGCGTTTCCCACCGGGCGGTGAGCCGCACAAGATCTTTCTTCCACCCGTCATATTCCGTTTGAAGGACGCTCCACTTGGTGGATTCATTTTTGTAGAGTGCGGGGTCGGCCAGTTCGAGGTCCCGAGTTTTGATCTTGGTCTCACAGTCGGCGATCTCGGCTTCAGCCCGTGCGACCTGCTTTTCCAGACGGGCCTGGGTCTTGTTCAAATCGCGGCGATCTCCGGCTGAGGACTTGGACGGGGCTTGCGAGGCCATGGCCCTGGTCGGCCCGACGGACTTCTCGCGATCCACTCCTTTCAGGTCGTCACTCGTTTCCTTGATCGACTCGATCTCCTGGGCTTTCTTCCACAAATAATACTCATAGTCGCCGGAGAAACTGCGGGCCTTGCCCTCGTCGATTTCAATGACGCGCGTGCAGACTCTGGTCAAAAAGGTGGGGTCGTGTGAAATAAAGATGATGGTGCCGGGGAAGTCTGAGAGCGCATCGGTGAGCATATCGACCGAAGCCGGGTCGAGATGGTTGGTCGGTTCGTCGAGTAACAGGGTATTCGCCGGCTCGACCAGCATCCGCGCAAGCGCGACCCGATTCCGTTCCCCTCCGCTCAGGGCTTTGATCGGTTTTTTTTGATCGTCGCCGGTGAAGAGGAAGGCGCCGGCAATTCCGCGGAGAAAGTTCATTTCCGCTTGGCTCGATACTTCGGAAAGGGATTCGAGAATGGTATGTTCGGGGTCCAGCGTCTCTGCCTGGTGTTGGGCGAAGTAGTGCAACGTGACACCATGGCCGACCGTCCTGGTGCCTTTGTCCGGCTGCAGCACTCCGGCCAGCATCTTGAGCAACGTGCTTTTCCCTGCGCCGTTTTCTCCAACCAGCGCGATGCGTTGACCCCGTTCGACGGAGCAATCCACTCGCTCATAGACGACTTTCTCCCCGTAACGTTTTGACGCGCCCTCGATTTCCAACACTTGCCGACCGCTTGCGGCCGGGAGGGGAAACTTAAATTTCACCCGCTTGGGGTCGCGCTTCACCTCGATCATCTTGACCTTATCAAGCTGCTTGATGCGCGATTGAACCTGGCTGGCTTTGTTCGCTTGGTAGCGGAATCGATCGACAAAGGTTTGGACCCGCGCGACCTCTTTCGCTTGGCGCCCTGCGGCAGCTTCACGCTGCGCATCCCGTTCTGCCCGGATCTTGATGAACGAGGTGTAGCTGCCTCGATACTCTTCCATCTTATGATGCCGAAGATCCCAGATATGGGTGACGACACGATCGAGAAATGCCGTATCGTGGCTGATGATCAACAGCGTCATTTCCGAATCCAGGAGGAATTGTTCGAACCAGCGCTGGGTTGGTTTGTCCAAGTGGTTGGTCGGCTCATCGAGCAGCAGCACATCGGGATTGGTCAGTAACAGATGCGCGAGGGCCACTCGCATTCGATAACCGCCGGACAGCTTTTCAACCTCACGGCTGAAGTCGATCTCTGTAAACCCCAACCCCATGAGGATCCGTTCGGCTTCATGCTCTGGGTAGAGATTGCGATGGGTCGCGTCCAAGACGTTCTTGCCCGTGATGGTCTCGAGTTCCTGTGGCAGGTAGCCGATGCGGAGACGAGGACGCTTGCGGATGCCCCCCTTATCCGGTGATTCCTCTCCGAGGATCATACGGAACAGGGTGGTCTTGCCTGCGCCATTAGGCCCCACCAGGCCGACCCGTGAACCGGGACGAAGATGCGCCGTCGCACCCTCAAGCAGAATCCTCGTGGAGTATTGTTTATAGACCGACTCGATTTGGAGCATGTATGTTCGAACAGGCTAGGGGCTAGCGGTGCATGGCTAGAGTGGAGAAATGAAAGAGACCTGTTCGGCGTGAGACCAGGAGCCAGATCCGAAAATTGCTCTTACTTCAGTCCCTTACCGCGTGCCTCCTGCCTTGTATTGAGGTTTGGTGGAGCTGGCCGGGATTGAACCGGCGACCTCGTGAATGCCATTCACGCGCGCTCCCAACTGCGCTACAGCCCCACGTTGATTGGCTTGGATAAAGACGAAAATCCTTGTGAAACCGCGGTCATGCTAACACGGCCCTCTTACGGCAGTCAAGAAAATGGGACTGGTGCGATGGGGGAGTAGCCAGACCGTCCTTCTTGCTCGCAGAACGCGCACGATAAAACTGTGCTCGTCCGTTGCGCGCAGTAAAGGACAGTCAGGCTGCTCCCCCAGGAGATGTGGATCTGATTGAACAAGCATACTGGTTGTCTTCTGTGCTCGTGCAACGCGCGGTCTCAGAAGACCCTCGTTGGACGCGCGCAATGGGGGATTGAGCGGTTACCCTCAATAAAGAAGGAAGCATAGAGATCTGTTATTCAAATATTTTTAGCGGGGGTTGAGTCGTTGGGCAACCGCTTGGGCGAACTGCCGAAAATCGTCGAGGTGGCGGCTGCAGATCTGATAGACGATGTTCCAATCGATGGCTTGATAGCTATGAACGGCAATGTTTCTGAATCCGACCGCTTTGGTCATGCGCTCACTGAGCGTGGGATTGATGAGCTGAAGGCTCTTGAGCACCTCGAAATTCTCCGCCATCGTGGAGGGAGGGCGCGCGTCTGTCTCGGCAATCAGATGGGAGGCCAGATCGACGGAAAGTTGGACGGCACGTTGAAGATTTAAGGCGATAATGTCTTGGAGGTCAGGGCTCTGCGCCAGTTGATCGGCAGACGACGGCGTCTTGGCCGCAATGCGCTCAACGCAACGTCGGAGCGATTCCAGTTTGGCCTCGACTAGATTCCGATCCATGCTTGCCTTCTTTCCGCGAGAATGCGTCGATAATAGGGCATCACGTCGGCCTCTTCATAGATCACTCGCAAGAGCAGGTCGGCGTAGCGCGTCCGGTCTGTGCAAATGAGCAAGCGTCCCTTCGTCAGAATCTGTTGCAAGAGCGGTCCGTGAGTCTGAGCGAGATCGATCAGATCGACCGGCCGCCCCAGCCCGACCGCAAGCTCTTCAATGAGCTGGATTCGGATCTGTGGGTCGAGGGGCGTGGTCGAAGCTACGGCAAGATCCAGATCACTGTCGTTGCGGTTTCGGCCTGTCGCGAGCGAGCCGAAGAGGATTGCAACGACGATAGATGGATGGCGAGTCAAGACCTGTTCAATTGCAGCCTGAACCGTAGCACTTCCCTCAGAGGTTATGTGATGGGCGTCGCTCATACCTGTTCAGTTATCACGAATGGCCTGCAGGCGCAAGGGAAGGAGGGCGAGGTAGCAGGCATAGTCTCTGTGCTCGCGGAACGCGCGCCCTCCGAAGGATAGGAAGGGCAGCCTGGTCGTCCTCCTGCTCGCGGAACGCGCACGATCAGAATGTGCTCGTTCGACGCGCGCAATCGAGGATCGACCAGGCTACCCTTGAAAATGAAATGGGGAATTGGAAAGACGCGCGAAGTGGGAGACGTCCGCCCCTCTCTTCATCTTCTCGGTCAGGCCATGAATCTATTTGGATTCACCTCATGAATCTCTTTTGATACATGCCGCTGCGATCAGAATATGGGTTTCACATGCGTATGCTTGCTTAGCCAGACGTACAACGCTGAAATTGCTCAGATTGAGGGTGACATCAGATGTATTCGACGGTCCTGTCCCATGCTGGCATGTAGCTTGCTGTTCTCAGCGAATACGGAATCACACAAGAGAGAGCCTAGTGAAAGGAGTGGGGAGATAGCAGTGGACGTTCTCGGCGTCAAGCCATTGCAGTTACTCGCTGAGGAAAGAACAGCGTCGTCACTCCCTTCACGAATCCGTCATGCAGAAGGGGATGAAGGAGGCACGACACAGGGCCGAGATTCCCAAACTGGCGAGCTGTCATACAGTGCGGTAATCGTTTGCCACGATAGTCGCATCATCGCGGCGATGGAGAAGATATCATAGTACAAGATGTGACCCCTTAGGTTTCTCTAATAGGCCAACGCGACAAGTTCGCAACTATGACTGAGGCGGGGAAGTTCACTTCCCTGCCTCAGTCACCAATGTCTAGGGGAGCCTCGCCTAGCGCGGCAATTTACGCTGTCAACGCGATGGTCAACGAGGGGTTAAATCGTGACCTAATCGAGCCCGCGAATGCCCTTCGATATGTTCCCAGCCGTGCATTGCCTTTATGTGGCTGTTCAAAAGGAAGGTCGGATTTGTCGCGAAGGCGACGACTGTTGATGAGAGTCCTTAACATCTCGGCTTGGTCGGCTATGCCCCAACGGCCCCGACTTCTGCCAATAGAACATCGCGGACAAACTGCACGAGTTGCTCCATCGAAAACGGCTTTAAGAGAAACGGGCATGCCCCTCGCTTAATGCCATATCCTGCCAAGTCCTTATCTGGGTTCCCCGACATCAAGCCGATGCGAAGGTCTGGACGTATCGTAAGGGCGCGCATAGCTAATTCATGTCCATGGACTTGAGGGAAGGCTGTTTCGCTTGAGGCGATCCGAAATCCTCGCGGTACTAACACGAGGTCGGTGAGGAGGGCGTCGATCGACCCGCTATGAGCCGTACATATACGCAAGGCCTCGGCACTGTCCTTCGCCTTCAGTGCCCGAAATCCAGCTCGTTCCAGGATCACCGCGCAGACGCCGAGGATGGCCTCCTCATCGTCCACAACCAGAACGGTCTGTTGTTTGGCCTGTTTGGTTTGCAACGCAACAGAAATGAGGGGCGGTTCTTCCAGGACGTGTGCAGGTTGGGGCGGGCACTTTCTAAGTCTTGAATGACCCGACCCAGACGGCTCTGCTCGGCCTCGCCCATTTGAGAGAATCCGAGGCCCATTACGTCTTGACGCCGCCATCGGACAAAGGCCTTTTGGATGCACAGCGGTTCCGAATGATCCGGCGCCCTCATCTGCCAGCGCAGATGCATGCCGACGAACGCCGGTAGGCAAGTTGTCACTGCACATCCCTTCAACGAGATATTTTGCATGGTGCCTTGATATTCGATTCCGTTGTGAATGAGCGTGAGAGGCCAACAGGCAGGATAGCGGCCATGTTTGCGGATAACCATGGTTTCCTTCCTAGGTTCTATAGGGGCGAAAAATGATCTAACCGTTATCGGGCTTCGGCCAATGAGTGGTTTGATTCTACTCCCTGCTGAGGAGATGGCCAGCTTTTTCAAATATCGGGTCCCAGTAGTGTCCCAAGGTTTTCCAGGTATGCGCGGTGCCCCGGTCGTCGGAACGGGTCCGTAGGCACTTTGCGCAGCCAGCCGGACAGCGTTCAACGCGAGGGGGAACTGGTCAGACGAGAGCGGGTATCGCAAGGTTGAGCTTGCGGGGTTAGAGCGAGTTCGAGAGCTTAAAGGGGTCACATCTTGTACTATGATATTGAGTTGGTGCACTATAGGTCATGGCTCGTCCGCTCCGCATTGAATTCCCTGGCGCGCTCTATCATGTCACTTCACGCGGTAACGCGCGGCAGCGAGTCTTTCGTGACGATGAGGACCGTGAGATGTTCCTGGCCACCCTGGCTTGGGTAGTGGAGCGCTTTGGTTGGCGCTGTCACGCCTACTGCCTGATGGACAATCACATACATCTCTTGATTGACACCCCGCAGCCTAATCTCTCCCGCGGTATGCGGCAGTTGAATGGTGTGTATACCCAACGCTTCAATCGTCGCCACGGAAAAGTGGGGCATCTGTTCCAGGGGCGGTATAAGGCCATCCTGGTCGAAAAGGAGGGGTATCTGCTGGAGCTGGCCCGCTATATCGTCCTCAATCCGGTACGGGCCAAGATGGTCAAGACACCAGAACGCTACCCGTGGAGCAGCTATCAGCCCATGCTGGGATTAGCTCCTGTGCCGCCAGCCTTAGCCATCGAATGGGTGTTGGATCAGTTCGCCCGCACCAGAGCCACTGCTCGGAGGCGCTATGCGAAGTTCGTGCATGACGGGATCGGTGTGCCTGGACCCTGGGAAGAGGTCAAGGGGCAGGTCCTCTTAGGCAGCGAGGCCTTCATTGAACGGCTGGCACCCCAGCTTCAGGAGTGCTCGACGAGGGAAATTCCCAAGCGGCAACGTTTAGTACATCGTCCGCCTCTCAGGACGCTCCTAGCAGGGACGGATTCAAAGACAGCGCGCAATATTGCCATGGCTCAGGCCTATCTCAAACATGGGTATACGCTCAGTGAGATCAGCCACGCCGTTGGCTTGCACTATGCCACGATCAGTCGTATCATCACGGCATCGGAGCAGGCGTCATAGTACAAGATGTGGCTCCGTTGCCCGCATCGGATAAGCACCAGGGCTCTCGGACCTTGAATTGTAGATACGTTGTGAAAATAAAAATGGGTGGGGAGTCATTGTTTGGTCTGCGAATCCTTCCGCACTCAGCATTAGACCAGGGTTGACAGGCGTCACGCACCACATTACACTTCTCGCGTGATCAAGACCTTTGCCGACAGGCGTACGAAAGAGCTGTACGAGAACGGTAAGTCGAAGTGGCTCCCGCCAGAAGTATGGGAGCGGGCGGTACGAAAGTTGGAATATCTGGATCTCGCTACGAGCGTGAATGACTTGAGGGTCCCTCCGAGCAATCGGCTTCATAGGCTGGGGCGGGATAGAGTTGGGCAGTACTCCATTTCCATCAATGACCAATGGAGAATATGCTTTCGGTTTGAGGATGGCGACGCGTTTGACGTGGAGATAACAGATTATCATTGATGAGAGGTTCGCGATGAGTATCCAGAATAAACGAGAGCGGAAGGTCCGGCCGATTCACCCTGGTGTGATGCTGCGAGAGGATTTTTTGCCAGAATATGGGTTGACCGTCTCTGGGTTTGCCAAAGCTCTCAGGGTCTCACGCCAGACGGTTCATGAATTGTTGCGGGAGCGGCGTGCCGTAAGCCCAGAAATGGCATTGCGGCTTTCTCGTTTGTTCGGTAACAGCCCGGAGTTTTGGTTGAATGCCCAGCGTGCGATAGATCTTTGGGAGGCTGGGCGCAGTATCAAGGGTAAGATCGATCACATTTCCCCGCTGACCGCTGCCTAACATGTTTCCCAGGTTACCCAGACGGGAGACAGCGAGTTGCCTTCGTACCTACCTGACGGTGGTAGGAATGTAGTCGAGTCTTCCCGTCACATATTCAGCGGGCCGTTCTTATTTCTCTCGCGCCTCTCGTTCCACGTCATCATCGACATATACCATTCCCGGACTCCTGCCTGGTACGCGATAGGCTGGGCCAGCTTTGTAGCGCGGACAGCCCCGTGGGCCGTAGCAGTGTGTTTCGAAGCGCTACGTGACCTTCGATGGATTTCAGTGGTTGAGGATGATCTGTGTCAGCATCGTCGGGACGAAGAGGCATTGCACGCACTCTGTCTTGCAAGTTTTCCGCGTCAGTTTCGGTAATCAGATAGGATGCCAGATCAACAGAAAGTTTGACGGCACGCTGAAGGTTCAGGACGATAATGCCTTGCAGGTCAGGGTTCTGTGCCAGGTGATCGGCAGGCGACGGCATCTTGTCCTCCATTCGCTCGACACAACGTCGGAGCTATTCCATCTTGGCCTCGCCTAGGGCCCGATCCATACGTGCCTTCTTTTCGCGAGAATGCGGCGACAGGAGGGCATCACGTCTGTCTCTTCATAGACCATTCGCAATGGCCCCTTCGTCACAATTTTCTGCAAGAGCAATTCGTGAGTCTGTGCGAGATCGATCAGATCGACCGACCCAACCCGACCGCAAGGTCTTCGATGAGCTGGATCCGAATCTGTGAGCTCACGGGGCTGGTGGTGGCGATGGCAAGATCCAGATTACTATCATTGTGGCTGTGGCCTGTCGCGAGTGAGCCGAAGAGGGTCGCAACGACGATAGAGGGATAGCGAGCCAAGACCCGCTCAATGGCTGCCGAACCGTGTGCGTCCCTCAGAGGTCGTGTGGTGGAGGTGAGGGGTGGTACTCACATCTCTTCAGTAATCACGAATGGTACGTAGGCGCTCGGTTAAGAGACGAACGGTGCGTGACGCAAGACGATCACAGGCTGCGCCGTGGGAAACCCAGTGACCAGGCTGATCCGTTGCGGACTAAGAAAAAACGAGGGTCGCAATTTCAGTACGATCGGTATGATCAGCCGCCTGCATCCCCGTCAATCGTCGTGTTCGTTGTTGGGTCCAGATGTCGGCTGGAGGCAGTCGAAGGGGATAGGCCAGCAGCGGGGTGAAATTTTCCCAAGCGGAGGGGAGGGGCCCAGGGGTCCCTGAGGGGGCTTGCTCTAGCCCGAGAATGAGGGCGACCGATGCCGTTTCCAGAGCCTCAGAAGAAAGAAGCGCGGCGAGCCGACGTTCCCCAACTAACTGCACCCGGACGATGGATAGGCCCCCCTCCATCATCCCTAGCAGAGCTGCCGCGCCACGGGAAAGGTCCAATATCCGGTTGTTGACGTAGGGGCCCCGGTCTGTAATTCGTACGTGGAGATGCTTCCCGTTCGCTAAATTCACGACTCGGACCATGCTGCCGAGTGGAAGCGTTCGATGGGCTGCGGTCAATGCCTCCATGTCGAATAGCTCACCGTTGGCTGCCTGCCTGCCATGAAACGACTCACCATACCAAGAGGCCACCCCACGATCCTCAATCCCCACGTCCAATTGAGACGCCCCCTTAGGAACCCACGAGCAGGCACTCAGGAGCATCCCCAGGCTGAGCCCCATCGTCCATAATATTTGCCGGCTGTTTCTACGAGTTTGAACGGTCATCATCTACCACCTCTTGAGACTGGTTGAATCGGCGGTCATACAGGATTTCGGCCTCTATGCCCCACAGTAGCGTTCAACCGAGTGCCCTACAATACCGACAGCGTAGCCCTACCCCCTACTTTTGGATGAAGGAAATTACGAGAGACGGGTACGAAAACGTACGACAGCAAACCGTACAATCTTGGTTGGCCTGACCACTTAGCAGTCCCGTAATATATAGAAGAAAGTACGTGTGTGAGTCAACCCACGATCGGCACTCACGCGGACGGCTTGATGGGGATAGGTCTGAAAATGTCATACGATTCCTTCTCGCGAAGCTACCAATTCGACCCTGTAGCCCTAGGCCGAATGTATGGCCGTAACGGCTTGAGTCAGAAGGGCTATTGGACTTGGATGATCTTGGCAAAGACGCCATCCCGCTGTTTGACATAGGTCAGCCATACTCCTTCACCCACGTTGATGGACTGAAGCGCGATCCGTTTTCCCTTTCGTACAATTCTGCTTTGGGCGGTCACCTTGGCCCCTACGGTCATGTCGTCATGCGTAGTCAACGGGGTTTTGACGACAATCATGTGGGGAGTTTGAGCGATGTTCACCGCGATGACCTGGCCATGAACCCGATAGGTCCGCTCGCTGGCTGCTTCACCGTCAGGCGGAGTACAGAGCAGCAGCATCAGTATCGTGATGGCGAATAGCACCCCGTTCGCGTGACGTACGCTGGTCATTTCTTGATTCCTTTGGGGAGGCCTGTCCCCGCGCGCGGACTCTATCAGGGTAGAGAAATCCTGTAAAGTTGCAGGCCGCTGGAACTCGATGTTGACTGCCTCAATCCGACTGAGTAAGATACCGAACTGTTGCCTGTGAGGCTACAACGACCAACCAGTCGGCAGCACTCCCCAACTCAACCGATCCCAATCATCACCACATATGATTGAAGTCCAGCAGATCACGAAGCGGTATGGACAACATACCGCCCTCGATCGCGTCAGTTTCTCGGTCGCCAAAGGCGAGGTGTTGGCATTCCTAGGCCCAAATGGGGCAGGTAAAACCACCACGATGCGTATTCTGACCTGCTTTATGCCGGCCACTGAAGGCAAGGCTCGGGTGGCGGGTTTCGACTGTGCGGACCAGCCGATGGAGGTGAAACGCCGGATCGGCTACTTGCCGGAGACTCCGCCGGTCTATCAGGAATTGACGGTGACGGAATATCTGACGTTTGTGGGTCGCCTCCGCGGTCTTGGTGGGAAAATTCTCACCTCGTCTATGCAGCGTGAAATCGAGCGCCTCGGCCTTGGCACGGTGCAACACAGGCTCATCGGGAATCTCTCGCGCGGATATCGCCAACGTGTCGGGCTGGCTCAGGCACTGCTGCACGATCCCCAGATCCTCATCCTGGATGAACCGACCGTTGGGCTCGACCCGAAACAGATTATCGAGATCAGAGAATTGATCAAGAATCTGGCTGGATCCCATTCCGTCATTCTGAGTACCCATATCCTTCCCGAAGCGACGGCTGTGTGCCAGCGTGTCGTCATCATCAGCGGCGGGCGTATTGTGGCCGAAGACACACCCGAGCAACTCTCCGCGCGCCTGCGCCAGTCTGAAAAGATCTCGCTGACCCTCAAATCTCCCGCCGCGGACACTGATAGCCGCTTGAAGGCGGTGCAGGGGGTCCAGAACGTATTCACGAGCAGCGCCTCCGGTACCTTTCTCCTGGAATGCGAACTCGGTCGGGATGTGCGGGAAGAGGTGGCGCGCCTGGCGGTCACCAGTGGATGGGGGCTGCTCGAACTGAAAGCCATTTCCATGACGTTGGAAGACGTCTTCCTCCAACTGACCAGACAGGAGGAAGGCCTTGCGTCGGACGCAGCGGTCATCGCAGCAGAACCGGCAGGCCAGCCAGCATGACGCCAGTGCAAGCCATCATCGCCAAAGAGCTGCGTTCGTATTTCGTCTCGCCCGTGGTGTATGCCGTGGGAGCCGTGTTTCTCCTGATCGTGGGACTGCTCTCCTATCTCTACGTGGTCTTTGCCGGAGCCCAAGCGATTCAGTTGATGCAGGCGCAGGGAAGCGCCCAAATCAATCTGAACGATCTGGTCTTCCGGAATCTGTTTGCGAGCACACGGTTTATCCTCCTGATTATTCTGCCGATCTTGACGATGCGGCTTTTCGCCGAAGAACGTAAACTCCGCACGTTTGAATTCTTGCTGACCTCTCCGGTCGGCATCAACGAAATCGTGGCGGGGAAATTCCTGAGCGTCTTTCTTATCTTTCTGGGCTTACTCGGGCTGACCGGTCTTATGCCGCTCATGCTCGCCCTCTTCTGTGACTTCGATTGGTATCCTGTGCTGACCGGCTACCTGGGACTCGTCTTACTGGGCGCCCTCTTTCTCTCTGTCGGCGTGCTGGCGTCGGCATTGACTGAAAACCAGATCGTCGCGGCCTTTGTGAGCATAGGCCTCTTACTGGTTTTGTGGCTTCTCGCCGGCGTGGGCTCACTGCTCGGGGATACGGCCGTTGGACAGGCCGTCTCGTATCTCTCGTTCATGGAGCACTACGACCATTTAGTGCGCGGGCTGATCGATACGAAAGACCTCGTATACTTTTTCAGCAGTCTTGCCTTGATGCTGTTTTTGGCGCACCGAGTTGTGGATTCGGCACGGTGGAAATGACCGCGAAGACGATTCCATTCGGCGTGATTGGCCTGGCTCTGGCTGCTGCCGGAGCGATCGGGTATAGCCTTGTTCCGGAGAAACTCTGGCTGATAGCCCTCCTGGGAGGAGCGGCACTCCTCTCCCTCATCATGTTCGTTATCGCCTATGTCAGTGGTCTGAAAGCCTTCTCCACCCGCCGCTCGACGCGTATAGGGGCGAACAGTTTGTTGATGATCCTTCTTTTCGTCGGCATCCTTGTCATTGTCAATTTTCTGGCTGCCCGCCACTCCCTTCGCTGGGATCTGTCGGAGAATCAGAATTTCTCCCTTGCCCCGCAAACGCATCGTCTGCTGCGGAGCCTTCCGCGCGAGGTGACCATCACCGTCTTTACCAGAGAAAAGGACCCCGGCTACCAATCCTACAAAGAACGGCTCGATAGTTATCGACAAGCCAGTTCGAAGATTTCCGTGGAGTTCGTCGATCCGGAACGGCAGCCGAAAATCGCCCAGCAATATGGCATTACCAGAACCGATACGGCCGTGTTTGAAAGCGCCGGGCAGAGCGTTCGGGTCAACGCGCCCTCGGAAGCGGAGCTGACAGGTGCCCTGATCCGTGTCTCTCAAGACGGCAAGAAACGCGTGCTCTTTCTCGAAGGGCACGGGGAACCGAGTCTCGATGATCGAGAGCGAACGGGGCTGTCTGCCGCACGAGAGATCTTGTTCAAGCAGGGGTACGATGTCGGCACCCTCAGCTTGCTGAAAGAGCCAGCCGTGCCGGATCACACCGCCATCCTTGTCGTCGCCGGTCCCCGTCGGCCCGTGACCACAGAGGAACAAGAACGGATTCACACCTATGTGGAACAGGGCGGCCATCTTCTGCTGCTAATCGATCCGGATACGCAGGCCGACCTGAATCCTTTGCTCAAGCGGTGGGGTCTAGGGGTGGGGC
>Ga0163146_10005419_pt1 | contig 14963 bp, 12 predicted proteins | sample OliLakLV19MP7G1_FD_148648 | JGI IMG/M metagenome (GOLD analysis project Ga0163146, IMG submission 148648) | Freshwater microbial mat bacterial communities from Lake Vanda, McMurdo Dry Valleys, Antarctica - Oligotrophic Lake LV.19.MP7.G1 | ecosystem: Environmental > Aquatic > Freshwater > Lake >...
ACTCCGGGCTGAATCTTCGTCTTGTTTGCTTGGACATCGTCTATTCCTATCGCACCCTTGGGTGCTCTGTCGAGATGTCCACTTTTTCGGGGCAGGGTCACCGCGCAGGCGGGATTGATGCCGAGGGTCGCGAGGCTCTGCTGCGCTACGTGCTGCGCCCTCCGGTCGCTCAGGAGCGGGTGGAACAACGCCCCGACGGCCTTGTGGCCCGAGGCCAGGCTTCGCGCTCGCTCCTGTGCCGACTGGCCATGAGCGTGCCGCCACCACGCTTCCACACCGTCCACTGCGCGGGGGTGAACCGCAGCGAGTCCATGGCGCTCGCGCACAACTCCGCCTTCGCCCCCGGCAAGTGGACGATGAAAAGCCCGAGAAGAGGGTACGATAGAGCGGATGTCGGCCATGGGCAGAGCAGGCTCCGCGCTCCTCGTTTGCCCCATGACTTCGATATCTGGCATCTCAATGCGGGCGCGCTGATGAGCTCGAACGTTAGGCGTCACAGGGAACCACCTTCATGGATCGCAAAGCATTGATACTCCCGTTCTCCTTGAGCAGGTCGCCGGACTGGGTTTGCCCGACGTGTGGAAGAGGCATACTTCGCCTCAAGAAAGATACTTTCTTCAGGGAAGAGAGGCGGCACTCGCGCAATCACTCGCACGAGGCTTGGGAACCCGAATGGATCGAGTACGTCTACTCTTGCCTCTTAGAATGCAACAACGATCAATGTAAGGAGATCGTTTGCAGTTCAGGGGTAGGCGCGGTGGATGCCGGCGAGTACGAGGATCAGAACGGGGACTGGGTTCAAGAACCCGAAGACTTCTTTCGTCCTAAATTCTTCGAACCTCACCTTGTCCTGCTGGTGATTCCTACGAAATGCCCCGAGTCTATTTCCGCACCGCTGCAGGAATCATTCAGACTCTTCTTTGCCTCGCCAGGCGCAGCGTCGAATCACGTCCGAATAGCGATCGAGGAGTTGCTGACCGATCTCAAAGTGAGGAGGTTCAATGTGTCGGGTGGCAAACGGAGTTTTATAAGTCTCCACCAGCGAATCACCCTATTGCCAGCCAAATACGCCACCCTCAAAGACATGATTTTGGCTATTAAGTGGCTTGGAAATGCGGGCAGCCACAGTGACGCCGACGGTAAACCATCGATCTCGATGGACGACGTTATGGATTCGTATGAATTGACGCAGGCAAGGCAGCCATTGAACAAGATTGAGCCATTGGAGTAACTCATGATTCCGAAAATTACAGAAGTAAAGGTCTTGGATGGCTACAGGCTTTGGCTCCGGTTCCATGACGGGGCGTCTGGCATCGTCGATCTGAGCGCCGAGCTGTGGGGGCCTATGTTCGAGCCCCTCAAAAACCGAGCTCTGTTCGCGCAGGTTACAGTGCATTCAGAACTACACACAGTTACCTGGCCGAATGGCGCAGACCTATCTCCGGAATTTCTTTATCGACAAGCCGCCCAACCCGGCGCTGTAGCGGACCTGCCGCAAGGATCTGGCCACTAAGCTCTACGTTAGGCAGCAGAATCAATCCGCGAGCGGCTTCCAAGTTGAGACTCTGACCTTCAGCCACATTTATGCTGAAGAACGCCCGTTCCATTTCGCGCGAGAAACTCCTCGATGAGCTCCGGGAAAGGCAGCCATCGGAACTTTGTCCACCCGAAAGTCGCAAAACCCATCACAATATCGGGAGCGCCTGGCAAGTAAGCGTCCGGTCTGCCCAGGGCCCCGGGACGGCCAGTGCGGCTGGGGCTCCGTCGGGGTGAGCGGTCGGGGCGTCTTGAGAAAGGGCGCCGCCGCGCGACCGCTATGCCGTGGACGTGTCCCGGGTCGCGGCATCGGGCAATCGCCACCGATGTGGGAGAAGTTCGTCGGTCCTGTGGTGGAACAATGATGAGTTGGTCGAGGGTACCGTTCATCCAGTAGACGGTGGATCCGTCAGGGAGCACCTCGCTCGCACGCTGGATGCGCTCGTAGCCGACGTGGTTGCCCTCGGGGTCGAACAGCCCGGGGCGGCCATGCCACTCGCCTTGAATCTTCTTCTGCCACTCACTGGGCTGGACCGCGGCGGTTGCCTGGTCGTCGATGACGCTGGTCACGGGATTCTCCTTAGGTCGCCGCGTGACCTGTTGTGGTCGTGCGGCTCGTGATCGATCGTCACGGTCGCCGGACCGACAAGTTTCGGGTCGGCACGATCTCACACTCGCCTGGTACGTAGATCGACACCGTCGAGCCGGTGTCGATTAGGACGGCGGCGTTCACGGGGGTCGTCATCGTTGGAGCGTAAGGGAAACCAGCGCAGTTTGCCAGTCAAGCCGCCTGACCGTGGCGATTCTGACGCGCGGTCGGTCCGCTCCGGTCGCGGGTAGGTACGTTCGCGCGCTCTCCCAGGGAGGCGTCCGTCGTCCCAAACTGACACGGGACACTAGACCGAGGTGTATGCGCTCATCAGCGGGAAATCCTAGAATACGGGCACATCGGCGTCGGAAACGAACACTCCGAATCGTTTGCCCATCAGTCGGGCGCGCTCGCTACCCGGCGCGCCGGTCAGGTTTCCCGGCAATCAGGCCATCGGGCTCGAGGGTGAAATGGCCCTTGTGATTGCCCTGATTCGTGGGCCTTCGGCTTGCAGGACGACCCAGAGGGATGCGCCTACGGGCGTTGTATCTGTCCTTTGAGAACGTCCGGAAGAGAGTCCCAAACATGGGGATGCGACTCCACCAGCTGGCTCGAACCATCGGCCGTACCGACCTCGCCGTGCTCGTCGTGGGCAGCGTGATCGGCTCCGGTATCTTTCTCGTCCCCGGCGGCGTGCTCGCGCAATGCGGCGGGTCTTTGCCCCTCGCCTCGGCGGTGTGGCTCCTCGGAGGCGCCCGGTCGCTGATGGGCGCGCTTACCTATGGCGAACTCAGCGCCATGAACCCGGGCGCGGGCGGTCTCTACCTCTATCTTCGCGACGCGTTTGGAAAGCTGCCGGCATTTCTCTACGGCTGGACGATCTTCCTCGTGATCTGCCCGGGCACCGTCGCGACCCTGGCCGTCGGATCGACGGCTCGCGGCAACGCTCCTAACGGGGGGGCGTGCAGTCCCCTCACCGGTAGATGCCAAGGACGGGCGGTAACGGCGCACTCGCGTCGCTGAATCACCCAAACATTGCGGCGATTTATAAAGTGGAGGACGTAGGGGCGAGGCATGCCTCGCCCGAGGGAATTGTGCCGGACAGGCCCGGCCCCTACGGCCCTCACCAAACAGGTCTGGTCAGACCGTCGTCGATCCGCCGCCCGCTGACTCCGGCCCCGACTCGGCCTCGGCCTCCCAGGGGAAGTCGCGGAAGTAGCGATCCGTGGTGACGAGCGGAGAGAGCAGATCCGCCTCGGGATCGAAATCCCAGAACGCGCCGTCCAGGACGTCCGCGGTCTCGCTCATAGGGCGGTGGCGGAGCCCGGGCGGACGCCGAGGCCAATCAACAGGTCCGCGTCCGTCGAGCCCTCGGAGGGGTCGAAGAGGCGGACCAGCCGGGTGCTCGTGCCGACCACAAAGCGGCATGGCTGGTCCGCCATCACGGAGCAGGCGGTCTCGCGGCCGGAAAGCCGCCGCCCCGCGAGGTGACTCAGCAGGCCGGCGTGCAAACCAGCAAGCAGCGCGCAGTTGCGCGAGCCGGGCTCGCCGCCCCAGGCCGCAAATGGCGAGTCGTGATGAGTGATGGACATCAGACCCCGGTTGCGCAGCGCGAGGTCGACCTCGAAACGTCCCAGGCCCAACACGCCGACCGATCCTGCCAGGTACTCGAGGGACACATGGAACTCGGCTTCCCGAAGGGTCACGCCCTGGTTGCGCTGAATGGCCGCCTCCACGCGCAGGGCGTGACGCAGCCCCCATTCGACGCCAGTCCGGTGCAAAGCGGCGTGACGCTCCTCCGCGTCCGGCCCGCCGAGCCCGGTGTCGAGGGCGTGGAAGAAGTCGGCATCAAGCACCAGGACGCGACGTCCCGCCGAGTCCATCAGGGTTCGACGGGGCAGGTCGGGTGTGAGGTCGGAGGAGAAGGCGACGGCCCGGTCGTGAATCCGGTTGACGGTGACGATAATCTCGTTCTGAAGGGGCGAACGCACCATGCCGATGCGCACGCGCTGCTCGCCGTGGCGGAAGGCGAAGGTGAACTCGAAGGAGAGCGTGGGCTCGGCGACGCGTCCTTCCGCAAAGTCACGAAAGCGCCCTTCGAACTCCTTCACCTGGGTGCAAGGCGCCACCTCGCGGAAGAAGTTGCGGCCAAGCACCTCCTGCGGATCGCGACGGGCGAGGTCGGCCTCGTAGCGGTTGTACTTGCGCACCGTACCGTCCGGTGAGAGGCCGATGTAGCCGAAGGGAAGCGCGTCGATCTCGGCGGCGCTCAATTGCGACAGGTCGGTCATCGGGTCTCTTTCACCGCAACACCCAGGCCGCGGTCGAAGCCGAGCGCGGTCATGTCCTCGCGGACCGCCTCTGTAAGGGCGCGCAGACGGGCCGGAGCAAAGTGCCCCGGCATCGCCCGCTCGAGGCGCTTGAAAAAATGCAGGGCCCAGGCGGGGGCCGCGGCGGCCAGATGGTCCGGGGTCAACGTGGGTTGGTCTTTCAGCGAGACCTGACCCAAAGCACTCACCTGCATGCACGCGAGCACGGGGTGCTCGATCAGGGCGTCCTGACGCGCCCGCTCAAGCCGGGCCGAGAGCAGCGCGGGTTCGAGATAGTTGGCGGCGTAAGCCGACGCTACATTGAGGAGGGTCAGGGCGCGATGGCTGATCATGACATCGCGCGGAGGCAGGGGCGGCACATCGGGGATGGAGGCGAAGGGCGAAGCCAGAGCGCGGTTCGCCTCGTCTTGCTGTCGAGACCATTCGAGCAGGAGGCCGGTGGTCGAGGAGTTGAGCCGGTCCGGAGTGGAGACCGGGCCGTAGGAGACGGAGAAGGTTCCATCGGCGAAGGACAGCGCCTCGAAAAGCGCCCCCTGACCGGTTCGCCCATCACCGAGCCGGGCGTCCACGACTTGTCCCTCTCGCACCCATATGGTGGCCTCGCGGCCCGCGGAACGGAGAACCATCACCGCGCTGCGGCGACCTGCTTCCAGGGTTTGCAACAGGTCGGCGGGCAAAAGCATTTGCAGCGAACCGGTCATCTCCCGCTCGCTCCGCCTCCTCGATCCCGCATGCTCCAGGGCCAGCCTGCAGGTAAGGATCATTTCCTCAACTTCGTAGGGAGCTTCGACCACCTCGGTCAGCCCCAGGCGCAGCCCGCGCCGGCGGTCTTCGGAGTTTCTAGCAAGAAGTACGACCGGAACGTCGGCCGCCACCGGATTCGCCCGGAGTTTCGAGAGGAGGAGAGAGTCTCCTGCGGGCAGGCCCAGCACGACGAGGTCGGGCAGGATGAGGCGGAGGTCGTCAAGGGAGGCGAGGGCCGCTTCGTCGTTCGGCGCAGTGAGGACCCTGAAGCCGGCCTCGTTGAGGGCGGGGCCTATACGGCCACGGACGTCGATTTCCGGCGTCACGAGCAGAATCAGGTCGTTGCTCACGCGCCGGTTGACTCCATGGCAAACCTGAATCCTGTTTCTGGACGTGGTCTTCTCCCTGAGAAGACTCGCATTTGCCGGAGCCGGGTGCGCAGCTGTGCAGCGCTGCCCGGAGAAGGAAAGATCGGACTAGCGCGTCAACTTCGGGGGCAGCAGTTTCTTCGGGAACTTCGCGACCACCGTGTAGTGGGGATCGACAATATTGGCGACGCGGACCACACCCACCTGCGAAACCACCTGATAGGCCTCCATCTTGTCGAAGCCGTAGTCCTTGACCAGCCACTCGATCAGCTCCACGTAGGCGATGCGCATCGCGTCAACAAGAGGTCGGACGCTGCCGGCCACCATGATGTACTCATCGTTCTCGATCCGCGGCCAGCGGATGCGCTGGCCCTTGATGACGTCGAACTGAAAGGTGACATCGGCGGTGGACTCGAGGCCGGAGCCCGTGATCTCGCCGTCCCCCTGGGCGGCGTGAAAGTCGCCGAAGTAGAAAAGGCCGCCTTCATGGAAGACGGGCAGATAGACCGTAGCGCCTTCGGTGACGTCGGCCGCGTCCATGTTGCCTCCGAAGTCCCCCGGCCAGAGGCCTCCGAACTCCTCCTCGCCCGCGGGTGCGGTGGCCACACGCCCCAACATGGGTCGAAGCGGGATCTCCATCTTCTTCACCGCGGAATTCGGGAGGTCGATGATGCCCACATTCCGCGCGCGGTCGAGTCGCCAGACAAACCTTCGGGGCGGCAGAGGATCGTTCAAAAGCCTGGTGCGGCTGTCTCCCGCGACGCCGCTGATGCCCCCGGGAGTGACGTTCGAGATGGCGACGTCACGGTTGGGCCGGAGTTTCAGGACCTTCACCACCAGGGTATCGCCCGGCGACGCGCCCTCAAGAAAGAAGGGCCCCACCTCCCCCGGCCAAGGCCCCGCCTTGTCGGGGTCGTAGTAGTCGCCAGGTTTCGAGAATGTCCGCGTTTCGACCACGGCCCCCGGCTTGAGACGCAAAATGGGTTCCCGCACCGCGAACGTCGGCACGCCGCGCGTGGGTTCGTGGACGATGGGCTGTGCGGACACCGGCGGGGCGACCGCCAGCAGGATCAATCCTGTGAACGACGAGAAGGAAACGCGGAGGGATTTCTTCAGCACCCGGTTAGCTTACCGCCGGGCCGGTCTTCACTTCTTCAGCCGAATGTCCTGCGTGCACCGCAGCACGCCTTTCGCGTCTTTCGTGAGAGTTCGAATCGAGAAGCCGCTGTCTTCCTGGGCCGCGGAGGCGCGGATCCGCGCGGTCACAAGCGGGTCATCCTCGAAGACGATCTCAAAGACTCTCTCCTTGTACCCTGGCGCGTTCACTTCGTAGTAAATGTGGGCCGGGTTCTGGGTGTTGGGAACGGGAGACGGGTCCAGGGTTCGGGTCGCGCCCCTGCGGCGCGCGCTCAAGAACAACGGCCGGATCAAGAAAGCGGAGGCGTTGACCGACGGCGTCCTCTACCAGGACCTCTTCGAGTTACTCGGCCGCAGCCTGTTCGTGGCGGAAGGACAATAGCGTTGGTCGCCCGCGACGGCCATTCCGGCCCCTAGAGTCCAGGGATTCTCCCGTTCCGCGAGCCCACCCCGGCGAAGCGCGGAGCCCGAGTCGTAGCCGGTGGACAGGACCGATGCGCCGTCGACTTCGTAACGGAGCGCAAGTTCGGGCGCATACTGGGACCGGTTCCGTCTGGACGTGGAAGGCCCGCTGGAACTGCTTGCTGAGGCCGCGTCGAGGCGCCGGCTCAGAACCGAGGCCCGGGTCTCCTTCCACTCGTTGAGGATCTGGTGATCGCGCCGCGCCATGCCGGCGAGCGCACTCGCGGGGGCGGGGAGGCATTTTCCGAAGTCGTCGCATAGGCTTCAGTTACTTTCTTTCAAGAGGAGCCTTCATGGAACTTCGACACATCCCTCGCGCCTTCCTTCTTTCCTCGGCGTGTCTATCGCTGGTGTCCGCGGCCGATGCCCCTGGGGTCGCATCGGCCAACTGGCCCCAGTGGCGCGGACCACTTCATACCGGTGAAGCACCGCGCGGGAATCCACCTCTTGAGTGGGCCGAGGGGAAGAACGTCCGCTGGAAGGTCGAAATCCCCGGACTTGGTAAAAGCACTCCGGTGATCTGGGGCGACCTGGTCTTCGTGACCAGTGCCGCCCCCACCGGAAAGGCGGCGCCGGCGCCAACCGCGGAAGCCGCCCCAGCGGAGCCGGCTGCGGGTGGTCGAAGGGGAGGTCCTCCGGCCGGAGAAAAGCCGGTGCATCTGGAATTCGTGGTCCAGGCTCACAACCGCGCCGATGGCAAGGTCGCCTGGCGCAAGGTGGTCAAGGAGCAGACACCGCACGAGGGAACACATAAGGACGGTAGCTTTGCTTCCGGTTCCGCCCTTACTGATGGCGAGCGGGTCTACGCCTTCTTCGGATCGCGCGGTCTCTTCGCCCTCGACCTCAAGGGCAATCTGGTTTGGGAGAAGCAGCTCGGAACGATGCAGACCCGCCTGTCCTTTGGAGAAGGGGCCTCGCCCGTGCTCCACGGCGACCGGCTGGTGGTCAACTGGGACCATGAAGGTCAGGACTTCGTGGTGGCGCTCGACAAGAAGACCGGAAAAGAGCTGTGGCGGGCCGAGCGTGATGAGCCCACCTCATGGGCGACACCCATCGTCGTAACCCATGGGGGCAAGGAGCAGGTCATCATCAACGCCACCAATCGCGTCAAGAGCTATGAGCTCGCCACCGGCAAGGTGTTGTGGGAGGCCGCGGGCATGACGCAAAACGTTATCCCGTCTCCGGTCCACGCGGACGGCACGGTCTACCTGACCAGCGGCTTCCGCGGCAACGCCCTTCTCGCGGTGCGGCTCGCCGAAGCCCAGGGAGACATTACCGGCAAGCCCGCAATCGCCTGGAGCTACAACCGGGACACGCCCTACGTGCCCTCTCCCCTCCTCTATAAAGGCGGCCTCTACTTCCTGAAGACGAACTCGGCGGTCCTCACCCGCATCGATGTCGCCACCGGCCAGGCCTCCTTCACCCAGCGGCTCGAAGGCCTTTCGAACGTTTACGCCTCCCCGGTGGCCGTGAACGGACGGGTCTACGTGCTTAGCCGCGAAGGCGTGATGATGGTGCTCGATTCGGGGCCGGAGCTGAAGGTTCTGGCCACGAACACTCTGGGCGATGGTTTCGACGCCTCGCCCGCGATCGCCGGCGACGAGATGTACCTGCGCGGGCAGAAGTACTTGTACCGCATCTCGAAGGATTGAAGACAGGGCGATTGGAGTTGCGGCTAAGCTCCCGGCATGCTGCTTACTTCCTCACTGCTATTCCTCACGCTTCTGACCTCCCCGACTCTCGTTCCCGAACAAACGCCCGGCGCGACCGCGCGAGCTTTTGACCTGCAGGGCCACCGCGGGGGCCGAGGCCTGTGGCCCGAGAACACTCTGGTCAGTTTTGCCGGGGCGTTGACGCTGGGCGTCAGCACGCTGGAGCTTGACTGTGCGGTCACCAAGGACGGTGTCGTTGTTCTGAGCCATGATCCATTGCTCAACCCGGAGATCACCCGCGACGCCAGCGGGAAGTTCATCGAGAAGCACGGCCCCTCGTTCTACTCGTTGAACTACTCGGACCTTCAGAGCTACGACGTCGGCCGAATCAGGCCGGGGACCGCGTACGCGGCGCTCTATCCGGAGCAGAAGGGCATGGACGGCGTGCGCATTCCCCGCCTCGCCGATCTGTTCGCACTGGTCAAGAAGAGCGGCAATACCAGCGTTCGGTTCAACATCGAAACCAAGATCACCCCTCAGAAGCCCGACGAGACGGTGGGCCCCCAGGCCTTCGCCGAAGCCGTGGTCAAGGTCATCCGCGAGGCGAAGATGGAGAAACGCGCGGTCATCCAGTCGTTCGACTGGCGGACGCTGGTGGTGGTGAAGAAGCTGGCGCCGGAGATCGAGACCGTGGCCCTCACTACCTTGCGACCGGATGGGGGTAATGTCCAGCCCGGTGCTTCCGGCCCCTCGCCCTCGCTCGGGGGGCTTGATGTGGACGACTTCGGCGGCTCGATTCCCAAGGCGGTGAAGGCGATTGGAGCGTCGGTATGGTCCCCGAACTGGGGCGATGTGCTGCCCGCGCAGGTCAAAGAGGCGCAGAGCCTTGGCCTGCAGGTGATCCCCTGGACCATCAACGAGACCGCCGATATGGAGAAGTTCGTCGACCTGGGTGTGGACGGAATCATTACGGACCGTCCGGACCGCTTGCGCGAGGTTCTCAAGAAGAAGGGCCTCACGCTGCCGAAGTCCACACCGGTTCAGCCGTAACTCAACCGAAAAGCGCGAGGATCCCCCCATGATTGGCTGGCTGAAGCCTGCTCCGTTCGCGCCGCCTTTGCCTGCCGCGGAGGTAGATCCTGAGTACCGGAGGCTGCGCCGCAAGGTCTTCGGGGGCATCTTCATCGGCTACGCGGCGTACTACCTTGTCCGCAACAACCTGGCTCTCGCCATTCCGGACATCCTCAAAGAGTTCCCTCAGCATTCGAAGGCCGAGCTTGGAACCGCACTCACCGGCCTCTCGATCGCGTATGGCGTCTCGAAGTTCCTGATGGGCTCGGTCTCGGACCGCAGCAACCCGAAATACTTCCTGCCCCTGGGGCTTCTGCTCTCGAGCGCCATCATCCTGCTCTCCGGCACGGTGAAGGCGATTTACACGTCGCTCTTCGTCCTCGTGATCCTTCAGACCGTGAAAGGCTGGGTGCAGGGGATGGGCTGGCCGCCCTGCGGCAAGACCATGGTTCACTGGTTCAGCACGAACGAACGCGGCGTCACCGTGTCGTTCTGGAACGTCTCCCACAACATCGGCGGGGCCCTGATCGCGAACTTCGCGTTGCTCGGCGTCACCCTCTTCAACGACTGGGGGGCGAAGTTCTACTTCAATGCGGTGATCGCCGCGATCCTCGCGGTGGTGGTGTTCTTCCTGCTGCGCGACACCCCGCAGTCGGAGGGCCTGCCTCCCATCGAACAGCACCGCAACGACTATCCGCCGGACTACACCGAGGATCACGAGCGGACCATGACGTTCCGCGAGATCTTCTTCACCCATGTTCTTCCAAACAAATACCTGTGGGCCATCGCCATCGCGAACGCGTTCGTCTATTTCGTGCGATACGGTGTGGTGAACTGGATCCCCACCTATCTAGAGACCGCCAAGGGCTTCTCCTTTCATCAGTCGAGCCTCGGCTGGGCGCTATATGAATACGCGGCGATCCCCGGCACCATCGCCTGCGGCTGGATTTCGGACAAATGGTTCAAGGGCCGCCGCGCGCCGGCGACGATCCTCTTCATGGCCCTCACCCTCGTGGCGGTCATCGTCTATTGGTTCAATTTGAAGGGCCCGCTGTGGATCGACTACGCGGCGCTGATCGCCATCGGCTTCCTTATCTACGGTCCGATCATGATCATCGGGTTGCACGCCCTGGACCTCGTCCCCAAGAAGGCCGCCGGTACCGCCGCGGGTTTCACCGGCTTCTTCGGCTATGTCTTCGGGTCGGCGCTCGCCGGCACGGGAGTGGGCTGGATCGCCGACAACTTCGGCTGGGGCGGTGTCTTCTCGACCATGGTTGTCTGCTGCGTTCTAACCATCGTGTTCAGCGCCTTCACTCTCGGCCATCAGGCGAAGAGCGCCGAACGGTCGGCTTAACTCCAATTTGACGTGGCCGTCATCCGCGTCGGCTCCTTATGGAGTATCTTCTTCGGAACGTTCGTCCCATTCCAGAAATCGAGGACTCCCATGAGAAAACTCCTAGCCGCCCTATTCCTTTCCCTTGCCTTGGCCCTTCCGGCCGCGGCCCAGTTCGAGACCGCCACCGTTCTCGGGACGGTGCGTGACAAGTCGGGTGCGATCACCCCCGGCGCCACCGTCACCCTCCTCAATCTCGATACCGGTGCCGCCCAGACCAAGGTCAGCGACGCGACCGGCGGCTACGAGTTCTTCACTGTGCGGCTCGGCATGTACAAGGTCACCGCCACCCTCGATGGCTTTGGGCCCTCGTCCGTGGACAAGCTCCGCGTGGGAGTTGGCGCCCGTCAGCGCGTGGACCTGGTCCTCTCCCCGGGCGGCATCACGGAGGCGGTCGAGGTGACCGCCGACGTGAATCCGCTCGAGAAAGATTCCTCGCAACGCGGGCAGGTGATCACTCACGAGCAGGCGGTGGCTCTGCCCCTCAACGGACGCGACTATTCGGCCCTCGCCCTTCTCACCACGGGCGTCCGGCAGTCCGCGATCGGCACCGGCTCAAGCTCGACCCTTCGTGAGGGCTCGTTCAACGTCAACGGGCTGCGCAGCACCTTCAACAACTTCCTGCTCGACGGCGTCGACAACAACGCCTACGGCACCAGCAACCAGGGCTTCTCCAACCAGGTCATGCAGCCCTCGCCCGACGCGGTGGCCGAGTTCAAGGTGGTCACCAACAACATGAGCGCCGAATACGGCCGCGCGGGGGGTGCCACCATCAACGTGGCCTACCAGAGCGGCAGCAACCAGTTCAAGGGGACCGTGTGGGAATTCTTCCGCGACACCAAACTCAACGCCACCGGTTTCTTCAAGCCTCTGGGCGGCGAGAAGCCGCCCATGCGCCGCAACCAGTTCGGCGGTGTGCTCGGCGGACCGATCATCAAAAACAAGGCGTTCTTCCTGGTCGACTACGAGGGTTTCCGTCAGAATCGCAAGCAGGTCGCTTTCGGCACGATCCCCACCGCGGCCCAGCGCACCGGGGTGCTCTCGGTCGCGGTTCGGAACCCGATCACCGGCGTGACCTATCCCGCGGGGACGACCATCCCCATGACGCCCTTCGCGGCCAAGGTGTTGAGCGGCATCCCCAACCCGACCGGAACCACTGCCGCGAACAACTACCAGATCCTCCAGGACTTCACGAACAAGAACAACAAGTACAGCGGCAAGGTCGACTATCAGGTGAATCCGGAGTTGCGCGCCTTTGCCCGGTACGGCTACCGCAAGTCGGACATCGTCGACCAGTCGCTCCTGCCCCTGCCTTCGGGCGGCGCCGGCAACGGCCTCACTTACACCACCAACAAGCAGCTCGCCACCGGCCTCACGTGGACCAAGAGCGATCGTGAGCTGGTCGAATTCCGCTTCGCGTGGTCGCGCACGGTGGCCGGCAAGAATCCTCCCGGGCTGGGTACGCCCGACGCCGCGGCCGAGTACGGAATCACCGGTCTTCCCTCCGATCCCCGGGTTTCCGGCGGTCTTCCAACCCAGCTCATCTCCGGCTTCGCCGATCTCGGCCGCCAGGCAACCAATCCGCAGTGGCAGTATCCGACGGTCTTCAATCCGAAGCTCAATTACACGCGGAGCGCGGGACGCCACTCCCTCAAGCTCGGCGTGGAATTCCAGCGCATCCAGACCGAAGTCCAGGACGTGAACCCGCTCTACGGCCGCGACGCCTACACCGGCAACTTCAGCCGGCCCGCGGGAGTGGCCGCCAACAACGTCTACAACCTCGCCGACTTCATGTTCGGGCTGCGCAGCCAGTACGCGCTCACCAACTTCTTCGTCGCCAATCTCCGTCAGAACCTCTTCTTCGGATACGTCCAGGACGACTTCAAGGTCAACAATAAGCTGACCCTGAACCTCGGGCTGCGGTACGAGTACGCGACCCCCCAATGGGAGCGAGACAACAACGCCACCAACTTCGATCCGGCCACGAAGACCCTGGTAAGGGCCACCGACAGTGATCGCTACCTGGTCAACCCGGACAAGAACAACTTCGGGCCGCGTCTCGGCTTCGCCTATGCGATGGATGAGAAGACGGTGATCCGCGGAGGTTACGGCATCGCCTTCATCCACTTCCACCGCGCGGGCGGTGCCAACCTTCTGCCCATCAACGGCCCCCAGGTGATCACGGCGGTGGTTTCTCAGAGCAACCCCTTAGACGCGTCTTACCGACCCACCCAGGCGGGCTATCCGAGCGATCTCACCAACCCCGCGCGCTTCAATCCGCTCGTCGCGAACATCACCTACGTTCCGCGTGACAACAAGACCACGTCGATCCAGAGCTACTTCCTCTCCGTGCAGCGCGAACTGGTGAAGAACGTGGTGGTCGACCTCGCGTATGTTGGAAACGAGACCAAGGACTCCCTCCTGTTCGCGAACTACAACCAGGCCCGGCCGAATAACGCCGCGGGGTCCTTGAGCCTCGCCGCGCGTCGGCCGATTCCCGAATACGGCGACATCACCTATTCGTTCAACGGCGGCAAGTCGCGATACAACAGCTTCCAGATGCGCCTCGAAGGACGTCGGGGCAGCCTCACTTTCCTGAGTTCGTTGACTCTGTCTAAGGCCAAAGACAACGGGGCGGGCTCGCTCGAGAATCCGAACGGCAACTTCCCTGCACCCCAGGACTTCAACAATCTCGGCGCCGAATACACCACCTCGGCGTTCGACCAGCCCTGGAACAGCACCATCAGCCTGGTCTGGCAGGTGCCTTTCTTCAAGTCGAACAAGATCCTCGGCGGCTGGCAGATCGCGGCCATCAACAATATGTGGGCAGGCGAAGCGGTAACTTTCCAGTACACCCCGGCCGCCGCGTTCAGCGTCTCCGGCATCGCTCAGGACTTCCGCGGCGCCAACAACTACCGGCCCAACGTGACCTGCGACCCGACGCTGCCCGCCGATCAGCGGACCGTAACCCAGTACTTCAACACGTCCTGCGTGGTGGTCCCGACCGATCCCAGCCAGCCCTTCGGCAACGCCGCGCGCAATTCGGCTCGCGGCGACTCCATCTATCAACTGGACATGGCGCTGTCGAAGTCGTTCAACGTCTTCAAGGACAACCGCATCGAGCTGCGCGTGGAGGCGTTCAACGTTCTCAACAAGACGAACTTCCGGGCTCCCAACGGCAACCGTAGTTCGGCGGCGTTTGGAACCACCACCGCGACCTACGACCCGCGGCAGATCCAACTCGGCGCGAAGTTTCTGTTTTAGTTTAGATGGGGGGGGCGGTGCACGGCCCCCCCGACGAATCCGGAGGGTAGGGGCGGCCCTGGTGGCCGCCCTGTAACCCCAAACCCCCACCCCTGCGGCCGAAGTGAATTCGGCCTTGGCTCGCCTCGGGTTTGATCAGGTGCCGCGATCGCCAGTCTCTATAGCCGAATCCGGAGGGTAGGGGCGGCCCTGGTGGCCGCCCTGTAACCCCAAACCCCACCCCTGCGGCCGAAGTGAATTCGGCCTTGGCTCGCCTCGGGTTTGATCAGGTGCCGCGATCGCCAGTCTCTATAGCCGAATCCGGAGGGTAGGGGCGGCCCTGGTGGCCGCCCTGTAACCCCAAACCCCACCCCTGAATTCGGCCTTGGCTCGCCTCGGATGATCAGGTACCACAAGAGCCAAGACTCATCGAATGGT
>Ga0163146_10005430_pt1 | contig 14937 bp, 15 predicted proteins | sample OliLakLV19MP7G1_FD_148648 | JGI IMG/M metagenome (GOLD analysis project Ga0163146, IMG submission 148648) | Freshwater microbial mat bacterial communities from Lake Vanda, McMurdo Dry Valleys, Antarctica - Oligotrophic Lake LV.19.MP7.G1 | ecosystem: Environmental > Aquatic > Freshwater > Lake >...
TGCTCAAACCAACAGTTACCGGCAGCAGCGATAAACAACCGGATGGAACGGTAAAAAAACTAGTTAAAGGCAACATCGACGCCGAACTGGTTTTGTACGCCATGAAAGACATGCCAAATTACGACAAAGCAGTAATTGTATCTGGCGACGGCGACTTTTACTGCTTGGCCGAATACTTGGCTGGCAAAAAACGGTTAGAGAAAATCATGACGCCAAACTGGCAATATTCGACACTCCTAAAACCTTACGAAAATCATATTTTGCGATTAGACCAAATGCGCCGCGAACTCGAACACAAAGATTACCGCAATAAAAACAGTAAATCCAAAACGAAGTAGAGGAGAACTGCATGAGTAAAAATCCGCTGCTAGACAAAATTAGCCCAAGACGGATCGTCGTACTATTAATTAGTGTGATCGCGTTTGGTGCCACATTTTATCATTATGTCGAGGGTCTTAGCTGGCTCGATAGCATTTATTTTTGCGTCATTACGCTCGCGACTGTTGGTTATGGTGACATAACGCCACAAACTCCTGCAGGCAAAATTTTTACGATGTTTTATATTTTGATTGGCCTTGGTATGATCGCTGGAACCGCAAATTATTTGTTGCGACACGCGGCAAAGCACCAAATCGCGCATCACATTGCCAAACATTTAGCTCGTGAGGATTCCCCGAAAATAGAGAAGAAAAACTAGCAAATTAAAAAACAAAGGCGCATAATTTGGGTATAAATAAAAAGCTCTAGGAGGGTAAAACCATGGGTGTAGAAGTAAATTATATTGCGGTGGTATTAGCGCTGTTGTCGAGTTTGGTGGTTGGTAGTATTTGGTACGCTAAGCCAGTTTTTGGCACGATGTGGATGAAAATGGTTGGCATGACCGATGCAAAAGCTAGCAAAGGTTCGGGCAAAGCGATTGCCATCACGCTGGTTGTCAGCTTTGTGACGGCATACGTTTTGGCGCACATGGCTTATCTTTCAAACGCCTACTTTGGTAACTCGTTTATGCAAGATTCGCTGACAACTGCGTTTTTGGTGTGGCTTGGATTTACCGCGGCGCGATTTGCGACGCACGACGCATTTGAGCAGCGACCACTAAAATTAACGGTGTTAAGTGTTGGCAATGAATTTGTGACAATCATGGTAATGGGTGCAATTATTGGCGCTTTCGGGGTTTAGAGTTACGTGAAAGTCGAAGCAAAAACAATTGACGAATACTTTGCCAAGGCTGGCGAGCGCGAGTCAATGTTGCGCGAACTCGACACACTTATACAAAAAACTGCACCAAAATTAGACCGCAAACTTTTTGAAAACATGGGTGGCGGTGCAGCAATTGGCTATGGCATGGCGGAATACAAATTCGCAAATGGCAAAATAGGCGAGTGGCCGTTGATTGGTTTGGCGAACCAAAAAAATTATGTCGCTGTGTATATTTGTGCTGTCAAAGATGGAACGTACATTGCCGAAACGTACAAAGAAAGTTTGGGCAAAGTAAGCATCGGTAAAAGCTGCATTCGGTTTAACAAAATGGAAAAAATCGATTTAGGTGGACTTGCCGAAGTCGTAAAAGTAGCTGCAGAACTCTTTGCAAAAGACGCTAACGAATTTGGGAACAAAGCGTAAATTCGCAACAAGTACATAATGAGTACAGCTACCGATGTTCAGACCGAGCTCAATAAGTTCGAAAACCCAACCGAATCAGAATTTTTGCCAAGATTTTTTAAAACCAAAGAGGGCCAATACGGACACGGTGACATTTTTATTGGTCTGCGCGTGCCGCTAACACGAAAAATTGCTGCCAACTACAAAGAGTTATCGCTGAGCGAAATCAAAAAACTGCTGCAAAGCCCTATCCATGAACATCGTTTGTGCGCGCTGATTATTATGACGAATCAGGCCAAAAAGGCCGACGCTGCGCATAAAAAAGCTTTGTATGATCTGTATGTATCGCAGACAAAATTCGTCAATAATTGGGATTTAGTTGATACGAGTTGCCGCGATATTGTCGGCGGATATTTACAAAATAAATCTCGCGAACCTCTGTATAAACTAGCGAAATCATCTGATTTATGGGAGCGTCGCATTGCAATGGTCAGCACGTGGCAGTTTATTCGCGGTGGCGATCTGCACGATACATTCAAGATCGCCGAAATGCTTCTGGGCGACACGCACGATTTAATTCATAAGGCCGTGGGCTGGATGCTGCGCGAAGCAGGCAAAAAAGACGAGGCCGCGCTCAAAGAGTTTTTGGACGAACATACCCACGAAATGCCGCGCACAGCCTTGCGGTATAGTTTGGAACGATTACACTCTGGTGACAAAATGCATTACATGCGGCTCAAATAAGTCATAAATACGGTATCATAAAGCTTATGGATAAGTATAAAAGCGAATTTCCGCCGAACTTTTTTTGGGGCGCAAGCACGGCGTCGCATCAAGTGGAAGGCGGCACGCACAATCAGTGGACTGAGTGGGAACTGATGAATGCCAAGGAACTCGCACGCACGGCTCACCAGCGTCTGGATTGGTTGCCGGGTTGGCGCGACGTAAAACCATTGGCCGAAAACCCCGAAAATTACGTGTCTGGCCGCGGCGTTGAGCACTACAAACGGTATCGCGAGGATTTTGACATCGCCAAGAGCCTGAACTTAAATTCGCTGCGTTTTGGTATTGAATGGTCCCGGCTCGAGCCCGAAGAAGGCATTTGGGACGAAAAAGAAGTCGAACATTATCGAACGTATATCGCCGAGCTTCGTGCTCGTGGCATCGAACCGTTTTTGAACATTTGGCACTGGACGGTTCCAGTTTGGTTCGAACAAAAAGGCGGTTTTACCAAAAAACGTAACCTCAAGTATTTTTGGCGATTCGTACAAAAAGTGGCCGACGAATACGTCGAAGATTTAAGCTATGTTATCACGCTCAACGAACCAAATGTCTACACAGCGTTTAGTCATTCGTCGGGGCAGTGGCCGCCGCAAAACAAAAGCAAACTTGTGACACTTACGGTGTATATGAACCTGGTTCGAGCGCATAAAAGGGCCTACAAAATACTGAAAGCCAAAAAACCAAGCTTAATGATTGGTTTGGCATCGCAACTTGCTAACATTCAGGCCAAACGTCCGCACAATGTTTGGGATGGTCTGACAACAAAAATAATGCGCTACGCATGGAACTGGTGGTTTTTGAATCGCGTCCGCAAATATCAGGATTTTGTTGGTTTTAATTATTACTTTACAGATTACTATCGCCATTTTAAGCGCGATAATCCGCGCGTTCCCGTGAATGACCTCGGTTGGTACATGGAGCCAGAGGGTTTGTACCCGATTTTGCTTCGAGTGTGGGCACATTATAAAAAACCAATTATTGTGACCGAAAATGGCGTGGCTGACGCTGAGGATCAGTTTCGACAGTGGTGGCTCGAAGAAACAGTTGTCGCAATGGAAAAAGCACTCAGCGAAGGCGTGCAAATCCGTGGATATTTCCACTGGAGCTTGCTGGATAACTTTGAATGGGCGTACGGTTGGTGGCCTAAATTCGGCCTTGTAGAGGTTGACCGCGAGCACGGCATGAAGCGAAGCGTGCGCAAAAGCGCCAAATGGTACGCCAAGTACATCAAAGACGCCCAAAACAGTAAATAAACACCTACAATCTCATAATATTGACAAAAGCATAACCATTTGCTATAATTGCACTCATGACAGCAACATCCACTCCCAATAATTTTTTCGCAGAAGAGCAATTCGGCGGCGTCGAACACGCACCAAGAAACGTGATTAGCATGGAAGAAATGCGCGCACGAAAAAAACCGGCAGATAAAGATTCTGCACTTGAAGCAGCTACGAATCGAGAAACACCAATTGTAATTACCTCGACTCCTGAGAGAGCACCTCGTGCGGTAGCTGCTCCAGAAAAAGGGAGCAAGCGGTTGCTTAAACTCGGCACAGCCGCATTACTGACCGCCGGAACGATTACTGGTATTGGTCAGCTTCGCGATAGTGATGCGCCAACTCCTGTCGTTGATGGCCAAAACACTCCATCTACGGAAGTATCACCAACCACACCAACAAGCATGCATGTTGTGCAGCGAGGTGAATCGGTATGGGGAATCGCTGAAAACATGCAAAAACAAGGCGATACACGCGACCCACGAGACGCGGTAGCTGAAATCAACAAAGCGAACGACACGAATGGGCTTATTCATCCCGGTGAACGTTTGGTTGTGCCATTGCCACCAACCATGACACAAGAGTAGCGTTGCTCTGTATAGCTAAAACACCACATGTGTGGTGTTTTTTGATTTATGGTCAAAATTGTGGATAAGTCATACAAAATACAGATAAAACTGCTTGCATGTGGGTGGCAGTGGGTAGTATATTGATGAGCAGTGGGTAAACGTGGGTTAACCCATCCTACAAAAACAAAAAACCTAAGTACCAATAACATAAAAGAGGCTAAGCCCAATGCCCCAAGTGGATTATTTCGAACGGAGACTCGACGACAAGCGGCGGTTAACCATACCGACCGAGTTGCGCGATGAGTTTGCGAGCGGAGTAGTCGTAACACGCGGATTTGAAGATTATCTTCATATATATCCACGGGCAGTATGGAACGAACTTGTCGAACCGCAGCTTCAGGGAAACATCCTGGATCAAAAGACTGCGGATTTAAACGTTCAGTTCCGAATGGGCAAATCTGAAGCTGAGCTTGACCAAAAACAGGGTCGAATCAGCGTAGAACAGCACCTGTTGGATTACGCGAACATCAAAAAAGATGTCGTTGCAATTCGCGCAGGCAAATATTGGCGGCTAGCGGCTAAGTAATTAGCTTTTTGTCAGCACCTTAACAATTTAGTGAAGATAAAGTCCAAATACGATACCACTAAGATTTTCGCGGTCTTACTGAGGTTAGCTATTTGGCAGTCAACAAGTGATTTATAGAAATTCACTCTAAAAAATTTCTCGCACCTTACTTAAAAACACCTCCCAAAACTCCACCTCACACAAAGTCTCTCAAGCGAATAGTCAGCAAGACATCAAATGGGCAAGATTCACTCTAAATAAGAGAATCTCTTTTATGTCCTGCATATACGACCATTCGTTGACACCGCTTTTCTCCTCCGGGAAAAAAGCACCAAACAAAAACAAAAACGATAAAACAAAAAAGTTGACTGCTAATTAGGTGACCTCTACAAAAACAAAAAATAAAACAAAAACAAAAGTTACGTCACCAAAGAAGATGAGGCAAAAAATGCCCACGTACATTTCAAATCACATTCCAGTCTTACTAGAAGCCACGCTTGACGTGCTAGCGCCAAAACAGGGTGCAACATACCTGGATTTGACAGCTGGTTACGCAGGACATGCGAGCAGGATTCTGGAAGCAACAAACCAATACGAGGGTAGTGTGCTTGTTGATCGCGACGAAAACGCGATTAATGAACTATCGAAGCAGTTTGGCGAGCGAGAGGTGCAAATCATGCAAAGTGATTTTGCCAGAGCCGCTCAACAATTGTTAGACGAAAACCGCACGTTCGACATCATATTGGCCGATTTGGGTGTTTCATCACCGCACCTTGACAATGCAAGCAGGGGATTTTCGTTTCGCGAATCTGGCCCGCTCGATATGCGCATGGATCAATCGCAAGAGATTGATGCTTATACGCTAGTTAATCTAGCCGGGCGCAATGAACTGATCCGTATCCTAAAAGATTACGGAGATGAGTTCCGAGCACCAAAAATCGTTGATGCGATAATTTCTAACCGTCCGGTCAAAACGACTGACCAGCTTGCAAAAATAATTGAACGCGCTGTTAACCGCGGCGGCTACAACAAAGTTCATCCGGCAACCAAGACCTTTCAGGCGCTTCGGATTGCGGTGAACGACGAGTTGGGCCAACTGCAGCAGGCTTTACCCAAATGGGTAGAACTACTCAAACCCGGTGGGCGACTAGCGGTGATTAGCTTTCATAGCTTGGAAGATCGGATTGTAAAGCAATATTTTGCCGACAACTCTGACCATTACGAAGCAGAGCTACATTTGCTAAACAAAAAGCCATTGAGCGCGTCTCAAGATGAATTAGTTTTGAATCCGCGAGCAAGAAGTGCAAAACTTCGAGCCGTAGCAAAAATAAAAACAGAAAGGAGCTTGCCACATGCCAATACAGGTAAAAAGTAGCTCCAGAACCTACAAAGTTCGCGTTAAAGTAATTTAACAAAAATTTTGTAGCCATCGTCGCTCAAAAAGGGCGACGATGGACCAAAAAACATAAACATAAAAAACAAAAAGTAAAAAACAAACATGACATACTCCAGTTCTTTAAGCTCAAGCCGCAATTATTACGCACAACAGGGCCAAAATAGCACTAGTTTCCGCGGCAGCAAAAAAAGTATTGGTCCAATTAGCAATACGATCGTTCTTATTGTTCTGGCGTGCTTGCTCGGATTGTTCTATCTGGCGCAAGTCACAAAAACGAACTCGTTTGGCTATCAAATTAATGAATTAACCGAAAAACAGGCACAGCTCAAAACCGAACACGATGAGCTAGAAGTTGCCTCGGCTCGACTGCAGTCGCTTGACCGGGTAAAAACAAGCCAAGCGGCCCGACAATTAGTCTCGGCGACACCAACCGCATCTGTAACAAACTAGTTTTTATGCCTCCTCAACAATCGCAATCAAAACCAGCCGGCAAATCCGCCAACGCACTATTGCGTGCCAAAATGTGGTACGTTATTTTGCTGGTGATTTGTGCGATTTTTTTGGTGCGTTTGTTTTATTTGCAGGTGATTCGCCATGAATATTATCGGACAACTGCGCTACAGGGCCAGTTTAAAGAGTATGAAATCCCCCCCGAGCGAGGCATTATTGAGGCGCACAACGGCAACCAAGTTATTCCCATTGTATTAAATGAAACGAAATATACACTGTTCGCGGACCCAAAATTTATTGAAAATTCGGCCGATGCAAGCACTCAAGTGCAAAAAATCGTCGGCGGTGACGTCAGCGAATACGAAAAGCTAATGAAGCTCGATACGCGCTACGCCATTCTCAAAAAGAAACTGACCAAGGCGCAGAGTGAAGATATCGAAAAACTGGAGCTAAAGGGAATTGGAACACGCAAAGCTTCGTACCGTACGTATCCGCAAGGCTCGCTTGCCGCGCAAGTGCTGGGGTTCGTCAACGATGAAGGGCAGGGGACGTACGGTATTGAGCAGTATTTTGACGACCGGCTAAAAGGCAAGCCGGGTGAGCTTAAAGCGATTACCGACGCACGGGGCGTTCCGTTGGTTGCGAACGACGATAATGTGGTCAAAAATCCTGAGCAAGGACAACGTGTTGTGCTGACAATTGATGTATCAATGCAGAAGTATTTAGAGGATTTACTCAAAAAAGGTTTGGACCGGGCGCGTTCAAAAACTGGAAGCGCGCTGATTATGGATCCAGAAACCGGTGCAATAAAAGCCATGGCTAATTTTCCAACATATAATCCGAGCGAGTTTGCAGAAGTAAAAGATGCTCGGGCGTTTAACAATGCAACAGTTAGTGAACCACTTGAGGTAGGATCAGTCATGAAGCCGCTCACGCTAGCCGCTGCGCTTGACCAAGGCGCGGTTACCAAAAATAGTAGCTATGCCGACCCAGGTCGCTTTGAAGTTGACGACGCAATAATTACGAACGTAGCAGAAGCTGGCGGCCCAGGCCACAAAACGGTTCGTGATATTTTAGAGCAGTCGCTGAACACCGGTGCAACATGGCTGCTCATGCAAATGGGCGGCGGAAAAATCAACGAAACGGCGCGGGTAAAATGGCACACCTACATGACCGATCATTATCGATTTGGCAAAAAAACCGGCATAGAGCAATCACAAGAAGTAAGTAGCAGTGTGCCGGATCCAAAAGATGGCTACGGGCTGAATATCAAGTTTGCCAACACCGCGTTCGGGCAGGGAATAAGTAATACACCATTGCAAATGGGCGCCGCACTTTCAAGCGTGGTTAACGGCGGTACGTACTATCGCCCCAGATTGATCGACAAGACAATTGATCACGACGGAACAGAGACAATTATCAAACCAGAAGTGCTCAAACAAAACGTCGTAAAACCAGAAACGTCTAAAACAATTACTGAATTCATGCAAGGCGTTGTGAGGCGAAACTACTTGGTGTACGGCATGAAACAAGTACGCCCACAGTATAAAATCGGTGGCAAAACTGGTACTGCGCAAATCGCAAATCCTGCTGGCGGTTATTACGACGACAAATTTAACGGTACATTTACTGGGTTTATTGGCGGGGATAAGATTCAGTATGTGATCGTAATTCGCGTAAACGAACCGGGAATCGCTGGGTATGCGGGCTCTAAAGCTGCCGGGCCGATTTTTGCCGATGTCAGCGAAATGCTGATTAATAATTTTAATGTTTTACCAAAATCACGCTAACGCTATAACGGTGTATAATACATTGACGTCATGAAAAAACACAAAACACAAACCACACAGAAAACTAACCGTAGGCAAGGAGTGGTTTTGTGAGTATGTCGGCAAATTTGCTAAAGGCGCGTGATCGACGGCGACCATTGTCCAGCGAAGGCGGCCTCCAACGCCGGCATCGGCCAGATTTTGTACTGCTCATTATTAGCGCAATTCTGTTGGCAATTGGCTTGATTGTTGTATTCTCGATCAGCCCAGCACTTGGTGCGCAAAAAAATGTTAGCGAAAGTTATTTTGTGAACAAACAGCTGGGGGCTATCTTGCTGGGAATTATTTCGTTTGCAGTTGTTAGTAACGTGCCGCCAAAATTTTGGCGAAAGCTAGAGATTCCGTTGTTGGTCGGCGCGTGTATTGCATCGATTGCGGTGCGGGTTTTTGGCGAGGAAATTAACGGGGCGTATCGTTGGATTCAGGTTGGCGGATTATCGTTTCAGGCAGCCGAACTTATAAAAATGGCATTGATCGTGTGGCTGGCTGGTTTTTTGAGTGACCGAAAACGCGCGGGCACGCTTGGAAGTTGGAAAGAAACGACTAAGCCGTTGTTGATTGCATTTGGACTGATTGGCGCAATCGTTGTGGTGCTGCAAAGCGATTTGGGCTCGGCGGCGGTCATGATTGCGATAATGGGCGCGATGGCATTTGTTGCTGGGTTTCCGCTCAAAAAAGTTGCGCTGGCAATTGCGGTAATTTTGGTGGCCGTATCGATGGCAATTGCGGTTAGTCCGTATCGCCAAGAACGCGTCAAAACGTTTTTGAACCCAACAGCAGACTGCGAAGGCGCAAGCTATCAGGCTTGTCAGTCACTGATTGCAGTTGGTTCGGGCGGAATACTCGGATTGGGCTTAGGGCGCAGCGTGCAGGCCTATGGGTATGTTCCAGAGGCCGGAAACGACGCAATCTTTGCTATCTATGCCGAAAAGTTTGGTTTTTTGGGCAGTGCGATTTTAATCACGCTTTTTGTGGGGCTATTTGCGCGGATAATGCGAACCCTGGAACGAGCACCAAACGAATACACGCGGCTGCTTGCAGTCGGAGTTTTAGCATGGCTGAGCACACAAACGATTATTAATATCGGTGCGATGGTCGGATTATTGCCACTCAAGGGGATTACGCTACCATTTATAAGTTATGGCGGCACCAGTTTGATTTTTGTGACAGCTGCGATTGGCCTGGTTTTTAGCATTTCGCGGTATACTACATACGAAGTTAACACTAAAACAGAAGAGGGAAGCAGCAATGAAAATCCTGCTAGTCGGAGGGGGGAGCGGCGGACACATCACACCGCTACTCGCCGTCGCTCGTAAATTAAAGCAGTCGCACCCGCACGTTACAATTGATTACGTTATAGAAAAGGGAAGCAGCTTTAGGCGCGTGGTGACAGAAAATCACGATATCACCCGTGTTTATACAATTTTTGCCGGGAAGTTTCGGCGGTATCACGGCGAATCATTTTTACAACACCTGGCCGATGTCGCAACGATTCTAAAAAACATTCGCGACTTTTTTTTGTTGCTCCTGGGCTTAGTGCAAAGCTTTTTCTTGCTCATTCGGCTCAAGCCCGACGCAGTTTTTATTAAGGGCGGTTTTGTTGGCGTGCCAATTGGTTACGCCTGTGCATTGCTGCGAATTCCATACAGTATTCACGATTCCGACACCGTGCCCGGGCTGGCGAACAAACTTATCAGCAGATGGGCGCGCGTGCATGCAACGGGAATGCCCACGGAATTTTATGCGACTACTCCAAAACTTAAATATGTCGGCATTCCTTTAGCGCCAGAGTACACAAAAGTAGATGCGGACGAGCAGAAGAAATATCGACGCACAATTAATGTTCCTGAAACTGCGCAACTCATCTGTATTACGGGCGGAAGTTTGGGTGCGCTGCAACTCAATAACGCAGTTCACGCCGTTGCGGCAAAATTACTTACAAAAAATCCAGATTTGTATATATTTCATCAAACTGGCGGTCAGCCCGATAATCTTTACGCTGATTTGCCGGCCGATCTTAAAAACCGAGTGATTGAACAGTCATTTGTCGACAATTTGTTTGCCTATGTAGGCGCGGCAGATTTGGTAATTGCGCGTGCCGGCGCTACGACGATTGCCGAAATTGGCGCAATGCACAAAGCCTGTATTTTGGTTCCGGGTGCACAATTAACAGGGGGGCAGCAGCCTAAAAACGCTGCGCACTCACAACAAAAGGACGCCGCGGTTGTTATTACTCAGCAAGAGTCTTTGCGTACGGATCAATTTTTTACTGCAATTTCAGATTTGTTGCACGACAAACAGCAGCGGGCGGTATTGGCCATAAATCTATCGCGGCTCATAAAAACAAATGCAGCAGCAGAGATTGCGGATATGATTATTAATCAGGCTCAGGACCGTAGTTAGTTAGCATGCGCATATTTCGCAAAAAACAGAAAGATTCTGGCCGTGTGCGACCCGGATCTACCGACAAACGACCGGCGTATTCGTATTATCAGAATAGGGAACAAGGCGATGATCATGTCGCCAGCTCATTAAAATCTCGGACATCAGGAATCAAAAACCTGCTGCACAATGTGCCTGCATATATTGCTGTAGCTGTGATTATAGGCTGTGGAGTGTATTCGCTGGGCCTGACAGCAAACCCCAAAATTATTGTCGTCAACGAGCAGCAACAGGGCGTTCAGCCGTTTTTACGTTCAACCGAAGCGTATCAAAAAGTTGCGTCAGAAGCACTCAGCCGATCATTGTTGAATCGCACCAAATTAACAATTAACACCGAAAAAGTTGCGACAGAACTGCGCGGCGCCTTGCCGGAGTTACGAGATGCGAGCATAACGCTGCCGCTGATCGGTCGAAACCCGGTTGTATATTTGCAGATTGCAGAGCCCGCCTTTGTAATTCGTAATGATTTGGGCCATTCATTTGTAATTGACGAGCAAGGCCGCGCGGTTGTTGCCTCAACTGAAGCGACAGAGCTGGCCCGTTCTTTAATTGTCGTGCACGACAAAAGCGGTCTGCCGCTTGAACCAGGCGCAGCGGTACTGCCTGCAAGCCATGTTGCCTTTTTGGCTTCTATTCGTGACCAGTTGGCTGCCAAAAATGTTGAGATTGAAAGCATTACATTGCCGCAAGAAGCCAATGCGCTAGAATTACGATTGAAAAAAGCCGGATATTTCCTCAAAATGAATTTTTCTGTCGATGCGAACAGTCAGGTAGGGAGGTACTTGGCGGTGAAGAAAAAAACAACCGCCGATACCACATATGTTGACGTTCGTGTTGATGATCGCGTGTACATACGCTAAGCAACATACATCCATGAAGCCAGGCGTTTCAATACTCCGCTCTCCCCTCACTAGTTCGTTTTTTGTTCAGTGTTTGCTAACTTCAGTAGGTCTAAATAAACTATACAAAACAATTACAAACGTGAAAAGTCAAATTTTGCGTGAAATGTTCGATTGGGCAGGGGATAAAAACAATGACATAGATCACACTAAAAAGCATGGTTTTGCAAGCTAACTGTGGATAAGTCAAATACTACGTCGTGAAATGTGTAAAAAGTCAAATTGTGGTTGAAATTATAACGGGACGCTAGAGCAGTGGCGGCACTTAAAATGCGACACACAGACTGCACACGAGCGTGTTTATGCATAAGTGCATGTGCGGAACCATCGTATAGAAACTAAACGTGTCAAAGTTTTACAAAATGCCCACAAACTGCAAAAACTCCCCTGTTAGGAAGGTATCAGTAATCAACTTTAAACCAGATATTAGAGTCGTAAAATACACATTGTGCGACACAACATCAATGTCTAGGGTTGTGCTCTATTTACGCTCTGGGCCGATTTGCAATTTGAATTTGTCTTTTACTTTTTTAATTTTTGTTTTGTTTTTGTGCTGCTGTTCTCTCACGTGCCGCATCGTTGCAATACTATGCTTCAATGCATCGCTTTACAGCCCCCAGCCATTACCTAGTGTTCGTAAAATGTTCGGTATACTAAAAACTTAGTTTCTTTGTGCAAATACGGGTTGAGAATAGTTTCCGGCTGGAACTATCGGTGCTTGGGCGATTGGCATTGTTGTATGACACGCCAGAACAGCCCTGGTTGCTGTCGACTGTGTGTGCCCTTCCTCGCTGGTAGAAGTGGCGTGCATCGCAGGAAAAGGATGATTTGGGAAAACCACCACGTCATCAGGATTTTGTACTACGCGACTCATTTTGATGCCCCAATGTGTCGGATTAAAGCTTATGTGGGTGAGCCTTTGCCTGACTGCATTCATCTGTTTGTCGTGGCCTTTGCCACCTGCGAGGAGCGTGGGCTCAGTCACGCGCCGCGCGTAGAAGTAACGTTCAATATCAGGACGGTCATCATAGCGAAAACTATACGTTACGCCAGCATTATGAAGCGGATCAAAGTGCGGCTTGCTCCGTTCAGTGCGACCACGGGCCGTAGGATGTGGCATGTGCTGCCAACCAAGTGGAGCGCAGTTTTTGTTCCACCAATCTTCAATAATCGAAGATGCGCCAACGATAGCGGGCATAATTTTGGCAAACTTTTGGTACGCAATAGGAGTATCTTTGTCGCCCAACCAATCCCATTTTTCGCCCAGCGGCAGGCCTATGCCGCGCACGACTGCAACGTCAAGGTTGCGATTCGTTAAGACTTCGTGAGTAGCCTCAGCAAGCTGGTTTGGTCCGCGGAATTCGGCGATGCGTGCAGGTTTTTTCATGTAAAGGTTCTCTCTTTGACGTTTAAGCGTTACGCCTCGGCGAGGGTGTAGGTGGCTTTGGCGACGCGTTTGAATTGTGCTTTGCCCTGCAGGTTTAGCAAAATGGTAGTTTCTTTGACGTAGCGGTCTTTTAGTACGCGTTTGACGATTTCGTCGCGGTGGAGCGGTTCGTTGGCTTTTTTGAGAACTTCGGTAATAACATCGGCAACTGTTCCCTTTTTGTATCCCCATTCTTTCAGGGCGTAGATTCCGCGGCCAACGAGCACGAAACGGCCGTCTTTGATAAGTTCGTTGTGGATAGCTTGCATGGTGACGTCTTTGCGCTTAAAGTCTGAGCCTTTGATTGATTCAGCGATCTCGCTAAAGTGCATGTGTTTGCCGTTTTCGAACAAAATAACGTAGATTTTGTCGCGGATGTTCTTTGGGTTGACCATTGGCCATTTGATTAAGCCCCAGCGTTTGTTAAGGGTTGCAAGTTGTTTGCTCAAACTAGCAACGGCGCGAACTTTTTCGGCGTTCTCTTCTTTTGCTTCTACAGCTATTTTTTCGATAGAGGTTGGTTCGCCAATTGCTTTTACGGCAGCGACAACAGTCTCTACTTGTTTTTTGAGTTTTTTGTCATCGTAGCTCGTTGCAACCGCCGCGCCTTGGTAATAAAAGTCGTTTTCGTCGATAGTTACAACGCTTGGGCACAGTTTGCTCAGGAACGTTAGTCGAGATTGGTCAACGCGTGTGTTTTCTTTGGTCAACTTTGCGCCAAGCTCGGTAATACGAGCAGCTTCGCCAGTTGTTTTTAGCAGTTCTGCGAGTGTAGTTTCTACTTGGGCGAGTGCTGGCAATTTGCCTTGCTCTGCTTGCGCTTTGAGTCGCAGTACGGCTGCCTTTTCGAGCTGACGAACGCGTTCGCGGGTGATGCCCAGCAGTTCCCCAATTTGCTCTAGGGTTTCTTTTCGATCAAACAAGCCAAAACGGCGCGAAATGATTTCTCGTTCGCGTTCTTTCTCGATTACGTTCAAGATTGCGGTAACGACTTTTTCGACATTCAGTTCTGCTTGTTCGGTCATACTACTTCCCTTTTGTATAAAAATGTATCTTAATATGTAAAATTATAAAACTAATACTCCCAAAAGTCAACACTCAAAGTACTGATGCAACTCTTATACGGTTTATTCTAGCACAAAATCGACGCTTACCCTTAATATATGGCGTTGTAATATTGCCCTACAACCTTCCCTCTTAGAGGTCAACCTGTGGGTAAGTCACGGTGCTTGTGTAATGCGCGTTTGCTATAGTGGGAACATATGCAACTGAAGATTACAGATGCGCGACAGTTTTTGAATCGGATTCGCAAAACGTGGGTTGGTTCTTTTGGTGTTTTTGTGATTAAACAGGGGTGGGCGGCGCTGTTTGGCGGCCTGCTACTGGCTGGAATTATCGTAACGAATTATGTTGATTTACCCCTGTTGGCTCGCTATGACTGGTTATTTATTTGGGCAATAATGATTCAGGCTGGTATGCTACTTTTTCGGCTCGAGAAACCGCATGAAGTCTTGACGATTTTACTCTTTCATGTAGTTGGGCTCGGCATGGAATTATTTAAAACTGCGCCGGGTGTAGGTTCGTGGTATTACCCTGGCGATGCGGTGATCCGTCTCTGGACCGTGCCATTGTTTTCGGGTTTTATGTACGCCGCAGTTGGAAGCTATATTGCTCGAGCATGGCGTGTACTACATCT
>Ga0163146_10005432_pt1 | contig 14932 bp, 7 predicted proteins | sample OliLakLV19MP7G1_FD_148648 | JGI IMG/M metagenome (GOLD analysis project Ga0163146, IMG submission 148648) | Freshwater microbial mat bacterial communities from Lake Vanda, McMurdo Dry Valleys, Antarctica - Oligotrophic Lake LV.19.MP7.G1 | ecosystem: Environmental > Aquatic > Freshwater > Lake >...
GTCCTGGGGGTCGGTGGGCAACGGACTGGGCAGAAGCGAGGCAGCCAGGGTTTCGACGATCGGGAACTTCACCGGGTCGAGCCAGAGCTCCGCCGCGGTGAGGACCTTGGCCTGCTCGAAGCCGGCAGCGATCAGCGCCGCACCGATCGCACCGAGCTCCTCACGGACCTCCGGCGGCAGGCTGCTGAGACTGGTCGCCCGGTGGGCAGCGTACAGGGTGACGTAGTCGGCGCGGCGGTCGGCCTCGCGCTTCTTGCGCTCCTCCACCTTGGCGAGGCGGATCTTCTCACTGGCCGTGAATTCGATGACGGCCTTGGCACGGGCATCCGCACCGTCCGGCAGGGCAGTGGCGAGATCACCCGTCGCAGTACACCACTCGGGGCGGACCATGGTGAGGGCGTAGCGCACGGCATCGAGGAAGAGCTTCATGGTCGGATCAGCGGGGCCGATCGCGGCCGGGTCACCGAGGTCCTCGAAGCCACCGATGTCGAACTCGGCACGGACGGCAGCCGCGATCGCATGCTCGTCGAGGGTGTCGGCGAAGGCGAGACCGGCGGCGATGGTGTTGGTGCGCGTGTACTCCTCGGCCCAGCTGGGTGTCCGGTTCGGGTCGCCCATCTCGAAGGCGTTCCGGGGCGGCCGACCCTTGTGCCAGGCGCCGGGAGCGGCAACACCGAGGCTGAGGCGCAGGGCGGTGTGGTCGGGTGTCCCCGGGGCGACGAGCTTGGCCCGGACGCTGTAGTAGAGCACGAAGGCGTGGACGATCGGGTGAGCGATGTCGGAGGCGAGGGCCGCGATTTTGGCGACCGGAGACAACGCGCTGAAGACCGCGACGTCAGGGTAGCGGGCAGCGAGAACGGCTTTGCAGCGTTCGACGGAGAGACGGGAGAGCATGGAGTTCCTTAGGGACGGGGTGGAGAGCGGGATGGTCGGAAGAGCAAGGCAAAATCAAGCAACATACGTCAGCAGATCAATCGGGACTTATCGGGACATATCGGGACCTACAGGCTGACGCCGATCATCGCGAGTTTGGTGACCGTGCCGGCATCGACGAGGTATTTACAGACACCTGGCGTCGGGATCGCGAGCTCCTTGTTGAGCTCTTCCCGGGCCGTCATGGTCAACACGACGTGGTCGAAGTACGGAACAATCCGCTCGAGGAGGAACTGGGTCACGAGCGCCCGGTTGCGGATGTCGAGGATGTCGGCCCCATCGAGCAGCAGCAGCGGCGCTTTCAGCGACCGCGCAACCGCGGCCATGACCGCAACCTCGACGCGCCACTTGGTCGACTCACTGAGGTCATCGATCTTGGTCGGGCCGAGGAAGATACCGTGCTCCGGGTCGATGCGCACGGCACGACCCTGCAGGATGAAGCTCCCCATCTCGCTCACCATCTTGGCGAAGCCATCGCCCTGCGTGGCGATGTGCTCAGCCTCGGCAGCCTCGACGGCTTTGATGGCCGTGTCCCACCGCTTCCACTCGACCTCGGTCTTCTCGACCGCGATGTCGTGTTCGGGGAGGGCCTTTTCGTAGGCAGCCCAGGCACCGGACTGGCGCAACAGCGCGTCGTGCTCGCGCTCGGCAGCGGCGAGCGTGTTCTGGGTCACGGTGAGTGCCGCACGGGTCGTGGTGAGCGCAGCGGTCGCCAGCGTCGCGTACGAGGCGATTGCCTCCCGGTCGGGGCCGTTCACGGACAGTTCGGCCCAGAGCGTCTGGGCACCCTCCGGGAGCACCGGTGGGACCGGCATGGACGGCGGCGGCGGATTGGCGACCAGGGTGCGGTTCACCTCGGCTACGTCCTGCCGGATGGTCTCCAGTGCACCCTTGAGGGCTTGGGTGCTGAGCCCCGCGGCCTCGAGGATCATCACGACACTCTCGAGCGAACTGAGGTTGATGTGCGCTGCCCGGGTCATCGCGTCGCGCCGGCCCTGCAGCGAATCACTAATGGCCGCAGCCAGGCGGCGCGTCTCATAGGCGGCCAGGCTTGCCGTATGGTTGGCGATCTGGTCGATGGCGAGACCGAGGGCTTGGACCTCGGTGAAGTCCGCTTCGATCTTGGTGTGGGTACCGCGGGCGAACCCGACAGCGAGACGCTTGGACTCCAACTGTTCAAGCGTCGGTGGCACCCCATCGGGGCGCATCGGCGCACTCGGCGTCCTCTGCTGCGCGCGGGAATCCACCATGAACCCGATCATCTGCTTCGTCGTCACCTTCCCGAACTGCTTGGCCCGGTTGATGTAGTAGATGACGTCCGGGTCATTCAGGAAACGCACGGCAGGGTCAAAGCGTGAGCTGGCGACTCCGTTGAGGAACGCGAGCAGGTGCTTGTTCCCACCGTCGCCACACATCTTGGCGTCAAACAGCAGGGGCAGCACGTCGACCGGCACAGCCATGCGCTCGGCCGTGGCCTTGAGCGAATCACCGCTGGTGGTCGTGCGGCTGACGTAGTGGTTGCCGACGCGCACACGCACCGACAGCTTGGTCTCACCATGGGTCACCAGACCGGTGATGGCCTTGCCGCGATAGCCGAGCGCTTCACCGACGAAGGCGAACTTGATGGCCTGGATCAGGCTGGTCTTGCCTGATTCATTGTACCCGACAAGGACCGAGAGTTTCCCCTCGTCGTCCATGTGCACGTTTCGCAGAATACGAAAGTTCTCGATGTCGACACGAAGTGACATTGGTTGAGGCTCCTGATTGTAGGTGAAAGTGTTCGGGGTCAGTCGCCGTTGTCAGCGACCAGATCAGCGCCGTGCTCGATCGCGAACCGGGCGGCATTGCTGCGCGCCAGTGCGGGATCCAACCCCTCCGGTGGAACGAAGTCGTCACGCACCGGATCTGGTGCGAGGCCCCCGTGCTCCGGTGCCGGGCTTGGTGTCGTGAAGACACCAAGGGTCACAAAGCGCATATTGAGATAGGCGAGGTGGTCACGTATGAATTTCTGGTAGTCGACGGCCTCGGTCGGGTTCAGCGCGAGCGTCGCCCCTTTCTCACTGAAGAACTTGGCTACCTGCTCATGGCGCGCGAGGACCTGGGCATTGTAGGTGGCCAGGGCGGTGAAGGCTCCCGCGGTGTCGGGGGGAGCATCACCCCGCAGTTCGCGCGTGCGCGGTGTGTTGGCGGGGGGCAATGGGATGCGCGCCGGCACGGGGTCGGCAGCGATCGGGTTGGGTGTGCTCGGGGTAACCGGCTCAATCATAATACTAACCTTATAACAGATTCTGGCCTAGATTTCACCGCCGACCCTTGGGTGGTGCCTGGGCCCCGGTCGCAGGGACCTCCTCCGCTTCGTCGACATGGGGCACGAGCTTGATGCGCTCGACCTCGATTCGCTTCGGCTTCAAGCCGAGGGGTGCCAGGGCGTCCCCGATCCCACCACCGCTTGACCCGGCTGCCAGGTAGGACCGGAGCGGTCGACGGCCTTCGTGCGTCTCAGGTGCCGGCGGGATGGCCACCAGCTGGATAGCGTCGAGCACGGTGAACGGGTTCTTGCGGGCGAACGGGTTGGGGCGCTTCAGGGCCATGGGTGCAGCCTACGAACGGGGGGACCGATGCCAGGGGCGACCACCGGAGCACGCGAAGACTTGCGACAAAGGTGGCTCCACTGCTAAGCCACCAGTACCCCAGGGCCTATGTTACCCCATTAAGACGTCATGTAATTTAGAGGTGGGTAGGGTGGGTAGGTGATAACCCCCATACCGCACAGGCACTTAACCTGTACCCACCAGGTGCCAATATAACATAAAAAACACGAGGTGTGCCGGGTGGGTACAACTTAACCCCTTTCTCTGTACTACTTTGAATGATACCCCATAGGAACTACTTTAATTTAAGGGACTCTATAGAGCCGTGAGAAATTTATGTAATTTAGTGTGATTCTGAAGTCGGTATTAGGGTAGTATAACCTAAAACTAAAACCGTATGGGTTCATCCGTGGAAACCATGACGGAATGGACCCTATTTAACGGGGAGACTCAGGGGATCGTTGTAGAATCACGCTAAATTATACTTTTCGCGCTCGGCCCTAGGGGAAAACGGCCTAATCTTAGTGAAATCACCAAAGGGGACAGTTAAGCCCATGGGGCACATGGGCTTAACACGTACTCCCCCGGCACACCTCGTGTTTCCCTCTATTATATAATCACCTGGGGGGTACAGGTTAAGTGCCTGTGCGGTATGGGGGTTATCACGTACCCACCCTACCCACCTCTAAATTAGTGAGGCGGGAATCAACACTCAGTGTCTAAATTTTAGACACACAATTCGCATACCAGCAAGACATGCGACGGTTTGCCGCGTTACCATCTCGTCCTATCATGCGACCATGCCACTCGACGTGAAGATTCTGACCGTCGACCGCCGGGGTGTTTTGACCGCCGCCACCTGGCCACAGGCCGACTTCGTTGACGGGCAGTACGCGTTGGTGCAACGCATCTACAAGAACCTGATGACCCGCCCTGGTGAGGACGCGTTCGACCCCGAATGGGGGAGCGACATCCGGGGGGCGCTGCTCGGCCTCCATGCCCATCAGGTCGACGAGGCTCAGCTCGCGCTCTCCCACGTCTTCGAGAAGGTGCTTGCCGATCTGACGAGCACGCTCCCCACCGACCCGGAGCAACGCCTCACCCGAATGCAGCTCCGGCAGGTGGTGTCGGACATCGAATCCGGCGAGTGGCGCGTCGACGCCGACGTTGAAACTGAAGCCAGCGCGGTCACCATCTCGCTCCAGACCTAACGCCGGGAACTGCATGGCCAAGATCGAGCTCCCGTTCCGCGCCTTCACCGCGGATTTCATGCGTCGCGCTTTCCCGAACCGGGACTTCTCGCGCGGTAGCGCGCTGGAGGATTTGGTCGTCAAAGCCTCGGCTGCCCTCCTGCAGCCGCTGCGGCATGAGATCGACGCCATCAAGGTCAACCAGTCGATCACCAATTACCCCTACATGACCCGTGAGGCGCTCGATCGCCTCGCTGCGAATTGGGGAAAGTTCCGCCAGAACGGCGGCCACTCGGTCGGTACGGTTCGGCTCTTCTTCTCAGCTGCGGTCGACTACCAGCTGAACTACCTCGAGTTCTTCGCCAGTGACGGGAGCACCTTCGTGCTCCAGGCGCCGGTGCGCATCTCCGCGCTCGAGCTCATGCGCAACCGCCAGGGTGACAGCACGTTCTACGCCGAGGTGGCGGTGACCTCAGTCGGGGTGGGCTCGCGGTATGCGCTCGCTGCCGGATCGCTCACCGGCGTCCGCAACCCACCGACCGGCCTGGTCCGTGTCGAGAACCCGACCGACTTTGCGGTCACTGCGCCGGACGAATCAAACTTCGATGTCGTCAACACGATGTTCCGCAACATCGGGTTGCGCAACCTGATCAGTCGCCAGGCGATCCGGGCTCCGCTGTTCGAGAACTTCCCGGGCCTGCTCGATATCTACGTCGCCGCGGCTGATGACGCGAAGATGGTTCGTGACCTCGTCACCGTCCGCGTGGGGAGCACGGACATCGAGCTCCACCTTGGTGGCATGGCCGACGTCTGGCTCAACACCACGAGCGTCGGTGAGCGAGAGGTGACGTTCAGTTACCTGCCGTCGTCACAGCGGCTGCGTGTGGTCTCCGCTGCGCAGGCGGCAGCTGCCGAGTTGCTCTACTCCTTCTCCCGTGCCTTGCTCACCGTCGAAGGTGAATACTCCGCACCGGACCACGGCGCGACCGTGCTCGACGAGAGCACCGGTATCGTCTTCGATCAGGCAGGCCTCGCCCGTCTCGCCTTCCTGTTGACCAACCAGGCGCGTCAGCGTTACCACGTCGCCGCGCGCGACCTGGTCTCTGGTCTGTCGCTGTTTGCCCAGCCGGTGCCGTTCCAGACGGTGAACACCAGCCCCTACTTCGTCGACATCACGGACATCAACCTGCGCAACGCCGGCGTGGCCATCGGTGACACCCTGCGCCTGGGTGCCACACGCATCCACCGCGTGACCAACCGGGTCGGTCGCGTCATCGAAGTTGCGCCGGGTGCTGCGGACCTCGCCGCGGTCGCCTCGTTCACCTTCGACGATAATGGCGGTGCCTCGCCGGTCACGCTCGGTGCCCGCTTCATCCCCCGCACCAATCTCCTGTCGTTGAGCCCCGCCCCGCGCCTCAACGACCGCATCGTCATCCCGAACAGCCCCGCGGCAGGACACTACCGTCTCCTGGCCCTGGACAGCGCCGGCCTGTGGTGTGGTAACGTGCTCGCCGAGGGTGCCTTGCTCTTCGTGAGCACGGTCGCTGGGGTGAACACCTACACCTTCACGGGTCCCGCTGCAGCGGCAGCCGAACTGCCGCTCGCCGTTGATGCCACGTGCTGGGTCCACTTCGACGTCGGTGGGGCCTATGACCAGACCAGCGTACAGTGGGCGAAGATCCTCACGGTGACCCGTGTCCCCTCGGGTATCCGCATCACCACCACCGGGGGTCTCACCGGTGCCCTCGATCTCGATGCGGTGTCCATCGTCCAGGGCCTCGCTGGTGCCCTGACCACCGGCCAGCCGGTTTACTTCGAGCGCGACAGCACGGCCACCGCGGCGAGCAGCTCGCTGTTGCCGTTCGACAAGGGCCACACCGTCTACGTCAACGCGCTCGACGTCGACTTCCTCGCGGGCACGGCCACGCTGCGCTCGCCGGGTATTGGCGTCGCCGCGGCCAAGGGCCACGTGGTCGTCTTCGACATCCCGGTGCCTGACGCCTTCCAGGTGATCTCCGGCGGCGACGGCTCGCGCTTCACCGCCCTGGTCGACAACATCGCCGGCCCGGACGAGATCACGCTGGTCCCCTCGCCCCAGTTCACCCTCCCGCGGGACACCCGCTACGCCGTGATCCGCAACCCGGGTGCGCTCGCGACCCTCAGCCCGTCGGTGGTGGACGCCACCGCACGGACGATCACCGTCCCGGCCTTCCCGCTCGGCCTGGGTGACGGCACCGGCCTGGTGATCTCGGCAACCGAGACCGTGACCCACGACGACCTGGTCACACCGACCAACCTCACCGTGGTCCTCAGCCTGTGCACGACCGGTCGCCCGTACAGTGTCATCGCGCTCACCGCCACCCCGAACCTCTCCCGCGTCCGTGCGGGTGACACCATGGTCATTGTCGGCACAGCCCTGGGCGTGCACGATGGGAGCTTCCTGGTCCACAGTGTGAGTGATGCTGGCGACACGGTCACCATCGTCGGCTCGCTGCCGACAACTCCGCTCGTCGGTACCGCGACCTTCATCGCTTCGCGCTTGTTCGCCGTCGTCGCCTCCACCGGCGGCACGTCCAGCAGCCTGCGCTTCGAGGCACCCCGTTCGGCCATCGTGCTGACCATGAGCGCCACCGAGTACACCTCGCTGGCCCCGACCCACCGCAATCAGCCGGTGCGTCAGGTGATCGGTGGTGCCACCCACGCCGGCGTGCTCTGGGATTACAACAACACGGCCCAGACCTGGACCGTGCTCCCGAACAACCCGGCGAGCGACACCTTCGCGACCTTTGCCGCATCATCGGTCAAAGTCGATCTCCCGCTTGGTGCCGCGTCGGCGAGGATCACCTCGGTCGGTGCCCCGGCCCTGGTCGGTTACTACACGCCGCTGTCTTCCGACATCGGCAAGCTCGTGCGCCAGGGCTCCTACACCGGCATCCTCGATGGGTTCGATGACAGCCTCTACACCTGGGTCGTCCGGCCGTCGACCGAATTCGACCGCTTCGATAGCGTGACCCAGTACACCTTCGTCGACCGCGACAACACCGGCGAGCGCGTGGTCTCACCGTCGCCGTCCGCTTTCGGCAAACTGCGCGAGCCTGGCACCCAGCCCGTCGTCAATCTCGGTACCGCGACGCTGACGCTCGATCGCCTGCCGATGTTCAAGACCACCACGGTGCTCAGCATCCTGTCGCGCTTCGGTCGCGGTGGTGCCTTCTTCGATGGCACCAAGCTCCGCGTGCTCAACCTCGCCGGCGTCAACGATGGAACGAACCTGGCGGGCATCACGGTGCTCGCCGACACCAAGCTGCTGCTCCCCACCGGTGCCAACTACGGTGAGTACGATATTACAGCGAAGGACACCTACACGGTCACCGCGGTGTCCGCACTGGGTGCTGACGCTGTCTCCATCGCCAACGGCCCCGGGGAACAGACCCTGGCCCTGACCGCGGCGGTGAGCCAGGGCGCCACCGTTCTGGGTGGTACCGGCCTGCGCCTCGGGCTCTTTGGTCACGCTGGCCGTGTCCTCAAGCTGCGCGTCGGCACCCAGCTCTACTGGCTGGCGATCGCCGGCCCGAGCACGGTCGACGACGTCGTCCTCATCGACCCGGTGCCTGTCCCGCTTTACCCGACCCAGAAGCTGACCGTGGAGGTCGTCGACGCCTTTGTGTCGCCGTTCCTGGCACTGGCCAAGGCCGGGCTCTTCTCGTACCGCTTCTCGCGGCCACCGGTCATCGGGGAAGTTCTCAACCTCGGTGCTACCGGCAACGGGTCACAGTCGGCTGCCGGTGCGGCCAACACGCTGAGCGACGGCACCAAGGACTTCGACGCCCGCTTCGGGTACCTCGACTTCACTGCCGGTGATGTCCATGTCCACCTCGACGGTGGGCCGGATGCCGCACTGACCTCGCGCGACCTCACCGCCGTGTCCTACCAGGACACCCTTGAGGTCAGCGGCGTCTTCTCCGCCACGGCCGCGCCGATCGGCTACCACGTCTCCGTGCGCCCGACGGTGGACAGCCGGCTCGAGGGCTGGTTCCGCGGTGTCGTCATCGACGCCAACGAAGTCTGGCTCGACGTCCCGAACGGCTGGGCCCCGCTCCAGTACGGCACGCTGCGTGGGTTCAGCCTGACCATCGCCAAGCACGCGGGCACCGCTGCCAGCGCCTCGTTGGCATCCTTCGAGCTGATCCACCTGCCCATCGCAGCCTACAACGTCGCCACCAAGATCGCTACGTTGGACCTGACGGCAGCCCGCGTCGGTCAACCCGCCGTGGCTGGGCTCTTCGACCCGCTGACCGGGTTCAACGCTGCGCTGTTCGGGCAATGGGTACGCGTTGCACCCCGTCGCCTCAGCCGGGTCATGGCGCAGAAGGTCGACGGCAACGTGCTGCAGTCCTTCAACTACTACGTCGGTGCCTTCTTCACCCTGCCGGTCGTGCGCATCCTCGCCGTTCAGCAGCTCGACCCGGCCAATCTGCAGCCGGTGAAGGACCTGCCCTACACCCTGATCGTCAACGACAAGGGCCGGCGCTACAGCGCGGACGAGGATCTCGACATCGAGGTCACCGACGCGTCAGCCATCCTCCAGCCGGTGCGCGTGACCTACCTCGCCGACGGTGCCATCGAGACGGTGAACAGCTTCCTCAACGACGCCGACACTCGGGTCGTGAACGCGAACTACCTCGCCAAGCGCATGGAGACGATCGCCGTCGATCTCTCCCTCCGTGTGCGGTCGACGCGCGCGGTCGGTGAACTCACCACGCTGCTCGCTGGGTACATCAACACGCTGCCCGCAGCGACCCGCCTCTCGAAGGACGGGATCATCAAGTACCTCTACGAGCAGCAGGCCGTGACCTTCGTCGACACCGACACCATGCGGCTGGACGGGACGTACTATCAGCTCGACGGCGTGAACATCGTCAATTCAGATGTCAGTGACATCTTCGGGTCGGCCACCGCGTGCTACCTCAGCAGTGGCCTCGCCGTCACCAAGATGGGTGAGTAACCCATGGCTGACGACATCCGTTCGCCGCAAGGGGCGATTCTCGACGAACTGCTCTGGGGTCGGCTCTCCAGCTTCTGGTCCGAGATCTACGATCCCTCCGACCGTGAAGCCCTCAACGCGATGTACGAGTCGTTCACCAAGGTGATCGACGCGGAGAACGTGCGACTCCAGCAGATCAACGACGCTGGTGCGCTCGAAACGTGCCCGGTGTTCACCCAGCGGCGCTGGGTGCGGTTCGACGCCAACCGCTATGCCGAGCTGAAAGCCTGGCTCCGTTTCTTGCAGTCGGGTAGTGGTGTGCTCAACCCCGCTGCGCTCAGCAGCGCGGCCACCTGCGCGAGCAACCCCACAACGCACGCCAAGCACTGGCACATCCACCTCCCCTTCGTGGTGTCCAGTGACACCAACCTCACCCTGGCGGCACGGCAGACCCTCGCGCTCGGCTACCCCATTCAGCCATCGCTGACCGCGGTCTGGAAGATGGCGACGGAGCTCGATGGCCGCATCCTCGGCACGCGGCTCGCCCCTGGCCCGGACTACCAGATCCTCCCTGACGGTCGGAGCCTCCAGTTCTCGGCCGGCGCGAGCGGCGACCGCTACGAAGTCACGGTCGCCTTCGACTTCACCGACAGCAGCTACGACAACCTCCGGCCTCGGGTGTACCAGGCTGAGTCGCTGGCCCTGCCGAATGCAGTGATCCTGCCACCCGACCTCGGCCTGAACCTCCCCGTGCACGTCCTGGTCGTGCACAACCCGCCGCCGGGGACGAGCGCCAGCCTGTCGGCGACCAACACGTCCGCGTTCTCGACCACCCGCACGTTCATCCCCTTCACCGGGGACGCGGCCACCGGCGTCGCCTATGCCGGGGCGAACAAGCTGTTGCTCCCCATCTCGCTGACCGCGACCGATCTCGTGCTCGTCTACGCGCTCGAGACCGGCGAGTTCACCACCCTGCACGAGCACCAGCGCGCCTCGGCGGTCGTCCAGCAGACCCTGGTGACCGGCCCCAGTCTGACCGTGTTCCAGCCCGCTGCCGATCCCGGCGCCAGTCCCCTCTTCGGTGTCCCGGGCCTGCTCGGCCATGGGTTGTCCCTCTTCATTGACGGGCACCTCGTCTCGCCTGATCAGTATGCCTATGAGCGCTCGACCAATCTCTTCCTGCTGAAGACCGGGTACCCTTTCCCGCCCAACGGGCAACTGCGGGTGGACACGACCTTCACGCAGGACACCCGCGCGAACGAAGACGCCACCGCGCTGGCTCATCTTCACTTCGCGTGCGCGGTGGCTGTGGCGGTGACCGAAGAGGTCTTCGACACCTTCGACGACGGCGGGACCTTCGATGACGAAGCGGACGTCGGCGCGGACGCGGCGATCTTCGACTCGTCCTCGTTCTCCAACACCGTCATCCTCAACATCGTCATCTCCGATGCCTCGACCCTCGAGGTCTATGTCGACGGCCTCCTCCTCCAGGACGGCCTGGGCTACACCGTCTCGCTCCCGGGTGGTGCAACGCACATCATCTTCGCCAGCAGCGTGGAAGGCTCCGCGGTCCTGGTCACCCACCGTCGCCAGTCGCTCGTCCATGTCATGGGCGGCATCGACCTCACCGGTGGTGGCTCGAACACCTACCGCATCACCGAAGCCGTGCTGCAGAACCTGGTCGGTAACCTGAGCGCCGGCGCCGCGGCTTTCCAGCTGGCCTTCCCGGCCACCACACTCGACAACCTCGCCTCGCTGGTCGAGGCCGCGTTCGTCGCCGCCGCGGGTGGTAACCCGCTGATGACTCTGTTCCATGACGAGTTCCGGGATTATCTCGACCTCCCGATCAATTCACCGAGTGAGACCCTGAGCGCGCTGCAGACCCGCAACATCGAATCGGCAGACACCACGCTGATCACCATTCCGTTCATGGTCGATCACGTCCTCAAGCCGACGGTCCGTCTCCATGAGGGCATCGACCTCCGGATCGTCGATGGTGAGATCCAGTCAGCGCGGGACCTCGCGGCCTCCCGGGGGCCCGATGACCGGGAGCCGGGCATCTGGTGGTGCCCGGTTGTCATCCTCGACGAGAAGCTGCTGGCCAAGAACTTCGGTGCCCTCGTCGGCGACGTGCGCGCGAGCAGCCCGGCCTACCGGGACGCCCTGCTCGCCAACTTCCGGCTCCGCTTCGGGGGTCCGACGCGGGAGCTGATCCATGCTGCCGCCTGCGCCTACCTCGGCTCGCGGGTGTTCACCCAGGACAGTGTGGTCCGTGAGATCGCCTCGGACGTCGTTGGCTGGACCGTCACCGTCCACAACGAGGAAGGGACCAACGAGCAGCACCTCTCCCTCGAGGCCGACGCGCCGCTGCCCGTGGTCAACGACATCGTCTACCCTGGCCAGTCCATCCGTACCCGCCCGCTGTACGACCGCGGCCTGCGTAACGTCGTGGCGTGGCAGCCCGGTGTCCTCATCACGAGTGAGGAGCTGGACCGTGTCCAGGCCGGCGACCAGGTCCGGGTGTCGCTCGCCAACCCCGCCGCGCCGGGTAGCGCGCTGGTGTGGATCTACCTCACGGTGCAGCAGGCCCAGGCGCGTATCTCCGGGCCGCAGCGCCAGTGGGTCGTGAATTTCGCCGAGCGCACCACGTTGGTGCCGCACGCCGATAGCGTCATCCGCGTCTTCCGGCCAGCTCCGCCACCCTATGTCGCCTTCACTGGCCGGGTCGTCGCGGTTGAAGCCGTGCTCGCGCGCACGCTGCGCACGGACGCGGAGACCTTCCCCCTCGCGGCCGACACGCCGGCTGGCTACGTTCGCGGTGACCGGGTCTACCGCGGGCAGCCGGTCCAGCCCACCCTGGCCGTCGTCTACGACCACCAATCCCGCCCCGATTGGCACCGGCTGACTGCGGCCCATGTGCGCGAGGACTGGAGCCACCTGGTCGATCTGCCGGGTCTCACGGATCGCCGGATCGTGACCGTGTCGCCGCCGGTCACTGCCGACCGGTACAGCGCCGTTTCGCTCAGCCCGGCCCTGCCGGCGCTTGCGCGTGGGACGCTCCTGACCGTCGTGCGGGATGACGGCCGGCCGGCGCTCACGTTCGCCGTCGTTGGTTATGATGGCGCGACTGCGCTGGTCTCGCCGCCCCTGGATGAGGCCGCGGCCGTGAGTGGCATCGCCACGGTCAGTGCCATCGCGGCTCCAGCGGAGCCCTTCGAGTTCGCCGTCGGCGCCGGCGCAGCGACCACGGTGAGCCACAACCAGCTGCGTGGTGACGGGCGGCTCGCCGTGGTCAGCACGGCTGGTTTCCCCGTCGCCGGCCGCTGCCACCTGGTGACTACCGCGGGTGGCACCATTGAACTCCAGTATGACGGCCGGAGCGCGACCGAGCTGCGCAATGTCCGCTGGCTCAGTTTCGACGACGCGGTGATCACCGCGGCGGGCATCGTCGATCCCACCGTCCGTGCCGGCTGGGTCGTTCGCCTCACCGCCCGCTACGCGACCACGAGCATCAACCCCTCCTTCGTCGCTGCCGCCCGGCGTCGCGTGCTCAGTGACTCGAGCTCGCTCGACAACACCATCGTGGTGACGGAAGCCAACGCGGACATCCTCTACAACCTGTTCGCACCGACGACCACGGTGGTGGAGACCCATGCAGTGGGTCGCCCCGAGCAGCTGTTCGATACCATCGACGACACCCGCCCGGCGGGTGTGTCCGTCATCCTTGTCTCCAAGCACGTCATCGCCGACACGCTGGAGCTGCACCCGCTTGAGCAGCTCGAGACCTTCCATCCGCTCGTGGTCACGATCGTCGAGCCGGGTGAAGGCCCGGTGGGTGCTCCTCATCTCGTCGACCAGACCCGCCTCTCGTTCGTGCTCGAAGCCGTGGTCGACGCCAACCCCGACAACCACGTCCCGTACACCTACGCCTGGAAGATCCAACCGAGCCTGGGGTACTCGCCTGGTCTCGTCGTGGCTGACCCCCACAACCGGTCGACCCGCTTCTTCGGTATCACCGATGGCAGCGAGTACCTGGTCACCGTCGTGGTCACCTCGTCCATGGGGCACAGTGTCACCCGGGTGGCCACCGTCCGTGTCCAGTACGTTGAGCCGTTTGTCTCTGACGAATTCGTGGTGATCTTGACCAACGTAGACACCATCATCCTGGTCCCCATCCAAACGGTCACGGTGGTCTGACGCCATGAAAGACACTGCTCGTCGTACCCCCCGTATCGTCGCCGAGCGCATTCTGCCGAGTGCTGTCGCTCCGCTCACCGCCGCCGAGATCGTGGTCCCGTCCGGTCCCGGCGCGGCAGCCCTGGTCGCCGAGTCGACCACCCACCTCGCGGTCGGCGTCGGTGTGGTCGAGAGCGTCCCATAGTCCTGACCGTTGTGGCAGGTTAGGAGCCGGGCATGATACCCCCGCCGGCTGTCCCCGGCCGAGGATGACCCCATGCCCGTTGCCCTGATGACCTGGCGCTCGTCCGCCCTGTACACCACCGGCACGTCCCCGGCCGCCATCTTGGCCGGCCTCAAGGCTGCCATCGATGCCGAAGTGGCAGCCAATCCGTCCACTGCCCTCTGGATGGTCGCCGCCTTCGACGCGGCCGTCGGCACGCTGACCCTGAAGAACACGACCGCCGGCATCACGGCGGGGGGCGCGGCCGCACGTCGGTTGATGGTCTTCGGTTCCGTTGGCAATCCCCATGCCGACGCCGCCGACGGTGCGTCGGCCAACGCCAACAGCCTGTACTGCGGCGTGGCACCCACCGCAGCGGTAGACGTCCCCCAGGTCGCCTTCACCGCCGGTGCCCCCTACACCACCGGGGTGTGGGTCCCCGGTGGGCAAATCGCCGGCAGCTTCCCCACTGATCGGGTCCAGTACCACGAGACTTTTGATGGTATGGTCGTCGTGTTCCGCTACCTGACCATGGACACGGTCGCCCGACTGGCGACCGCCTTCATGGGTGCGCTGGCGGTCACCCTGGACGGCGAGACCGCGCGGGACATCGCGTTCGGTTCGACGGGTCCCTGGTCAACCGGCCAGGATTCGGCAGCCCTCCAACAGAGCGAGTGGGCGCCGTCGGGCGACGCCACAGTGGGTGGTGCGACGCTCAGCCGTGCCAACTTCTCCGACCCGACCAATGGGCTCCTCCGGGTGCAGCGCGCCTACCTCACCAACGGCACTGCTCGTTCAGCCTACCGCGGGCCGGGTGCGGAACGCTATTACATCC
>Ga0163146_10005442_pt1 | contig 14913 bp, 11 predicted proteins | sample OliLakLV19MP7G1_FD_148648 | JGI IMG/M metagenome (GOLD analysis project Ga0163146, IMG submission 148648) | Freshwater microbial mat bacterial communities from Lake Vanda, McMurdo Dry Valleys, Antarctica - Oligotrophic Lake LV.19.MP7.G1 | ecosystem: Environmental > Aquatic > Freshwater > Lake >...
GAAGAAATGGATGCCTTCGATGATGATGAGCATGAGGAGGAGTGGCGTCTTCAAAAGGAAGTGGTTGCTAATGCAGTTACGGCAGTGACCAAAGCAACCGACGCACATAATGCAAGCAAAACAAAGCATAAGAAGCTCACCGCGGAAGCAAATGCATTAGAAAAAAAAAAGACTATGGTAAGAAAACACGGGGACTTTGGATGCGAGTGGAGAGGATGCTGAGGAGCGAATTCAATGTGCACGCTTCTGCGCATCATGGTGGTGATATGGAAGGCAATGAATGTCGCCGTCTGCTTCGGCATGCAACCGCGGCCATGGCGCGGGTGAGAGACCTCTTGCTTGCATTTATTGACAGCCTACCAGAAGCGGAACAAAAGAAAAGAGCACAACCAAATGAGATCCGGCTCTTCACAAGTGCGTTTGAGAGAGTCTTTCAGTGCATGGACGTGATGTCCCATTACGGCTATCAACCGATGGGGTCACTGTCTGACAACGATTTGATCTCGGTCGAACGCGTCATTGTGTCTGCAGCAAGGTTATGGCGCAATCTCATGCCGACAACACCAATGAAAGTCCATGGTTGGCAACACTTGCTGGAAGATTTAAAACGTTTCCGTGGGCTGAAATCACACAATGAACATGCCATTGAACGCGCACACCAGACGGGCAAGAAACACGACAAGAGGTTGGCATGTCTAAGAGAGTTGAAAAAAAAACATATGAATGTTCTTAGACACAATGAAACTTCTAAATCACACGCAGTTGCAGCTATGGATGCAGACACGGAGACGAAAAGGAAGAAACGCAAGAGTGCTAATCCAACGGAGAGTGCAGAGAAAGGGGAGGAGCGATCGAAGCACATTCGCGACGTTGTCAATCTTCCAGAATTTCAACAAGACATCCCTACGCTCATTGATTTGGCAAAGGCAACAAAACAACTACAGGAGGATCAAGAAAATAATGACTAGATAAATGTTAGAAAACTCGAACGTGGTGGTCTTGGGTGTTTTGTCGTTTCAATAGCCGCGTCGATCTTGATACTCCTGGACAGTGCTCTGAGCCAACTCGATGCCCGCGACCACGAGCTTTTCATGATATCCGACGGAAAACTCGATCGAATCCACTCCAGTGCTAGTAGAACCTGGGCCAAAGTACATTCTTGTGCGTAGAACTTTGATTCCCCTCGTCTTTGTAAGTACTCGCTTCGTCTCCACAAGCCACTTTGCCTCCGTCGGTAGGTAGATTTTGTCCTTGGATTCTGGGCCATCAACAAAAAGCACAAAGTAATTTGGAAATGTTGTCGAACGCAGCAATGAAAGGGTACCAAACGATTGGTAGCTGCATCCACACATAGTCCACTTGATTGATGCGCCGTAGGACATTGCAGCGTGGTCTCCACTTGCTGGGAATGTAACAACTTTCCAATCCATGCTAGTGCAGTTCATGACAGAAAGAAAAATAATGACACAAAATGATGACACTGTTGCATCGGTCTAGCGATAGGAGCAATGCCGTTCCAGATGCATTACATAAAGAAGACCGGCACTCCGTGAAAACGTTTCTGGCGGGAAGAAATTTCTGTTGTTTAAATGACTGGGATTTTTGTGCAAGTGGGCAAGAAGATAGAATGCAAGCAATCAAACTGGCCACAGTCGCAACAATCCTCATTATAATTTCCATACAGGAAAACGAACCAGCATCATCATGTCTGCCCAAATTCACACTGAATTCAACGTTAAGTTAAGCAAGCATGCTCCATTTGATGTTGTGGCCGAAGCAACGACCTTGATATTCAACACGAGTGGAGGATCCATTTCAATTAAGTTTGAAGATGTCGACACCATGGTCAAGTTGGGAGACGCCATAAAGGACGGCATTGAACGGAATGAAAAAAGGTCCAAGAAGGTTGATTATGAATCGATGTCTGGCGGAAGCCACCGATCTGATGGTGACGAGGATGATGATGATCATGATGATGACGAGGAGGATGATTTGATTGGAGCCATTGCGAATATGAAGTTTGGCAGCAACAACGATGATTCTTTTGATGCGGACGAAGTCGTAGAAACGCAGCAGCTCTGCTAGGATTGTTGTGGATTGTTGTGTGCCTGGAACATTGGCTGCGTTGTTGTGGTTCTTTCTAGCTTAACATGTTAGCATTTGATGTCAAAATTACTCGCGGTCTATAGCACGTCTCCACTATAGCTGTTGTTGACGCTACCAGCCAAACCTCCTTGTCCTAACAACCACTAATTGCGTGTCAAATGCGAGGACTGAGGAGAGATTTTTGGGTTTGGTTGGTTGGAATTTGATGTGCAGTCTCTCACTTGATCATTATTTATTTAGCTATCAAAAGCTCAGTGTAAGGCTGGCTGGCGATTATCGGTTATTTTAACACGTAGGTGCGAAACATGTCATACGTATCGACAGTGTAACATCCATGTGCTGCAGCTCGTTCTGTACTTAGATACGACTTAGATTTACTGGCATTCCCACTATGTGAGTTAGGGTTAGGGTGTATTCAAAGCAAACCAGTTCAAAACAACGGCAAAACTCAAAAGGCAACTATAAAAGGCAACTCATCAAAAGGCGAAGTCAGAAAGAAACTCAAAAGAAAACTCAGATGAATATAATGGCAATGCAAAACGCAACTCCTGAAAGCTGAGTTTTGCAAGTTTGGTGCTTTTCCAGTTCCCCAGGTGACGGAAAGAAATAAGAATCAGATCTGAAAGGCTTGGCAATGGGACAGCTGCGTGCAGGGGGTGGAAGTGTCCTTTGATATTATTGTCCGGGAGTGGAAGTCTCTTTTGATATTATTGTCCGGGCGTCTAGCACCTTCCAGAAAATGAAGAAAATAAGCAGAAGGGGAGTATTTGCAGCTCATTGTACCATGGAGTAGGCTGTTGCAGAACTGCCCCATGAAGGCGGCACCTGAATTCCTGATGAAGTTGCCACCGGGTCCAGCATTGAATTTTCCTTCTATCTATTTTATCTACGCTGGTAGGTAGCGAGCTAGCGGTGTGCCTACAAGCTTAGAGCTACCGACCTGCTAGTGGTGTTGATCTTTGCTACACTAACTCTAGTTGCGCATATATGAGCGAGTAATTTTAGTGAAGTCTGACATTGTGGGTTAAACTAACTGTATTTCTGGCATGATTTTCTCTCTTTGAATTTCGGTGCGCCATCTCTTCCCGATCCACCAATCCAGCCACATTTGTTTTATTTCCTCTAGACTGTTTATTTGGGGCCACATTGGGGGTTGAACGTACTATCACACTGCGCTGCGTGTCTCGAGGCAACATAGCTCTTAGTCCGATAGATTCCTCCGTTCCACACACCGGAATTGATCACTCGTCTAATCTTTTCTTGATTCTGGATTCATTAAATTCTGAATCGTTCGTACCGCCGAGTAACAAAATAGACCAAACGATACCATCCCCATAACAGTCTTTTTCTCATAAAAGGCCTTGAGTAATAGCGTCAGATATCGGATTCCCAAAGAGACGACGTTTCCACCCAATGCGTGGCCACGTCCATCCCCTTCGGACACTCCGACATTGACAATGCTCACCATGCCCAAAAATGCCGAGAATGCCAATCCTGCCGTGGAGGTATTGAGCAATTTGGGATAAATACAAAGGGCCCGCAAAGTGATCATGGCGCAAAAGCCAAACAATCCTAGCATGAAATGGACATTGGTAGCAATCCACGACAGTTCATAATCGCGTTTGATCAAGGCAAATACCGAGACTGCTGGTCGGGAAGCAACTTCTGTCAATTTGTTGCAGGCCACAGTGGCATACATAATGGCGACCAATTCATTGACCAAACTGGCCACGGCCAGGGCCATGTATAAGCATCGTGCTTTTTTCTTCCAAGCTCTGGCTTTCTCGTTGTCAGCATCTACTGGCAAGGGTTCGGCCAAAAATCCCAGGGGTACTAAGCCTCCTGTCAACATGGAAGCCGGTCCAACGATATTTCCAAACAGAGCTTTGGCCGCTTCGGAATAATCACTGGCACCCGCCATGAGCAAGGGCGATGGAGATGAAGAAGCATCGCCTCCTCGAATTTTGAGAATATTATGAAGGCAGGGTCGCAATTGTCGTTGTTTACTTTTGCGGGTGTGGATTTGGATTTGCCTCCTGGTGGTCTTTGCGCTCACAAAGGCTTGACTGGTGGGGAGTGTCACAACACCAAAAAGAAATAGTGATACCATTAAAGACTTTATCATTTTCGTCAGGTTTTTTTTTAACTTATCAAAGGCTAAGCTAATCCAAGTTGTTGGTTAGTTGTTTCAGAATAATGGGCCCATCGTTTGGTTTTCTTCCGATGCTGGCTTTCTCTACATTCTAGCTAGCTAGCTAGTCGAAATAACAAAAAGGATACCTTTTGTTGATGTGTGTCCGTCGCATCATGCCCCTCGGGTTGGTGGCGAAAGATCTTCGAGGTTCGGAGATTCCCAATGGAAGGATCGCAACGAGAAAGCGACTGTGCGTCCAGTTATTTGGATCATTCCTTCGTTTGGCACCAGCGTCCAACCTGTCCCTTGCTGAAACTTTTCTAGCAGTAGCAGCTACCTTCTACTACTAGACTACTTAATAAACACTGCAACGATCCATCATTTGTGACTCATAGAGCACGGGGGAAAAATTGGTCTTCTGGTACAAGTAGCATCTTGGATACTATCTATTTTCTGTAAGAGTTAAATGCGACAGGCGCATCGAGCAGCGGAATTTGTCCAAATATTTTTATTCTGTTTTACTGTTTCCCTTCTACATGTATATTTTGTCTTTGACTTCCTTGCTGCAGCACTTACATTTGTGCCTTGAAGTCTGCCAGGGTCATGTAAAGAGGCGAATCACTGTTACTGCTGGTGGCCGGTTGATCGGCCGATTCTTCAAACAACTTGTACTTGAGCGCCAATTCGGTGTACCCGAACTCACGAGCGAGATGAATTTGTTCGTGCAAATGAGCACCGAAAGCAACCTCATGCGGCAACACATTCATGGCAATGCCAACATTCAAATCCTTGCCATCGTCCAAATTCTCTACCGCATGAGGACAGTTGGGGGGAATGTACACAAGCTGGCCTGGTTCTTGAACAAATTCGTACACTTGTTCTGTTCGATGCAATAGGGGATATCGTTGGGACAAAAAGGCGTCGGCAGTGCTGGTCGTACTGACAGCCGCTGCATCGTCCATGCCCAGAACATCGGGGACAAAGGATTCGGAAAAAATGCGGGAATACAAATATGGCCGTTCCGAGGGATGATACACGGTCCATCGTTTTCGACCCGAGACCAAATATTGAAAGAATCCCATGGCGGAAGGATCCAAGTGCAACTTGGAATGCGTACCCTTGGTACCCACAAAGAGTGCAATGCTGGTATCGGCAAATGGATACAAGGTGATGCGTTGCATCAAGTCATACGCTCCCATGACGGTTGGAATTTGAAAGGTTTGATTCTTCCCGTACAACGTATTCTCGTACAATAGCTTGTCGCACATGTCCAATAAAGCAGCATTGTTCAAGTACAAATCCTTGACATCGTTCCGGGAAAGCTTGACAAATTGTTCCAAGGTAATAGTGGTATCAAATACCTTGATCTTGTCGGTATCGTCGTCCGAACTGTCTTCATCGGAGTCGCTGTCACTGTCGCTGTCGCTCTTGGCGCTTACTTCCTTGATACGATTGGAAAACACCAAGGATTGATCCAAGGTATAGTCTTCCAATCCGGCCCAATTCTTGTTGGATTTTTTTCCCACGGCAGGATTGTATTTCACCTTGCCGGTGACTTCGGCGGTACCACAATTCTGGATCATATGTTCCAAGGTCAAATGATACTTGGTCAAGTTGACATTGCTCAACACGACGGGCATTCCCGTCTTGGTGTACAAATCGTGAAAGGCGTTATAGTTCGACAAGACGTCCTTGTTGTTGGCATCGTTCATATCCAAGACGCTCATGGAAGCCTTGGGGAATTCCGCCTTTATGGGATGCTTGGCACGATACTCGGCATACGAAGTTTGCAAATTGTTATGAAAATCCACCAACAAATTATGCCATTGATACAAGAGTTCGGCCAAGAAAATGGAGTACCGGTCGGGATTCGTTTGGGCATTCATCCAAACTTGCATGTGTTCCTTCATGCGTTCCAACAAAACGAATTTTTCCGTCTTCAGTTTGTTCTTGTTGGCGCGTCGTTCTTCGGCAGTGGCACCCAAGGCATTCACCAAATCATTTTGAATGTACGCCTTGAGAGTAGCAGGAGAGCGACCAATACCAAAGACCATTTCTTCCAAATAGGCCTTGAGGGGTGGTGTATCCATTTTGCCCAAATTCTTCGATTCTGGGGTGGTTGCTGTGGCGGCTTCGCCTTCAGTTCCAAACGACTTGGTAATCAAGGCCTTGATTTGGTCATTGAGAGCCTGCAAATGTGCACCATACGACGTCTGAGCATCTTCACGCGCTTTACGGTCGGCATCCCACAGCTGTTCATATGACTCGGCCCATGCGAGGTATCGATGAATGACTTGAGATAATTCTTCCAAACACTCAGTGGTATCCTTGATGACGCTGAATCCCATTTTATTGTAGGCAAAAGGCTTGACCACATTTTCGTCCTTGCCTGCAACTGCCAAAGAAGGAGCCGGATTTTTGGAGGCCCCCGTTTCCAGAATAAAATCGGACGGTTTTTGTTTTTCTTCAAAGGCTCGAGCTTCCTTGTAGGACACATAATCAAAGTCATTGTTGGTCACCACTTCATTGACCAAATTTTCCAAGGCTTCATCCTTTTGTTTTTGCATGGGCGATGGCAAAACAATTGTCATGAGTTCTGGCGGTTTTCCCACCAAGGCGGTATCCAACCATCGGGCTATCATGGCCGCTTGCATGGGAGGATCTCCATTGTACTTGAATTCCAAATTGTGCAGCTCGCCATAGCCATTCAAATCTTTGGAAAAGACCACAATACGAGATGTCCAATAGACGTTTCCAGCGCCCATGAAGGTCTTATCGCTCAACCCCACCAAGGGATCGACATTGTCGGGATAATTTTCATAGAATTTTTCAAAGAAGGGTTCGGCATCATCTTCATCAGTATAAATCCGGCGCAAATAGGAATGCTTCCTAATATCCAAGCGTGCCAAACCAACACTAATATCAGCTTTGCTAGCCAGTAAGTATTGATGCAAATGCTCCAAGAGTTTGTGGGAATCTTCGACGAACCCCGTATTTTGGGCATCATAGAAAATGACACACGTCCAATTGTTGGCCATCAAGGTGGACTCGAAATTGGAAACATCCAATTCGGTATACGTTTGGGCGTTTGCAGTGCCAGAGATCATCAACATTGCCATCATGCATAACTTCAAGAGGCCAAGGACGCCACCACGGCTCGTCTTCAACGAAATCGTCATCTTTTTGCTAGTGTCTTTTTATTGGTTTTGAAATATTAATTTGTTCCTTGTTTTGTCTGCTTGTTGTCAGATTTAAATATCGTTTGGCACCCACAAAATACCTGGATCGTTCTGGCTAGTATAATAGCTCTCTTGTTTTTCTTTTGTTTCGTCCTCGGCGCTAGATACTCTCTCAAGATTTCTCACAAGCCACACAAAAAAAGGTCCTTTATTTCTATGACTTTTCTTTTATGATGCGACCGATTTTTTCTTTTTATATTTTTGTCGGCAACCAAGCGATGTTAGTTGGATCTTGGCAGCCGATTGTTTAAAAAAAGTCATTTCGTAAAGTAGCATCCACCGGTACTAGCTAGGTACGTACAAACTCATGCATACCGAACCACAACATGTTTAGGCCTGCATGATGAACCCAGTCAGTAGTCATTGGTTGCAAAGGTGGATCTATTGCTGCTGGTCGATCTCCGACCACACAAGATTCATTCAATGACCCATGTTGTCAAGGAGCGACTCCTGAATGTCTGAGGGTCCGGGACTGAATCAGAGTTCGGGTCAACTCGTGACTTAAAAAAAGCGACGCACATCGACTCCAAGTGTGCCTCGTCGACGTGTCATAGCTCTCTTCATCGTCCTGTACCAGGTACCACACCAACAGCAGTACGTAGTGGCACTACAGCTAGTTAGTGTAAACACCAACCTGTTAACAACTATGACAAGAGCTAGCTACTGGCTGCCAGGAACTGGAAGTACGGCCATAAATACTACAGTACTGCACTGTACATTTGTTGTGTTAAATGATGCAGTCATCAGACGATACGGCCGGGGATTCAACGATGTCACTACTACCGTATGGTTGTGGAGTCCCCGACTTTCTGGTCCGCCTCCACTCAGATACGTCTCCAGGTCAGCATGATGAGCTTAGACGATTCCAATCCCAAGGTGCCCTTCGCAAAGCGGTGGCTCTGCGTGAGATGGATGCCTTCTCTGTGAAATGCTAGATGCCTGTTCTACGACAATGAATACCCAATACCCGCGGTAGCTACTAATCGTGGCAGTCCAACCGCCGGTAAGCATGGCCCCGGCCCGGCTACGCCGCGGATTACGTAAGCACCCACATGCGATGCCTTATCCATGTTCATATTGAGGCCTAATTCATAGATGGATCTCTGCGTGAAATGGATGCCTGCTCACCTATCTAACTACTAGTCCTGCTTGCAGGTCTGGTGGTACTGGCACCAGTTGGTATTAGCACCTACCGGCTATCCATCCGAGTACCAAACACGGGAAGGGGTCAAACAAGGATGGCCAAAAACCAGTGTGATATATTGGTGGGTCGGCCAGCTCTTTGCGAGTCGCCTTCTTATAAGCATTTTTCTTGTTACAGTGCGTGACAACAACGCGTGCCCTCAAAATTTGGGCTGTTTAACCATTTGTCCAAGGATGATGTCATGATATCCCATTATTTAGCTCGGTACTACTGCACTTTTTGGCCATGTGACACATGTCGCTATGTCTTTTCTCACGGGACTTGCCGATACATTTGGCGAGATATATTCTCTCATTCTTGGGAAAGAAAGGATTGGCTTCTCTTCCATCTTTCTTCCTCCTCTGGGAAATTCAAATCTTGTTGGCAGCAACTACTAGTAGTACTGTATTGTGCTGTTACGCAGATAAATGAATCTCTGTTTGGCGGCACCCAAGTAGAAGAAATATATGGATTTTGTTGCCATAGTTATGATCCGACACTGATCCAGCAAGGGACCATCACTGTACAAGCACACTTTACTTAACTGCGCCTCATTGTTTGCAAAACAAGCAGAAGCGAATCAAAGCAACCGAACACAAAATCAAGAAGCGAAGATGATGAAGTTACACCGATCAGCATCTCGATCCTATTCGCCGACATCACGTCTTGGCAATGAAGCTCATGGAGGAGGCACCTGCTGTTTGGAAGACAGTGAAGCATCCACAACCACCACGGAAGATGACGAAGACCAGGTCCATCCCAACTCGAAACAAACAGGGCGATTGTCTCACAAAAAGGTACATCCTCATGACAGCCCTTACTACAAGACACTTGTGTGTTTTGCATTCTCAGCCGTGCTGGTATTTTTGACTCTGGTGCACGCCTATGGAACCACATTGTTTCAAAGCAGTCGTCAAGCCACGACCCCAACGTCCATGTCTACCTATGCTGGTTTTCTACGATTCGGTGGAGGTAGTGGTGGGGATACATGCCCAATCCCCCAATGGAAGTATCCCGATTGTCGTCCTTTTCTCAAACTTCAGAACGCAACTCCTCCCTTGTCACAAGAACAATGGCAACGGTATCGACAAGCCTACTATGATGCGGTAGGACCGGAAGCATCGACATTGGATCCCTCGTGGAACATGGGAGTAGAAAAGAACGACAAGGAGCAACCAACCACAGCAACTACAGCCCGCCTGAGTAATAGCTGGCATATTCCGGTTGAAGTCAAATCATCTCCCGGCAAGGGTCGGGGTGTCTTTACTTTGACTCGTGTCAAAGCGGGACAACAACTATGGGACAGTCGCTATACGGCACGGTTTCCAGATGAATGTTCCGTCCGTGAATTCTTTGCCAAATTGGGCAACGACGAAGATGCCTGCAATGCCCTTACGTGGGGATATGTCAATGATTATGTTGGCCATGGACTTGAGTTCTTGTTGGATTTGGATGAAGGTGTGTACTTGAATGATGTTAGTGGCCATCATCAACAACGCGCCAATGTGATCAATCGATTTCTACAGGAAACCACCACGGCCACGGCCACCCTACAACAACACACCGCCGCCACAGCAACAACCGCAAGCCAAGCAAAGCTTGAAGCCCTGTACGCACAACGTCGGGCTCCTTCCAGTTTTGGGATCTTTGCGACACAAGATATGGAACCTGGTACAGAACTCTTGATGGATTACAATCATGTTCATATACCTGGTAAACTGTATTGGTATGATATGCTTTGTCTCAAGACCCGGGGTATTTGGGAATGGTTGATCCAGATTTGATGTGATGGTTGTAGATATACAATACAATTCAATGTAGTAGTCCCAAGCCGGAGGATGGTGCATTTTAGAAAGCAGCAAGGAAAAAAGGAGAAGCCAACATTGCTACTAGAAAGATGATACAAATATAGATTAGAGCGGAATAATAAATGTTGTGTCGAAAATATCCTATGGCCTCTATAGTGGTGCACAACAGTTCAGCACGTTCCTCTCGTGTTACCAACTTGTGACTAGGTTAGCTATGGTTGTAGTACCGTAGTTCGTTATGACACGGCAAGTACGGTGCGGGGTTTCCTTTGAGTTCATCAATTCTTGTGGTAAGAAGACTAGACGCCGTCACACATGGTGGATGCCAAAAACCACTGGTCGTTTGCTCGCCAATCGAACTATGCGGCTCTTCCCGTACAACACATACATATGAGAATATAAGTTTTCTTGATTTGTTTGTTTATGAACCATTGTATTACTACCGGCTGGCGCTGTGGTGCTCTATGTGCTAACGTCTATGGAATGCAGGGATACAACCCCTTCCCTGGCAGTTATTGTTTGCCAGGAAGGGTGTTCCTATTCATTCCCTCCTTTCTTTTTCTTATTGTTACAGTAGGGTGATCATGTCGACCGCAGGTACCCTGATTCTCCTCCTTCTAATGATGTTTGCATTTAAAAGACCGCGTAGTGATTGTCGTCAAAAAAGGAATCTTCAATGGCTTCTTCCAGAATGCCATCGTCGTGGACTTGCTCTAACCGCGCTGCTTGTTCTTGCGACGACAGTTCCAACCAGGATTGGATTTCCCGTTTTAATGGCATGGTATTCTTAATGACACCTTTACCTCCGCCCACAACCGTCGGAGGGTGATCATCATCACATTTCTCGCCGGCTTTGGATGATTCCCACACCTTCACTTTGCCCTTGTAGAGTTGCAATGTAGGTACGGCTTGGATCTGCAATTGTTCTTGAATAAATCGAGCGGTAACATCCGTGTACTCGACCGTCGCAAATCGAACTTGGCCGTCTTGGGCATGTCGATCCACGACAACGTCGCCATAATCAATGGCCAATTTCCGATAATGCAATCCCAAATGACGACAGGTTTTACACCAAGGTGCCACGAATCTATGAAATAGAAAAAAGGAGTAGGAGTGATGAGCGATCAAGTGTGATGGATGTGTGTACTACTTTCACAAAGCGGGCCCGGTGTACTACTTACTGAATGGCGGTGAGCCGCTCGTCGTCTTCTTCCAAGAAATCTTGGAGCTCGAGCAGCGATGAAATGGGGTAAATGGTGGGTTTCTTGAGTTTGGTGCTTTGAGTGGTTGGTGCCGGAGGCGTTGCGGTGGCGGTTGTGGTAAGAGAATCCGATTCTTCGTTCCTGTAAAAGAGAACCGTAGGAGACGACAGGCGGATGGGCACTGGCACTATGGTGAGGGCGGCCGCTGAGGAGGAGATGCCGACGTGGGGTCCACGTGCTGTAAAGGCATCACTGCTGTCCAGCTGGAGAAGGAGCAACGCCATTGCGGCGGCGGCAGACGAAATTCTGTTCATGGTCATCATTTTGGAAGTGCTGGATTCTATGGATTGGATTCTGCTATGGCTGTGGCGGCTGCGGCGGATCTACTCTATTGCAAGACAACTACTTTTATTCTAATTGGAATCTGGTGATACGCGCTACACATCAGCTGATGGTTCAGTATTGGTTGCTAATAGAGAGAGCGATAACTATTGTGACAGATTAGTATATGTAATGAATGCAAAATTAGGTTTGCTAGCTTTGCTTCCGCATGCATGGCTCGGTATGATTGCATGGACACAAGACACAAACTTCTCTGATGTATCGAGGAACTTAACCAATAGGAGGAATTCAAATTTGGGTGCCTTCTCTTCGCATCCGCTTGTTTCATGGGGTTGATGGAGCCATGTCATGTTCCTACGACTGCGTAGAAAATGTACTGAATCTCTGACGTCGATCGTGTGCGTTGTGGCACACGTACGTTCGACTCCGAATTAATAGTCTCACCACTATTCTCAATTGTGATTTAACAGCCATCGGACCGTTTAGCGAAGCGTGCCATCCATCGGAGCAGGGGGAGTTTAGACTAACCATATCTTTTGACACGGTCAATACTGATGTTACGCTTGGAAGCACTTTGCCCCTTAAAGTCACAAGGAGTCAATGTGGGTCTACAGTTCGAGAGCCCCGTCGCACAGTCTCCATCCCAAGTCATTGATTGAAACCTCTCCACAAAATTCAAACTCAACTTGAAACGCATTCATCGTTTTGTGCTGAAAAATAAAGTACAACAAAGAGCTGGACAGACATCCAGGCGCAACTTGAGCCGTTCCAAATAGTCAGCAATGACAAATGTGACTGGCAGTCGCAATCCCACCAAGCATGGTCGAATACAATGATAAATCTTACAAAGTACATCTTCCAACGTGCAATCATCCCCCATGTACAATTGTTGTTGGTGTGACGCAACGTCATCAATGTTGTCGATGGTGGTATCTTCCCGAGCCTTCATTCTGTTGTGATTTGTCTTCTTCTTGAAGTTCTCTCCTCCCCAGGGGGGTCAATCACGAGACAGGATTGTCGTGGCAAGTATGGAATGGCATCCATGGCATCCATGGTGCGAATATCTATATAGTCGTTGTTGTATTCCCAAACCATGTGGTTTGCCATGTTTTCGCGACAGAGATTAGCACGATGTGGGTCAATCTCAATTCCAATCACCCGAGAGAAAAACCGTGTCTTGGCCAACCCAAGCGTCATGCCACCCACAGAAGCCGTCAAATCTATCGCTGTGATATCATGCTGGAGGCTTGTTGTTGTTGTCTTGTCGTGGTCGCTCTTCTTGTGCTTCCTTGCCCAGCCTACTTGGTAACAGCAGTTGACCATGGCCCTCGCTATCGCCGTGCCCCATTTGCCATTTGCAACAGAGAACAGGCCCTCATTATCGACTCTCATACGACCACTACTAAAATTCTTGTTTTTCAATTGGAGAACAATATCTGGACCATCCTGGAAAATGTCAAGCCTTTCAAAGTATGCTGTCGTGGTGGCGTTGCTGCTGCATTTTCGACTGCGTTGCACAAGATCCCATAAATCTCGTCCTCCCAACAGGCGCTTCATCTTTTGATGTCGGTGCAAGAGGACTTCCAGTCGCACTTGCGTAGCTCCATCCTGGTGGACGAGTTCCGTCAAGGTATCGTCCAAAAGTGAAAGGTATTCCAAATCATTGTGGATCGTTTTCGAATCATCGACCAATAATGGGTCATTCTCCTCTTCTTGAAACCAGATTTTGGTTTGCTCGGCGTCAACCACCAGACAGTCATAATGTGTGACCATTTGCAACAACAAGCACGAAAATTCTCCCAAAACAAGGTCTTCCCATGGTTTTGTTCCGGGAATAAGGACAGGCTCAAACATGTCGCCGTTAGAACATTGTCCATTCGTTGGGTAGATCCGATCCAGGTAGATGCCGGCAGCTCTCAAATATTCATGAAAGTTCCAAGTACATTGCCTCAGTAGCCATCCGATATTCGCGCCACCATCCACTACGTTTGTTGTTGGGGATTCAAAAGTATCACCTTCTTTGGTTTGTTGTTGTTGTTGCTGTCGCTGTCGCTGTCTCGTTCGTCGCCGCTCCATTCTTGAATACCGATGACGAAGTGTGCACAGAATTTTATCCTGCAATTTCGACAATTGGCTCTCTACAGCCGTTTGCTTGTTTGGCTCAAGACTTGCCCAGTCCACGTGCTCTGTACATTTCAATTTCACCCAGTGAGGTTCCACAGTACGGTCTACATCAAAGACAATATCATGCGCTTCCAAAAATGCCATTAGCCTGGGTTTTTGAATGGCTTCGACGAGGAGACTGTTGAGGCGTTTCGGTGAAATACCCTTGGAGGAAGTGTAGTCTTTGAGATTCGTTACCAACGAAGCCCCGCCATCACGAGCTATCTCTGTACTCAACAATTCCAACAGGTAGGAAGTAGCTATCTGTTGACTATTTTTGGGTATCCGACGTGCTGCTGATGAAGTCATCTCCTCATCTCCCATTGATTTCACGGGATCCTGTGAGCTAAGCAACGTCAGGCAAGCCAGCCTCTATAGCTAGTAGCTAGCAAATAACTCCGCCATGGTCTGTAGGAATGGTTCAGGGGATGTAAGAAGGGGGGGTGCTAACTCTACTACGCTATCAGCTAGGGTAGCGCTGTTATTTTTGGTTGGTTGTTGTTGTTGTTGTTCGATTCATAAGGATGGATTTTAGGATCGGGATCAGCGTGTTAGACGACCACCCGGTTGCTCCAAGGGAACCTAGTGTTAGGGCTATAATTTTAGCGGCTAAGTTTTTCAACAACAATTCTACTTGATAGCTCACTTGCGCGAGCGGGGAGAATACTAATAATATCCTTCGGTTATACAAGGCTTATTATATAGATAACGGATTTATTCTTATAAAATATCAGAG
>Ga0163146_10005462_pt1 | contig 14879 bp, 9 predicted proteins | sample OliLakLV19MP7G1_FD_148648 | JGI IMG/M metagenome (GOLD analysis project Ga0163146, IMG submission 148648) | Freshwater microbial mat bacterial communities from Lake Vanda, McMurdo Dry Valleys, Antarctica - Oligotrophic Lake LV.19.MP7.G1 | ecosystem: Environmental > Aquatic > Freshwater > Lake >...
ATATAGTAGAAGTTCAAAATATATCATATAGTAGGGGTTCAAAATTTTGAACCCCTACTATATGATATATTTTACATTCCATGCATAACCCTCTTGTTTGCTGAGGTAGTACTAAAATTGTATCTTTAGGAATGAGACTTATTCGATTGGCTCGGCGCAATAGCGTTTTTATCTTTGTAAAAAACCAAACCTTATCTATGTTCAGATTCCATTTGCTTGTTGCGTTATTGATTTTTTCATTTCAGTTGATACCTGCGGGCTTATCAGGCCAACGAAACGGTGAAATTGTTAAACTTAAATGGATCAATTTTGGTCCGTATACAGAAGTTGGACAAAACCCGGGCGGTAGTATTCCTGAGGCGCAGATCATTGCTTTATTGGACAGCCTTGAACCTTATGTGGAAGGCATCAGAACCTATGGAACCCAAAATGGGTTGGAGAAGATTCCACTGCTTGCAAAGCAGCGAGGCTTGAAGGTGATGGTTGGGATGTTCCTGTCGGGAGATATCCTTGTCAACAATGCACAGGTTGCGAAAGGAATAGAAATAGCGAATGCCGGGAATGCAGACATGCTCATTGTTGGCGGCGAAGTGCTTTACAACAACTTCTTAACCGCGCCCCAACTCATCAATTATATCAACCAGGTAAAAGCTGCCTGCCCAACCATCCCGGTGACAACCGCTGATGTGCACAGGATGTTGATCGATCACCCTGAGGTCGTGGATGCGTGCGACTTTGTTTTCCCCAATATCTATCCGTACTATGAAGGGCAGCCGGTAGCGTGCGCGCTGCAGTGGCTTGACCAGGCATACCAGTCCTTGCTGCCTGTCGCCAATGGAAAGGAGATTATCATTTCAGAAACAGGTTGGAAAACAGCCGGACCTGTAGTAGGCGAAGCCGTTCCCTCGTTTGAAAATGCACTGCGGTATCATCGCGAGCTACTGGACTGGAGCCAGGCTACAGGTGTGGACGTTACTTTTTTTGAAGCCTTTGATGAACCCTGGAAAATTCCACTTAATGATGACGGCTGGGGAATTTTCTTCAATGATGCAACGCTCAAACCTGGCATGGATTCGTTGTTTCTACCCATTGAACCTATAGAACAAACCTGGATATGTCGTGAAGCTCCTGATGCGGGCTCTGACATCCTGATCCTGGATTACATACCGGTCCTCGGTAGTTCAGACAATATCAAGGGGCATATCAACGATCTCAATACCTGTGACTATACTGTTGCTGCCTATATCAAAATAGGAGGCGTATGGTGGACTAAACCTACGTTTGGCATGCCGGCCGTGCCGGTGTTTTGCAACGGGCAGTGGAGCTTAGATTATACCAGCGGTGACAATGATCCCCTTGCTACAGATATGTGCTTTTTTATCATTGACGAAGATTATACGCCACCTGCATGCAGTGGTTGCGGAACGATACCGCAAGAAATATTTGATATCGCCTTGTCAGCAAAATGCATTCAACGATATCTGCTCCCTGATGTATCAGCGGATGCTTCCGATGCGTCCATATGCAAAGGAGATTTCACAACATTGACAGCCAGTGGAGGTTCACAATTTCTATGGAGTACAGGGCAGACCGGTGCCTCTATCCAGGTCTTCCCTGCAGTAACAACCACCTATTCAGTCACCATCACGGATGGGACAGGCGGAGGAGCCATAGCAACTGTAATGGTGAGTGTACTTTCCAAACCAAATTTCTCAATCACCGCTACGCCTGATACTATTGACATCGGAAGCCCCTCCCTGCTTAATGTAACCGGAGCGGGAAGTATCTCCTTTCTGTGGAGTACCGGAGAAATCACTAGGACCATCGAAGTACACCCACTGACCACGACCACCTATACCGTAACAGCCACCGGTGGTAATGGATGCACTGAAGTGGACTCTATAACCGTAGTCGTGAGTCCGCTATCATCAACTGCTAATGTGAAATCGATAAAGGATATAAACGTATACCCTAAACCGGTTGATGATATCCTTTGGTTAGCATTAGAACTGGAGGATTCAAAAACAGTATCACTCTCTATCTTTCAGCAGACGGGAGCTCTTGTAGCACACAGATGGGAGAAACCTGTCAATGGCATCCTCAATTGCCAATTTGATATGACGTCCATTCCACCAGGTTTATATTTCCTGATGATCAGGACAGCGCAAGGGGAAATCCATGTAGAAAAAATACCAGTTTATTGAAGACGTGTGAGGTGCGAGTTATGAAAAAGTGAGAGAGTGAGACACGAATCTAAAACCCCTAAATCCCCTAAATGGGACTTGCTTTCACACTCCTAACAATTTACCGTTTACCGTTTACCATTTACCATTTACCATTTACCATTTACCATTTACCGTTTACCGTTTACCATTTAACAAGAATGATTTCGCTTCAGCATATAGATCTTTTATCCTTGCAATCTGGAATACGGATTAGTACAGATGATAAAGGGGGGGCTGTTGTATTCGATCCTGTGCGTCGAAAGAACGTGCGTGCTACTCCGGAGGAGATCGTGCGGCAACTATGGATTATTTATTTTCTTGAAAAATTGAAGTTGAATCCAAAGCTGATTGCTGTAGAACGTTCGTTCCCGATACATGGTATGCAGCGGAGATTTGATTTGGCCATCTTTGACAAAACCACAAAACCGGTTTTGCTAGCTGAATTTAAAGCGCCCGGCGTTCAGGTTACACAACTGACCTTTGACCAGATCGGGCATTACAACATGGAATTGCGGGTGCCTTATGCATTGGTGAGCAATGGCAGTCATCATTATTGCTTTATCATTGATGATGAGAAAAGAGGGTTTAAGTTTTTGGAGGAAATTCCGATTTAGCCCTTTTTAGCCCCATTTACCCCTAAATCCCCTAAAGGGGACTTGAATTCCGCGAGGTTGCAGGAGCAAACTCCTGCAACGGCCGGCGCGCGAGTGCGCGCATGGGTCGGCGCGCACAGGCCAGAAAGCTAAACCATACAACGGCCACGGAGCCATCTTCTGCTACGGCAGAATGGCCATTGTTGGAGTTTGCTCCAACAATCATTGAGCAGGAGCATATTCTGTAGTGGTTGATGGTGCAGATACCAAATAAGGATTATTCTGTTTCGGTAGTGCTTACACTAGTGCATGAAGTTGCAGGAGCAAACTCCTGCAACGGCCGGCGCGCGATTGCGCGCACGGGCCGGCGCACGAGTAAGCGCTGGCCGGCGCACGAGTGCGCGCGCTGGCCGGCGCACGAGTAAGCGCTGGCCGGCGCGCGATTGCGCGCACTGGCCGGCGCACGAGCACGCGCACGGGCCGGATATTAAATATAATTTGGGATGTACCCAGGTAGGATGCGCCTAATTTTCTGTAAACACGGGATAGCTATCCGGGAACAGAAGGCGATCGAGTAACTCAATCGTCAGGGCCCGATCATCTCCACCACTATATTGCCAGCCTTTTGATTTCATATCATAGGTATGCAGCCATCCGATGCATTTTTCAATGGTGTCCAGTGAATATTTCCTGGCCGCTTCTTTATTTTTATTGATAAAAAACGGCGACTTATTGCCTATCGCCTCCCCTATCGCATTGTCACTAGTAGGTCCAAGCGATTTGACTATGTAGATTCTGGAATAGAAGCCTGCCAGTAAGGCGATCAGTGGAATGATACTGTATCCTTTTTGCTCGGCCATACGAGCGCCTATACTTAAGGTCTTGGTGACATTGCCTGATTCAAGGGCATTCTGGAGTTCAAAGACATTATACTCTCTGCTCAAACCGATCACGTCGAGGATATCCGTTTTAGAGATGGCGCTTCCCCCTGCATGGCTGAGAGCAAGCTTTGTAAGTTCCGGATACAACAGCGAGATTTCTTCTCCGATCAATTCAATCATTGCTTCTCCGGCATCAGGATCGATCTTGAGTTTGAGATCAGTTGCTGCTTTCATTAACCAGGGTAGCACCTCCTTTCCTTTCATCTTGTCTGCCGCAAACACAAACCCATTTTTCTTGATGGCATCATAGACCTTCAAACGCTTGTCCATCGACTTTCCTTTGTAACAAAGCACCAGGATACTTCCAGGTGCAGGTCTGTTAAAATAACCTTCGAGGTCCTTGAGATCTTCCATCTGCTGCGCTTCCCGCACAAACACAACACGTCGTGAGGCCAGCATCGGAAATAGTTGCAATTGTTCGACTACAAAGCGTGCATTGCAATCCATCCCATACAGGATCTGTTGGTCAAATGCCTTTTCATGCTCCTGGAGCAGATGGCGCTCCAGAAAATCAGCAGCCTCGTCGATCAGATACGACTCTTCTCCATGCAGCAGATAGAGCGGATAGGTGAGGCCACCTTTGATATCTCGTTTAAGTTGATCGAAAGACATTTTAAGTGAAGAGTGGTAAGCTGTAAATGGTAAATGGTATTCGGTAAGCGGTAAATGGTAAGCGGTAAATGGTAAGCGGTAAGCGGTAAGCGGTAAATGGTAAATGGTAAGCGGTAAATGGTAAGCGGTAAATGGTAAGCGGTAAATGGTAAGCGGTAAATGGTAAATGGTAAGCGGTAAATGTTAAATGTTAAATGGTAAGCGGTAAATGGTAAGCGGTATTCGGTATTCGGTGAATGGAGTATAAAAATACGATGTTAATGCGAACTATCTACTCTTACTCTCTTACTCTCTTACTCTTACTCTCTTAATCTCCTTTGGTCGCCGAAGCCCTTGAAAGGGAATGACATTCCTTTCAAGGCGCGAAGGAGACTTACCTTTTTACATCTTCGACTTTTTGAAGATTGTCGTCGCCTTTGCTATGACCAGGTCAATCCAATGGTTGATGTCTGGTGAGATATTAAACTTCCAGATAGCTCCTCCATACAGGATCGTGAAGACTGCGCTCTTATAAAACAAGTTGATGATGTTGCTTCCTGACTCAGGTAACACCCTGGTGAGGAGCCAGGCACCGATACAAAAACCCACCACCGGAAAAATACGGGCGGTGAACGGATGAAAGCCAAACTTAACCTGAATAAAAACGAGTTTGATCAAATTAAACAGAAACAGGGATATACAAGTGGCCAACGCAGAGCCTGCTAAACCATACATCGGAATAAATAGAAAGTTAGCTACCACATTGATGACACCGAGTAGTAGTGTCAGATATAGAATGAACCTATAATGCTTTGAATAGGAGATGATTTCATTGTTGACACCGGTCATCATATCCCACATCTGTGCCAAGCCCAGGAAAAATACAACGTAAGCGCCTTGTTGCATCACGGCTGTATTGGGCATCAATATGAAAATATAAGGCAGTACGGTCCAAATGAGAAAAAACAATCCGGCCCCAATGATCGTCATAGTCAGTGAGGATTTCTGATAGATCGATTTTACTTCATCCAGTTTATTATCCTCAATCTTTTGGGCCAGCAACGGGCCAGCAATATTGCCAAGCATGCGCATAGGCTTGACAATGATTTCAGATAAAGCCCAGGAAATAGAGTACACCCCTGCTGCCTCAGATTTTATCAAACTAAAAACCATCAGCTGATCAATCCTGAAGGCAACCTGGCTTCCCACGCCTGATAAAATTCCATACCAGGCATACCGGTAATATTCCTTTAATCCAAGTTTGTCTTTTATGATCACAGGTTTGGTAAGCTTCAATTGCCCTATATGCAAGAGGTAGTAGATCATCCCTAATGTCGCGAATCCAAAGGAAGCCACCACACATATCACCACGCCTTCGACAGACAACCAACCCTGAATGTAAATAATGACGATCACCGGAAGAGCCAGCTTGATACTCAGTTGCTCAAGCGCAGCAGGTATCGTAATCAGTCTGAAGTTGGAGATATACCTGGACAATAAATTGATCAGGGCCAGAAACAGCGTGAGGGGAATGATGTAGATTATCAGGTCAGCATACTTTCTGTTTTCTTCATGAAAGATATAATCGACCATCCAGGAGTCCAGCAAGGGATAGACAAGCAGAAAAATGATAAAACCAATTCCCGAGACTATGAGTAACCAGGTCAGTAAACCACCATGCCCTGTAGTTGCATCCTGGTACTTAGGAAAGAAACGCACAGCGGATACACTGCTGCCCATCATGACTACAATTCCGATCAGAATAGATGCATCAACGAGGGACCTGAATAAACCTAAGATCTCTAGTGCATGCGGATAGATGTACATGGTACTCAGCACCCCCAGGGCTATGCCAAAGTAGCTGATGATGCTTGACTTGAGACCTTGTCGTTGTATGATTCCCATATACTTCTTTACCCTACCACCTGAAGGTGGGGGCTATTCAATTTAATTTTACTTGTGGAAATAGGTTTTGATATGTTCACAAATGTAATCCTGCAGTTGGTTTGTCAGCTCCGGATAGATCGGCAAAGAAACTACTTCTTCACTGGCCTTTTCTGCTTCTGGGCACTGGACATTGATCTTCAGTTGATCCGTAGTTACTTTGAGTTTGGATAAGGAGATCGGGTAATGTATTCCGGTCTCAATACCTTTTGCCTTTAGATATGCTCTGAAATCATCACGGATTCCCTTTTCTACGCGCACCACAAAGAGATGATATACGCCCGGACTGTCCGCATATTCCCCGGACATTTGGATACTACTCAGCTTACTCAGCAAGGACCGGTAACGGGCTGCTATTTGTTGACGTTGTGCTGTCCATGCTTCCAGATGGCGAAGCTTGACAGAGAGCACAGCTGCCTGCAACGTGTCCATACGGCTATTGCGTCCGACGATCTCATGATCATATTTGGAGACCCGTCCATGATTGACTACTTTAAAAACGTTATTGTAAAGCCATTCACTCCGTGTGGTTATAGCCCCTGCATCTCCATAGGCTCCAAGATTTTTACCCGGATAAAAACTGAAGGTATTGACATCGCCTATGCTTCCCGCTTTTCTCCCCTTATACAAAGCACCATGGGCCTGAGCCGCATCTTCAATAATAAAGAGATGATGATCAGCAGCAAATGCGACTAAAGGATCCATATCTGCCATCTGCCCGAACAGATGAACAGGAATAAATGCTTTGGTGGCGGCGGTCACCAGCGAAATAGCCTTGAATGGATCGATCGTGTACCGTTGTGGATCAATATCGCACAGGACTGGTGTGGCGCCTACATTGCATACAGCTTCAAGAGTAGCAACGAAGGTGAAAGATGGTATGATGACTTCATCACCCGGTCCGATCCCTAATACACGGAGGGCGATCTCAATGGCATCCGTCCCATTGGCACAGGGGACACAATAAGGTACTTCTGTATAAGTAGCAAACGCAGTCGCAAATTCGCTCAGAGGTTCCCCTCCAATGAAATGCCCATGCCCAAGTATGCCACTGATAGCAGCATCTATTTCAGGTTTGATGGACTGGTATTGAGCTACCAGGTCTACCAGTGGAATATGAGGGGGGTAGGAACTCATTTATGCGATTTTCGAAGGAGTAAAGGTAGGAATACTCGGTGGTTGCAGGAGGGAAAACGGTATTGGTATTGCGGTGAGTATGCTCTATGGTATCTCGGAGGAGTATGTTCTATGGTATCTCGTTGGTTGGCGGCGAGAACGCCATCCAAAGGTATTTTCCCTTGATGGGCCGCTGGATTGGCCGCTGGATGGCGTTTTCGCCGCCGGCTAGGAACAACCTCATACAATTCTCCCTTTTCCTTTAATCCAAAGCACTCCTCACGCGTATCAGCGCCTCAGGATGTGCTGACAGAAAATTATTTAGCAAAAGCAACATTGGATTGTCAGTGGAGACTACCCTCTGAACATCCTGCTTAAAGAAAGCCTCCATTTCCTGCATCCAGATTTCATCATACGCATTTCGCTCTGCGCCTATGCGGTTGAAACCTATGATGCGGACAGGGCTTCCTGCCACGGTTGCAAAAGGAAGTATATCTCTGTTGACCGGAGTCTGCATGCCGATCATCGCATAGGCTCCGATATGACATCGCTGATGTACTGTAGTGCCCATTCCGATCGTGACCCCTTCCTCCAGCACCACGCGACCGCCGAGCAGCACACCGGCACTCAGCACACTCCCCTGCCCGATCACACAATCATGGGCTACATAACTCTTATTCATCAGATAGACCTGGTTATGTATCCGGGTTTCAAGGGTATAGACCGGCGAATGAATGCATACAAATTCACGAATGGTTACCTGGTCGCCAATGACCACTTTACCTTCATCAATCAGGCGATCGCCTTTCAAACCCATTTCACCCACAGCACCGATAGAGGCGCCGGAGTAAATTCGGTTTTCATTGCCTATAGAGAGGTTGTTTTTAAACTGGGCGGCAGAACCAATGACATTATTATCTCCGATCCTGATATGACCACGCATTACTACGTATGGTCCGATCTTATTGCCGGTACCTAATTCAATATTCCCATCAAGAATGGCTGTAGGATGTATCGTATTCCCCATCTGCTTATGATCCGGTATGTACGGCGACCTGATAGATATTTTCGATGATTTCAACCGTTTTGAGGCCATCGTAGGCATTGGTCATAATTTCGACTTTGCCATTCAGGGATTGGATCACATTGTCAATCACCTTATCATGATTGGACATGGACCCTTCATAGTCTCCATAATGATTGGATACGGCACCTGCAGGAAGGTCTGTGATATCAAACCCGTCCGTCGCCTGATACTCGATGATATTGAGGTATTTACCACCTATCTTGATGGTCGCGTGTTCTGCAAAAATAGTGATGCTACCTTCCATGTTTTTCTGAAACGCTGAAGTGGTATAGTGCAGTACGCCGGGCGCATGGCTATCTTTCAACAAAAAAGAAACAATGCCCGTATCTTCAAACTCAATCATGCCTTTATGACTGACATTGGCCATCTGCGCATGCAGGATCTGCAGATCGCCGAGGAGATAATAGATCACATCAATAAAGTGGCTGAACTGCGTAAACAGGGTGCCGCCATCAAATGCCTTCTTCCCTTTCCAGTCAGATGATTTGTAATACCATTGATTCCTGTTCCAGTAACAATTGACCGAAACAGAAAGGATCTTACCGAGCTTTTTCTCGTCCACTAACTTCTTCACGGCCTGCACAGGTGGATTAAACCTGTTTTGCTTCACCACAAAAAGCGATTTGCCTGTCTTCAGGGCAATGTGGATCATCCCTTCACAATCGACTTTACTGATCGCCATTGGTTTTTCAACCAGCACATGCTTACCTGCTTTCATGGCTGCGATGGCCAGGTCTGCATGCGTCGAATTGGGAGTACAGATGGTGATGATATCGATGGCAGGTTCATTGAGAATCCCTTTCAACGAATCATAGGTCTGTATGCCTCTATACTTATTACGGAACAGGTTGAGACGGTCAGCCTTGACATCAAAGATGCTGTGAAGCTGTGCTTCCGGATGGGCTATGATATGTTCGACGTGGCGTTCGCCGATTTTGCCGTATCCTATGAGTCCAAATGTTATCATAACTTCTCTTTTACCCCTAAATCTTACTTTCGAGGTGACTTTTAAAAGAACGATTTCCTAATTTCGATTTCGGGACTCGGTTCTTGTCTATTCGAGGTGGTCGTCTTTTAAGATCATCCTATTTCAAATTTACTTTGTCTTGATATCCTTCTTCAGCCCCTTCAAAATTGCTTACGGCAATTTTTCACCCCTGTGTGCTGCGCATCCCCGGGGTGAAAAGAAACCATAAATTTCTTTATCTCTGTCCATTTCAATCTGCCCCCTTCAAAATTGCTTACGGTAATTTCTCTCCCCTGAGTGCTGCGCATCCCCGGGGTGAAAAGAAACCATAAATTTCTTTTATCTCTGTCCATTTCAATCTGCACCCCTTCAAAATTGCTTACGGCAATTTTTAACCCCCGTGTGCTGCGCATCCCCGGGGTGAAAAGAAACCATAAATTTCTTTATCTCTGTCCATTTCAATCTGCACCCCTTCAAAATTGCTTACGGCAATTTCTCTCTCCTGTGTGCTGCACAACCCTGGGGTGAAAAGAAACCTTAAATTTATTTTATCTCTGTTCATCTCATTCTGCACCCCTTCAAAATTGCTTACAGCAATTTCTCTTCCTGTGTGCTGCGCATCCCCGGGGTGAAAGGAAACCATAAATTTCTTTTATCACTGCTCACTATTTCTTCTTTTTACGCAACAGTTTTCGGTCGGTGGTACTCGCCCCAGTAGTTTGCTTATGGCCTAAGTCAGCAATCGCCACAGGGGCTGTAGGCTCCGCTTTCGTCAGCCATTTGTATAATCCGAATATCAGGATCAGGATAATCAGGATGGAGAAGACAAGGGATAGGATCTCACCGATCTTATAGGATTTAGGTATAAACCTGAACTTGATTTCATGATCTCCCTCTGGTACGTTCATAGCGCGAAGGGCATAATCGGCCCGGAAGTGCGGAGCTTTTACCCCATCGATATAGGCTTGCCAGCCTTTGTCGGGGCCGTAGTACATTTCAGAGAAAACAGCAATCTGGTCCGAAGGTGCTGAACTACGGTACACCATTTCATCAGGCGCATAGGAAGTAAGGGTGATGGTCCCGTTCTTGATCGGATCGAAACCTTTGATATCGGCATCAAATTCCTTATGCACAAATGCGGTGAGGCGGAGGTCTACGGAATCAATGGCATCGAGCTCCTCACGGTTGGTGTTGACCGTCTTGATGGTTTCAATAAACCAGGCATTGCCCAGTGCATTTGGATTTATTTGCACCACCGGTTGATTCTCTGCATTATTGAGAATAAAATATTTGGTATTGAGCATACCCAATACATTCATATTGCCTTGCTGAATGTAGCGGTCAATGAGATCCTGGAAGCGTTGGAATTTGACAGGACTATATCCACCAATGGTGCGGTGATGATAGGAGGCCATCGAGGTAATAAACGGATTGGACGTGATATCATGAACCCTGTAGTGGATATCCGGATCCTGGAGGATCTGCTTATCTACAGGACGTGGCTCGAAGATCGCTTCCACACTGCGCTCCGGCACAAAATCGTCAGGAGATATATATCTGCGAGCTATGGCCCAGAGGTCAGCGATGATAAACAAGCCCAGACCGGAGAGCAAAAGCCATTGTTTGATTTTACCCTGATGGTACACCCAGATGACGGCTGAACAAAGGAGCACCCAGATAAAGGATCTCCAGGCATCAGCGACGAGCGCCGATTTACGATCCTTGATGAGCGCATCGATATTCCAGCCTGATTCACCGAGACGCGCATCCCCTGCGCCGTTAAAGGTCATGAGGGATGGTCCCAATAAAGCGATCAGGAGACATACGCCTCCAACGGTACCCAGGGCGATCCAAATCGGTCGCTGAAATGATTTTTCGTGTCCCCGCATGAATCCACCAAGACCCAATGCGGCGCCTAATGGTATCAGCAACGCCGTAACACTCAGGATGGAACTAGGGGCCCTGAATTTGTTGTAGAGCGGCAGGTAATCAAACAACAACTTATTGAGCACTTCAAAATGCTTACCCATCGAAAGGAGCACCGTCAGCAATACGATCCCAATCAACCAGAAGCGAATGGATCGGCGTATATAAAAGAGTCCGAAGACAAACAGGAATAGCACAGATGCCCCAACATAAGCAGGGCCGGCCGTAAATGGCAATGATCCATAGTAAAGTGGTACCGGCACTTCCTGGGTGACCCCTTTGGTACGGAGATCTTTGATCACGTTGGCATTGGCGGAGAGTTTCTCTGACCCACTTCCTCCTGCACCACGTGGAATAAACATAGCGATGATGTCCTTTACGCCATTGCTCCACTGCATCGCATATTCCCAGTCCAGTCCACCCACATTGGCGGAAGCCGGGTCAGCATTGTTGAGCGGAGTCTCCAGGATGGGCTTGCCGCGCATGGTATCGTGGCTGAACTCAAGCGTAGTCCATAATTTGGAAGCGGAAGCACCGACGGAGAGGATAAGCCCGATCAATAAGACCGCTGATCCACGGATAAAAGCAGGGATTTCCTTTTGTTTGATCGCAAAACCAAAGGCTATCAGCACATACAGGATGAGGAACAGACCCAGGTAATAGGTCATCTGAATATGGTTGTTATACAGGCTGAGGGCCATGCCGAGCGCGAAAAGGACGCCTCCGGCCGTATATTTCTTCTGGTAAGCAAGGATGACACCGCCGAAGAGATATGCACTATAGACAATGGTCATAAACTTGCTCATATGCCCGGTTTCATACAGGCTGATCTGGTTTGTTGTAAACCCAAAGGCAACAGCCCCTACCATCGCGGCCCAGTGGCCGGCGCCCAAGCAAAGGAGGACAATATAAATCCCCAACATGGCAGCGAAAAAGTACCCGATAGGCCGTTCGATAAAAGCCTGATGAAAGCTATGGATCACCTTGACCATATTGTTTTTTTGGGGGGCACTCAGTTGGTATGTGGGCATCCCGGCAAACATGGAGTTGGTCCATAAGATGACATCTCCTGTTTTCTCTTTCCAGACGAGGGCTTCGTGGTTCATGCCCCGCACGGACAATATGTCCGACTGCTGGATCACTTTACCCTGTAACTGGGGGAGGAAATACATCACGCTCAGTAAGAGAAACACCCCGGCAGCCATGAGCGGCTGGATGAGTTTGCCACCATAGATCTTTTTCATCGCTTCGTTTTAGTCGGGGCTAAGATAGTTCAAATCAACCTTTGCGTTGCATATGGCAAGGAGCAAGGGGCAAGGAGCAAAGGGGCAAGGGCATGTCTTATATTTCCAAGCGATTATTTTTTTATGAAAAAAAATAATCGCTTGGAGTAGCCTACGGGTGCAAGGACATTGAAATGCCGGACCAGCTGTCGGTCTGTCGTTGCAGCCTCCTGGCTGCAGGGAGAGTTCATTATCCGCTTGCCATGAATGACCTTCGACTCAAGCCTCACCCTTCGCCTCACGACTCACACCTCTCGACTCACGTCCCACGTTTCACGCCTCTCAACATATACACCAATATCGAATACGAAAATTTTTTATACTTTGGGAACAGAACACATTTTCAAAACCAATATAACCATCCTGTCATGATAAAAACACTGCTCCTGATACCAGTGCTGGTATGCAGCCTGACCATAAAGATGACATCTCAGACATCTTGTTCATCCACTTTTGCTAAAACCATCGGCTCACAGCTTTCTAATGAGGTCGGGTATAGCATAGCGACTGATTCTGTGCATAATATACTTTATGTAGGGGGTTCCGTCAGTGACAGCACGTTGTTGATAAAAATGAAAACGGACGGAGAGATCCTCTGGGCCAGGACTTTTGACATCCTGAGAGAATCCGATGAAAGAGTATGCGGGGTCATCATTGATTCGGATGGCATGATCTGCATCTCCGGGATGACAGACGCCTCCACAGGCGGGATTACATACTTATTAAAATATGATCCTGATCAGAATACGGTCATTTATGCTAAACAATATACAAGCACTAGCAGCAACTATGGCCAGTTTCTGATTGAGAAAGGCCCGGGAGGGAATTATCTGATATGCAATAACGTATCTGCTCCCAATGATGCGGAGCTGATCGAAGTCGAACGTTCGACAGGACTAATCAATCCGGCGTTTTCTAAACATTATCATTTAGGGAGTTCAGAAACGCTCCATGAAATGGTACTGTACGATGGCGGATTATATTCGACAGGCAGATTTTCTGATGGCGCTACAACAGCCAACATGCGGAATACACTGATCAGACTTGACCCTTCCGATGGCACTGCCACCTGGATCAAACTTGGACATCGGCCCGGTAATGTGACTGCAAGATTGTATGGTGTAGATCTGGCAATTGATCAGGATAGAATTTATTCCGTATCGCATGGCGATCCGAATGGTACCGACCTGGGCAACGAAGAATTGTTTATTCAAAAAACCACATTGACCGGTCAAACAGAGTGGGTAAAACGATACCAACTGCCAACACCGGATGATGTATCTGATGAGATCATCGCCACTGGTGATGGCTTTGTGGTCATGGGCAGAAGCAAAGGACCCAGTGATATTTTTCTTTTCAAAATCAACCATGATGGCGATGTGCTTTGGGCAAAGACGTATGACTTTTCTCCGAATGACAACACCTATTTCGGTGGTGGCGTCTCCACCCAATTAGTTAAAATGGGCGACGCGCTGTACTTCACTGCCTTTGCCGAAGAGTCAGGCAGGCGGGATATGATCCTGGTCAAAACAGATCTTGAAGGAAGACTGGATGAAGAATGTACTGTAGTAAAATCGATTGACGTCAATGTGAACCAAATTGAAGATGTGGTTTTCTATTCCGTCGATCCGACCATCTTCACTTTTATTCCTGAAGTCAAAAATGTAGAGGCATCACCTGCTGCAACTTCATTACAAATCGAGAATACCTGTGGTGGTTCCGGCGGACCTGTGACCTCCATTGAAGCAGCTGTCTGCATCGGTGAAACCTACGAAGGGTATGACCAGGCAGGCATCTATGCAGACACGTTTGCGCTGATCAATGGCTGTGACAGCATTCGCATCCTGAGCCTTCGTCTGGTGGCTTGTGTTCCATTGGTCGTCTATGACCTGGATGATTGCACGTCGTATATGAGCGATGGATCGAACATGGACTATTCCGAATTCACCCCATTCTTTCCCGAGACATCTACCTGCGCTTCTGTTACAGCCGGTATCCTCTACAGATCACCTCCGCAGGAAAACAAACATTCCTGCACACCGGGGCTCAACAATTCCATAGCGATGTGCGTGAGTGCTTTGAGCGGATGCACCTATGTGCCCGGTCATCAGGCTTCTGTGATCATGGAGGTCACCATGACACCGGATGCCAACTCTGTTTTTGAAATCACCAATTTAGAGTTTCAGGAAAAAGCACCGCTTACCTA
>Ga0163146_10005469_pt1 | contig 14868 bp, 7 predicted proteins | sample OliLakLV19MP7G1_FD_148648 | JGI IMG/M metagenome (GOLD analysis project Ga0163146, IMG submission 148648) | Freshwater microbial mat bacterial communities from Lake Vanda, McMurdo Dry Valleys, Antarctica - Oligotrophic Lake LV.19.MP7.G1 | ecosystem: Environmental > Aquatic > Freshwater > Lake >...
TCTACCGGCTGTTCAACTACACCGGCGCGCTCACCAACAACACCCTCAACGTCGGCACGCTCCCCAGCACGGCCTACATCGGCACGGTCCAGATCTCTGTCGCCAACCAGATCAATTTCCTGGTAGACGTGGGCCCGTTGCCCATTTGGACCGGCGGCAGCGGCACGTGGTCGGCCAGCACGTCCGGCACGGGCTTCAATTCCGCCGACGGTGTGGTCGCCGGCGGCGCATGGAAGCCCGGCATGGCGATCTTCCAAGGCTCGGCGGGCACGGTCACGGTGGACTCCGCCACGACTCCGGTGGAAATCACCGGCCTGCAATTCGCCGTCAACGGCTACACCGTTACGGGGGGCGCGCTCACCACCAACACCGCCAACACGCTCTTCCGCGTGGGTGACGGCACCTCCGCCGGCGCGACCATGACCGGCACGATCGCCTCGGTCATCAACGGCACCGGCGGCATCGAAAAGAACGACCTCGGCACCCTCGTCCTCAGCGGCAACAACACCAACACCGGCGGCACCACCGTCACCGCCGGCACGCTTCAGATCGGCGCGGGCGGCACGACCGGCGCCGTCAACGGCGACATCGTCAACAACGCCGGCGTGCGCTTCAACCGCTCGAACGACGCGACCGTCGCCGGCGCCATCACCGGCAGCGGCGCCGTCACCCAAGCCGGTTCCGGCACGGTGATTTTTACCGGGGCCAACACTTACACCGGCGGCACCACGGTGAGCGCGGGCACGCTGCAAATCGGCGCGGGCGGCACCTCGGGTGGCATCGCCGGCAACATCGCCAACTCCGGCATCGTAACCTTTAACCGCAGTAACGCGGTGACCTACGACGGCGCGATCAGCGGCGCCGGCGCGCTCACGCAGGCCGGCACCGGCACGACCGTTCTGACCGGGGCCAACACCCTCGCCGGCGGCACGACGATCGCCGCCGGCACGCTGCAAATCGGCTCCGGCGGCACGACCGGCAGCCTCGCGGGCGCGGTCGCCAACAACGGCACGCTCGCGGTCAACCGCAGCGACGCCGTCACCCTCGCCGGCCCCATCACCGGCACCGGCGCGCTCCGCCAGCTCGGCGCCGGCACCACCACGCTCACCGGCGCCAACGCCTACACCGGCGGCACCGTGATTTCCGCCGGCACGTTGCAAATCGGCTCCGGCGGCACGACCGGCGGCCTCACCGGCGCGGTCGTCAACAACGGCACCCTCGCGGTCAACCGCAGCGATGCCTTCACCCTCGACGGCGCCATCAGCGGCACCGGCGCGCTGACCAAGCTCGGCGGCGGCACCACGACCCTCGCCGCCAACAACACCTTCTCCGGCACGACCACGATCACGGCCGGCACGCTGCAAGTCGGCACCGGCGGCACCGCCGGTTCCCTCGGCGCGGGTGCGGTCGTCAACAACGGCACGCTCGCCCTCAACCGCAGCGACGCGATGGCGATCGACGGGGTCATCAGCGGCACCGGCGCGCTCCGCCAGGCCGGATCCGGCACGACGACGCTGACCGCGAACAACACCTATAGCGGCGGCACCACGATCACCGCCGGCACGCTCCAGGTCGGCACGGGCGGCACCACCGGCGCGATCGCCGGCGCGGTCACCAACAACGGCACGCTCGCGATCAACCGCAGCGACGCCGTCACCCTCGCGGGCGCGATCACCGGCACGGGCACCCTCCGCCAGAGCGGCGCGGGCACGACCACCTTGACGGGAGCCAACCTCTTCACCGGCGGCACCGCGATCACCGCCGGCACGCTCCAGATCGGCTCCGGCGGCACGGCCGGCAGCCTCACCGGCGCGGTCGTCAACAACGGCGCCCTCGCCGTCAACCGCAGCGACGCGATCACCCTCGACGGCGCGATCTCCGGCACGGGATCGCTCCGGCAAGCCGGCGCGGGCACGACCACGCTCACCGGCGCGGCCACGCACACCGGCGGCACGACGATCACGACGGGCACCCTCCAGATCGGTTCCGGCGGCGCGACCGGCAGCCTCGCCGGCGCGGTCGTCAACAACGCCACCCTCGCGATCAACCGCGTCGATAACGCCACGCTCGACGGCCCGATCAGCGGCACGGGCGCACTCCGCCAGACCGGCGCGGGCACGACGGTGCTCACCGGCACCAACACCTACGCGGGCGGCACCACGATCACCGCCGGCACGCTCCAGATCGGCGCGGGCGGCACCGCCGGCAGCCTCGCCGGGGCCGTCAATACCGGCACCGCCACCGGCAGCGGCGCGCTCGCGATCAACCGCAGCGACACCGTCACCCTCGCCAACGTGGTGAGCGGCGCGGGCTCGCTGCGCCAGGCGGGCGCCGGCACGACGATCCTCACCGGCGCGAACGTTTATACCGGCGGCACCGTCATCTCAGCGGGCACGTTGCAAGTCGGCGCGGGCGGCACCGCCGGCGCGCTCGGCACCGGCGCGATCACCAACAACGCCACGCTCGCGATCAACCGCGGCGACGCGTTCTCCCTCGACGGCGCCATCACCGGCACCGGTTCTCTCGTGCAATCCGGCACCGGCACCACGACCCTCACCGGCGTCAGCACCCACACCGGCGGCACCACGATCAATGCCGGCACGCTCCAGATCGGCTCGGGCGGAACGACCGGCAGCCTCGCGGGCAACGTCGTCAACAACGGCACCCTCGCGATCAACCGCAGCGACGCCCTCGCCCTCAACGGCGTGATCAGCGGCTCCGGCGCGGTGACCAAGCTCGGCGCGGGCACCGCCACCCTCACCGGCGTCAACTCCTTCGCGGGCGGCACGACCGTCACCGCCGGGGTGCTCCAGGTCTCCGACAATAACGCCCTCGGCGCGGCCAACGGCGCGATCACCCTCGGCGGCGGCACGCTGCGCGCGGGCGGCGCGGTCACGACCGGCCGCACGATCAACGTCACCGCCGCCAGCACGATCGACACCGGCGCGAATCTCGTGGTGGCGTCGGGCATGCTTACCGGCACGGGCGCGCTGACCAAGACGGGCACCGGCGAACTGCGCGTCTCCGGGGCGAACACCGCCTACACCGGCGCGACCACCGTCAGCCAGGGCGCGATCCGCCTCGACGGCGGCAATCTCGCGGCGGCCACGATCGCCTCGGGCGCCTTTCTCACCGGCAACGGCGGCGTCCGCGGCGCGCTCGTGAACAACGGCACGCTCAGCCCCGGCGCCAGCCCCGGCACGATCACCGTCACCGGCAACTACACGCAGGGCGCCACCGGCAACTTCGCCGCCGAGCTGGCGTCGGCCACGTCCTTCGACAAGCTCGTCGTGGACGGCAACGCCACCCTCGCCGGTTCGCTTACCGTCTCGGGCCTCAACGGTTTCGTGCCCGACGCCGGCCAGACCTTCGGCATCATCGAGGCCACGGGGACGCGCACGGGCACCTTCACCACGCTGGTTTCGCCGTGGGGCAACCTCTCGCCCATGTTGAAATTCGAGGCGCTCTACGGCGCGAAGGACGTGAAGCTGAGCATGACCCAGTTGCCCTTCGCCAACATCACCCATCTCACCGGCAACCAGAAGGCCGTGGGCGACGGCATCGACGGGGCGATCAAGCTCAAGGCGATTCCCGATCTGCAAAAAGCGCTCAACGCCCTGCCCACCACCGCCAGGGTGGGCGACGCGCTCACCCAGCTCTCGCCGCAGCGCTATGAGCGCTGGTTCGAGCAGGCGGTTTACAACACGGGGGCCAACATCCGTGTCGTCGAGCAACGCATGGACCAGCTCACGCGCGAGCCGAAGGCCGGCCTCTGGACCGAGGTGGTCCGCCGCGATTCCAAGTTCGACGCCACGTCGGAAAAGACCAAGGCCAAGGCCGGGGCCAACGGGATCATGATCGGCGGCGACGCCCGCGTGACCCCCGACCTGCAAGTCGGCGCGGTCTTCGGCTACACGGCCGAGAAACTCGATCTCGACGAGAACGGCAGCGCGACCGACGCCAAGCGCTTCACCGGCGCCGTCTACGCCCGCTACGATCTCGCGCCGTGGTATGTGGACGCCGTGGCGGGCGGTTCGCACGCCGACCTCGACGGCCGCCGCGTCGTCGCCGTGCCCGGATACGCCGGCGTGGCCGACATCGCGACGAAGAGCCGCGACGCCTACGCGAGCGTGCGCTCGGGCTACACCTTCCAGTTGGGCCGCGCCAAGCTCACGCCGTATGCCGGAGGCCAATATGTGCGTTGGGCGACCGATGCGGCGACCGAGACCGGCGCGAAGCAGGCCAATCTCAAAGTGCTCGACCAGTCCCGCGATTCGCTGGCCTCGCGCGCGGGCCTCACGGTGGCGTTCCCCTTCGCGGGCGAAGAAATCAGCTTCACGCCCCGCATCGACGTGGCCTGGCGGCACGAGTTCCGCACGGCGCGGCAGACGGTCATCGCGGAGATCGGCGGCAGCCCCTTCACGCTGCCCGGAGCGGACTTCACGCAGACTGCGGCGGCGAGCGCCCTCGGTCTGAACCAGACCGCGTCCGGCGATCAGAAACGTGACGGCGTGGTCGCGAGCCTCGGCTTCGACGTGACCTTCGGCTCGCGGCTGACGGCCTATCTGCGGGTCGTCGCGGAAGCGAAGACGGCCACCACGCAGGCGATCGAAGTGCGCGCCGGCTCGGAACTGCGGTTCTGAGCGCGGCGCGGGCGAAGGGGCCCGCAAATGGTGCGAAACCACGCGAATCAAGACCCGACAAACGAGAGGTTCATTAAAGGGGCTGAGACCAACAGCCGATAAAATCCGGACTTTTCAAGGTGGCGTCGAGACCTCCGGGCCCGACGGGATCGGTCGGCGTCCCCCTTCCCACGGCTATCCGGTTTGGTTCCGCAAGTGTAGGCTGCCAGCTTGCTGGCGCTGCTTGAGCGCGAGCGAGCTCGCGGCCTACGGGTTCCGCGAGTTACGACCCAAACCGGAACGCCGTGCCCCCTCCGGCCCGGCCGGGCCCGGAGGTCCCGGCTCTACCTCGATTCACCCAACGTCCAAAAATTGCGTGCCGTTGGTATCGCCCCGCGGGTGCGGAACGCGTGGAAGAATTCTCCGCGCCAAGGAACTCCGGAGTTCGTGGATTCTTCGTGGTTTAATTGCGGAATCTAGGTTCAAGCCGGCGCGGCGGGTGACGATAGAACAGGCGACAGCGTTCGCGCTCGTCACACCTCCTATGAAACTCCGCATTTCCTGCCTGATTTTCTTCGCATTGATCCCACTCGCGCCGGCTTCCGCCCAGCAGGTGATCTCCTATCTGGCCTCGACACCGACCGTCTCGTTTTCATCCGGCTTTCCCGCCGGCCCGGCCCAGCGCCTGCAGATCCCCGCCTTCGACGCGAGCCTCGGCACGCTGACCAGCGTGCGCCTTACGCTCACCGCGCAGATTTCCCAAATTGTCCGCGGCAAAAATCGCGGCGCCTCAGCCACGGCCTACAGTTACGCGCTGACAACATCGCTGACCCTCGCAAAGGGCGCAGGCGCATTGTTCTTCGCACCGGCTCCGGCCGTTGCGGCCGGGGCAGGAAACCTCGCGTCGTTTGACGGACGCGCGGATTTCGCGGGCCCGTCGGGCTTCAGTTTCAACCAGGCCATCGCGCGGACCGATACCCGGCTGGAAACGGGGGCGGCGATGCTGGCCGATTTTACGGGCGCGGGCTTGATCGATTTTTCCGCGGCGGCGCTGGCGAACGCCATCTTTGGCGGCGCGGCCGATTTCGCCGGGCTGGGCACGAGCGACGTGACGATGACACTCGAAGTGGACTACGCCTACAGTCCTATTCCCGAGACGAGCGGCTATGCGCTCATGTTGGGCATGACGGTTTTGGCGCTGTTGGGGGCCGGCCGGATGCGGGCGAGTTTCGCGGAGCGGAGCGGCGGGAAACCGCCGACTTCCGAATCGGGTCCGATGGCTCGAGGCGGCGCAGGCATGCCGCACTGATACCCGCATCCGGTGATATTCTTACCGTAGGCCCGACCGCTGGTCGGGCTTTGCCCTGAGGTAAAAACCGGCCTGCGGTCGGTTCTACAGAAAAGCCTGCGAGTCCAATTATCTCCGGCCGCCGGGATGCGCGCTCTCAGCGCGATCCCGAGCCGGAAACGCCGTCGACGACGTAGTAGTCTTTGAAGAGCTTTTTATTTTCGCCGTAGTAGGCGGCCGCCGAGCCGGCGGTCATCGCGTTCATGACCGCGCCGAAGATAGGAACGTTCGCCGCCAAGAGCCGTTTGACGCAGGACTGGGCCATCGTGCGTTTCACCGTGTTGTAGCGGATGGTGTAGATCGCGCCGTCCATGAGCGGGAGGATATTCAGGGCGTCGCTGACGGCGCCGAGGGGAGGGGAGTCGAAGATCACCCGGTCGTAACGCTGGGCGAGCTCGGTGGTGAGACGCTCGAATTCCTTCCCGTTCAGCAGATGGATCGGATTCTTGGCCCGGCCGCCCACGATGATGACGTCGAGATTGGGCTGGGTGTTTTTGACGATGATGTCGTCGAGAGGCGCGCCCTCGAGGCAGTAGCCGACGAGGCCCTGGGTATTGGGCAGGCGGAAGAGGCGCTGCACGTTGGGTTTTCGCAGGTCGCAGTCGACGATGACGGTGCGCTGGCCTTGGGAGGCGAACGTGAGAGCCAGATTCGTGGCGACAAACGATTTGCCCTCGCCGGGCAGCGTGCTGGTGACGAGCAGGAGCTTGGCGTTGCGGCTCTCCTCGTCGATGCGGAGGTTGGAATACAACGAGAGGAACGCCTCGATCACGGGCCGGTCCGTGCCGTTGGCGACAATCTGGGCCTTGTCGGGCGGCTCGAGGCGATCAACCTTGGGGATGATGCCGATGAGAGGCAGGTCGACGAGTTTCTCCACGTCGAAAAGGGTGCGCACGCGGTCGTTGATGGCGGAGAGAAAGATCGCGAAGACGATGCCGAGGGCGAGACCGCCGAGGGCGCCCATGGCGAGGTTGGATCCGACCTTGGGGGAAACGGGGGCGCCCGGTTCGAAGGCGCGGTCGATGATGCGGGCGCTGTCGGTCTCGATCGTGCCGGTGACCGACGCCTCGCGCATGCGCGAGAGGATGGATTCCAAGAGTTGCTCGTTTACGCGGAAGTCGCGGTTCAGATTGTCGTATTCGACGGAGGACTTGTCCAACTCGAGTGATTTCTCCTCCTGCGCGGCGAGGGCCTTGCGCGAGGCCGCATCGTTTTGGACGGCGTTCTCGTATTCGGACTTGATGGAGGAGGCGGCGGTGGCGAGCGCGATGCGGAGCTCGATCGTCGTTTGCGCGAGGGCGTTCACGGCCTCGATGAGGCGGGGGTGCTTGTCCTTGTAGCGGTCGCGCAACTGCGTCACGGCAAGTTTCTGCGGGGTGAGCTGGAGGATGAGCTGGCTGACCTTGGACTGGTTGGCCACGAAGGGGAGTTCAGCGAGGTCGCGATCGGACTTGGTCCACTCCTGCACCTGGTTCCAGCGCACCTCGGCCTCCTTCAGGCGGGCGTCGGTCTGGGTGGCCATGCCGCTGAGGGATTTGAGCTTATCGGTGACGATATCCTTGCTCTGCATCAGCGAGAGGAGGTTTCCGCGCTGGCGGAAGGTTTGCATGGCGTTGGCGAGCTCGTCCACGCGCTTGCGTTGTTGCTCGGCGCGATCTTTGAGCTCGTCCACGGCGCGGAGAGACTCGTCGGTGCGCAGGCGGGAGTTGTAGGCGATGTATTCGCTCGCGTAGAGGTTCGCGATGCGGGCGGCCATTTTGGGATTCGGGTGCTGGAACTGGATGTTGAGGACGAGCGTCATGCGCTGCGGAATCACGCGCCGGCCGGAGAAGATCACGGAAACGGGGCTGGGCGGCTCGGCGCCGGGTTTGCCGGTATTCACAAGCAACTTGACCTCGTCGGGCGTGAGCCGGGCCTCGACGCTCTGGGCCAGCGCGAGACTTTCCAAGACTTTGATCTGCGTGTTAAAATCCGATTCGCTGGCGATCATGGTGTCCACCACGTCCGCCGAACGGATCACCTGGGAACCGCGCTTGAGCACTTGGATGGTGACCACGCCGCTATAGATCGGGGTGGCCAAATAGGTGTAGATCGCGACGGCGATCATGCTGATGAGAAAAACCGCGAGCGCATACCACTTCCGCTCCAGAAGCATCAGCAGGTAATGGCGGAAATTCAGGCCGGCCTCGGGGCCGCTGTCGTCCTCGTCGTCGATCTCGGCTGACGGGGTCATGCGTGGCGGTGGCTGTCGCGGGTAGACGCGGTTATGCGGTTGAACACTTTCATAGGAGTCGTTCCGGCACGGAAATGATGTCGCCGTCCTTGACGGTCCACTGGTTGTCCTTGTCGCCTGTCATCATCTGCTCGGCGTTGATGGTGAAATTGGCGGTGCGACCGTCGGGCAGGTTGCGCGTGAGGCTCACGTTTTTTTGATTCGCCAGCCGGGAGAAGCCGCCGGACCGCGCGATCACGTCGAGCATGGTGAGCGTCCGCTCGGGCGGGATGACCACGGTTCCGGGATTGCCGACGGCGCCCAACACGGTGACGGAATTCTGGGAATACTCGACGATCGTGATATTGACCTGGGGGTTGACGAGGTAGTCCTTACGGTAAAGGTCGGCGACGAGGATCTCCGTCTCGCGGACGGTGCGATCCCTGATGTCCACGGGGCCGACCAAGGCCAGGACGATCTTGTGGTCCTGCGAGACGCGCAGTTCGCGGTCGAGTTCCGTCTCTTGAAAAAACTGGATGCGGATCAGGTCCATCGGACGGAGCCGGTAAAAAGGGGCGCGGGCGGCGGTCGTCGGCGCGGCGGCCGGGATCGGCAGGACGGACACGCCCAGCGCCGCGCAGGCGACGAGCGCCAAGACGGCCCGGCGCAGAGCACGGGCGGCGCCAAAAGGAAACGGGCTTAACGCGAGGTGCATCAGTATTGGAAACCCAGCATCAGGCTGAGAATGGTGTTGGCGTAGGCGGGGCTCTCGGTTGAGGGCCTTGGAGCGAGGTTGGTGCCGTTCTGCTGGCGAGACAAAGACACGCTGGTGTTCATCCACGACGTGATGACGTAAGACGCGCTGGCGCTGAACTCCCAGTAGTTGTCAAAGCGGCCCGCGTTCAACGCCGGCGCGCTGTTTCCCAGGAAGGTCCGGGCGCCCGAGCCGTAATCCACGCCGCGATAGCTCACCCCGCCCGCGAGTTTCCATTGCAGGGTCGGATCGGAGGCCACGCTCAACGAGTAGGAGCTGTTCTCGAGCGATTCTCCGGCTGCGCTGACGCTAAAGTTGCGCGACGCGGAGAGTGAAAGGTTGGTCTTGGCGGCGACGCTCAGGGAAAACGAGCCGTCGAAGCCAAGGGAGCTTTCGGTGCTGTCGTCTGCGGGTTTGTTCTGGGCGTCGACTTGGTCGCCGATCTTGCGCGTCCGGTAACCCACGGAAAAATTGGACGAAAGTTTCCCGGTCAGGGCTCCGCGCAGGCCCACGTTGAAAAAAGAGTCCTGACTGCCGGGTGTGCGCGGCGGAGGACCGGTTGCTGAATTGACCGGCGCAGCGCTCTCGGCCTGCGCCCGTCCAAACGTGTAGCCGGCCGTCGCCGCCAGCTTCGGGGTGAGGTCTACCAGAACCTTTAAGGGCACGGAAATGTTTCTCGATCCGGCCAAGCCGGGCGTTTTGTATTTGGTCAGGTCGAAATTCACGCCTGCGGTCACACCGGTTTTGGCGGAGATCGCGGTTTCGCCGCCGGTCCCAATGGAGAGTTGGTTGCTGCGCAGGGTGGTGAGCCGTCCTTGGCCGGGGGCGATTCCGACGGTGTCGCGGGTGCCTTGGTCGCTTTCGCGATAGGATGCGTTCGCCGCGATCTTGGACCGCCCGTTGGCGTAGCCGAAATCGGCGTGGCCGGTTCCGAGCGTGCCGTCGGCGTCCCGGATTTTGGCATATTTCGTAAAGGACACCGCGTATCCGACGCTGCCGCGGGCGAGCGATTTTTGGCCGAAGACAAAATCGACCCCGGGCTTCACGGCCGTGATGGTCTCCGCCGTCTCGTCGGTGTTTCTGAGGCCGAAATTGCTCTGATGCGTGACGCTGAGACCGCCGGTGAAGGTAACGGTCGAATTTTTGCCCATTTGAATTTTCGAGTCTCCGGATCCTCCGCCTGAATTTGCGGGAGAGTCGACGGGACCGGAGTCGCCGCCGCCGGTGCGGGTATAGCGCACGGTGGCGCCGCTGACGGAGGTCCCGGGGAACCCACCTGAGGCCGCCGGTGAAACGTAGCCGTTTTCGGCCGACGGGGACGCGCGCTCAGCCGCGGTGAAGGCTGCCGAGCGAATCTTGGTCCTAGCCGACTTGATGGCCGCGACCGGTCCCGCAAACGAGGCCGTCTGCGCGATCACTTCGGAAAAAGCGGGCGCCGCCTGAACGGCGGCGGTGGTCAGTTCCACGACCATCCGAACGATGGCTTCCTCGCCGCTAACGCGGCCCGCGGCTTCCAGCACCGCCGTCCGCATCGCCTCGGAAATGAGCTTCTCTTTTTTGGCGCGCGCCGCGCCCGACCTCGCGATCCCGCTCACATTTTGGGCGATCTCCTCGGCGGCAGCCGACGCAACGGCATCCGCAACCGGGATTTCCCGAGGAGGCGCGGCGACGGTAGATAGCGCCGCGTAGGGTCCGACCGCAAAAACGAGCCCTAGAAACGCGCTGCGCAAGACCTTTGAACCGTGTTTAAGAGGGCGAAATGTCATTAAAAAATTATCTAGGAAAAACGTCGCCGGCGCGGCAGAAACATCTGCTCGGATCCGGCCGGTGGACGGGAACTTGATTCGGTGAGAAGGAGTGTGTTGCGCTGGAGACGACCGGGTGCGGGATGAAGGCCGAGGAGACGTTAGCTGCGTTGTGTGGCGAAGCCGCGGCAGGACCGTTACAACGGTGAAACGATACGCGGTGCACAAGGCGATGAGCGCCTACTAACCCGGATATTTCATACCCGATCCGGTTTTGCGAGGCTGAGCGAAGTGGGCGGGTTAAAAACGGCTGCCCTGCGACGATTTTTACGGCCGAACGGGCGAAGCGACGCGGTGGAGCCGTTTTCGCCGATCCCGATGACGATCTTCGCGCATAGGGCGCAGGCTCCGCCAAAATCGGCGAGGGCCTCGCCGGTTTCGTGTGCGGGTGGGCACCGGTTTCAGCCGTCCATCGGCGCCAGCCGCATCAGGCGCGCGTGACAGAGCCGAAACAAGTCCTGGCGCGGATAGGCGCCGCTCAATTGGATATAGACCCGCCGCACGCTCACCGTCACCCGTGCCGCCACTTTCAACAGTTTCAAGCGGATGCTGCCGGCCGTCGCCCGCGCCAGTTCCGTCCCGTGGCAACCCAGGGCGCGCACCCGCTCCAGCAACCTATACGCAAACGCCGCCAGCCACAGGCGCAGTTGATTGCTCGCCAGATAGTGCGTGCTCATTTTGTCGGCTTCCAGATCCAGCACCTGTTGCTTGAGCACGTTTACCATCTCCCCGCGCGCGCAATAAAACTCTTCGTAGAGCCGGGCCGTCGTGAAGCGTCGGCGATCCGCGTCGCCCTTGCAGCCTTTGGCCGGCAGGTTCGTCACGATGAAGCGCGGGTTGTCCTCGCCGGACAGCACTTCGGCCTTGCCGACCACCCGCCGCGCCCGGCTCCAGCTCGTCTGCGTGCGATACTCGAACTCGGCGAACTCCCGCACGCCGGGCGCGCCGCAGAGACAGGCGCGCATCCGCGCGGTGACCAGCGCAGGCATGAGATTTTTGAGCAGCACCGAGTTTTTACCCAGCCCCAGGCAGCAGTAAATTTCCGCCTGCCCTTCGCACCAGGTCATGATGGCGTCCCGGCAGAAGCCGCTGTCGCCGCGCACGATGATCCGGGCCTTTTTGCAGCGCCGGCGGATCGCGGCCACGATTTTCTCCAAGGCGGGCACCACGCCGTCGGCGCCGTCCGTGTCGCGGGTGCGCAGTTGCGCCCGCAGCACCACATCGCCCGCCGCGTTATACAGCGGCAGATAACGGTAGTCGCCGTTGTAGTCGTTATAGTGCCGGCCTTCCTGCAGGCCGTGGAGCAGGTGGCCCATGCTGTCCAGATCGAGCACGATTTCTTTCGCGTGCCTGGGCAGGCAACGCACGCCCATGGTCAACAGGCACATTTCCACCTTCGCGGGATCGTGCGGCAGTTTGTGGGCGGAGCTCGCTTTGTTGTCGGACAACTCCAGCCGGTTGAGCGTCGAGGCCGATGCCAAGGCGATGCCGCGATCCTGCGGATTAAACCGATCCTAGCCGAGCGGATCGGGCTTGTCGCAGGCGGTCGCGAGCAGGGGATCGCGCCGGAGTTCCGTGTGGTCGTTGAGGTCTTCGTAGCCCAAGCCCACCGCGTAGATGCGCTGGGCCAGCAGTTGGACCATCGAGTGATCGACGAAGCGTTGATCGCGCCGGTCGTCGAAGCAGCCGGCGAGCATGCGGGTGAGCCCCAAACTGGCATCGATCTGTCTCAGTAACATCGCGCCACCGTCGCCGGAGAGCGTGCCGCCGGAAAAATCGGCCACCGCTTTTCGCGCATACAGGTCGGGAAACAGGAGCGCTTCAGGCTGACAGTCTGTGGCGGGCCGGGCGCCGGTCGCTGCTTTCGTTTGATTCTTCGTGCCAATAACTTAAGCACGAATAATGCCCATTCTTTGGTTCGCGTGTGAATTATTTGGGTTAGGTTCGGACCGAGACACCTAAAATATAACATTACTCGGCCTGAACCCTTTTTCGGTTCGGTCCGCGCTCGGGCGGGTGCGGCGGGCAGGCGACGCGTATGAATTCGTGGCCGAGCCGTTTTTGCTCGGTTGAGCAGGTGCCTCAGGATTCGGGTGCGCGAGCCGACCGTGCCCAGCCGGGCTCGATGCCCAGACCCTTATTTCTAAGTCGCATGCTTCGGGGCGGGGGCGGTTCGACCACTCGCGAGGATGCTGACGAGCACCACCACCATGCCCAGGAATTGCAGAATCGTCAGATGCTCGTTCAGGAAAGACCAGCCGAGGATCACGGCCACGATCGGGCTGAGCAGGCCGAGCGGAGCGACCGTGGAAGGTTCGAGTTTCGCGATCCCGCGAAACCATAGGATGTAGGTGCCCGCCGCGCCGATCAGTCCGAGGTAACCGAGACCGATGAGATTTTGCCCCGTGATTGCGGGCGGCGCGGGCTCCAGCAAGAGTGCCAAAGGAACCAGCACCAAACCGCCCGCCGTGAGCTGCCAGGCGGTGAAGATGAGCGGCGAGACCGGCGGCTGCCAGCGGCGGCTGAGCACGGTGCCGCAGGCCATAGAAACCGCCCCGGTCAGCCCCGCCGCGATCCCGACAAAGTCGAGTTTCGCCCCGGGGGCCAGCACCAGCAGGGCCACTCCGCCCATGCCGGCCAACGCCGCGACTACGCCTACGAAACGGATCGGGGTGCCGAGCATCGGCAGGGCGAACAGGATGACGAACAAAGGCTGTATCGCGCCGACGGTGGCGGCCACCCCGCCAGGCAGGCGGTAGGCGGAGACAAAGAGCATGAACCAAAAGAGCGAAAAATTCAGAACGCCGAGCAGGAGGGTCTTCAGCCACCACTCACCCTTGGGCAGGACGCGGACGATGAGCAGCAGCAGGAGCCCGGCGGGCAGCGCCCGCAGGGTTGCGAGGGTAAGCGGATGCCAGCCCGCCAAGAGCTGGGTCGTGATGATATAGGTGCTTCCCCAAACGGCCGGCGCGAGGGCGGTCAAAAGCAGATTGGCGTTTCGGCTGGTAGAAAAACCCACCTGCATTCAATCGCACACTCTCCGGGCGAGCACAACCCGGAGGATGCGAAGCTTTGGAATCCAGCCTCGGCGCCTCCCGCATTGTGCCCCCGGGGGGCGGACTAACAAACCGTAAATTAAACGCCCAGACGCACACGATATACGCTAAGCGGCCCTTATCATACCGCCCTGAACGAATCGGCTGCGTAAATGCAAAAGTGACATGGGATGGTCAGGCGGGCGCGGAGGCGCAAACTGACCATCGCTATGAACCCAAATCATCCCCCCGCCAGCGCACCGGCTTCGGCCGCGACCGAGTTCAGCCCACCAGCCCCGACCGCGCCCGTCGCGGTTCCCCCGCCCCCGAGCTGCGGCGCGGCCACCCCACCGGGCGGCAAAGCGCACCGGGTGATCAAACTCGGCGTGGATGTGCATTGGCGCGAGCACGTGGTGGAGTTTTTCGCGCAGCGCCTACGGCAATTGCAGCGTCGCCGGGTCTTTGCGGCCGTCCCAAATACGCACGACCTCGACCCATTGTTCGGCTTCATTCCCCTGGTAGAAAACAGCCGGTAACGGCGCGGCAATATCCTCATTCCCGAATTTGACCGAGCTGCTGCAAAAGCAGGCCGCCTGCTTGCACGCGCCCCGAGGGAAAGCGCGAGCAAGGTCACGGCCTTCCCGGGTGAACGGGCAATTTCGGAGCCCTTTACGAGCGGACGCGGGTCAACTTGCGGGTGATCTTTTGCCGAATCCACTCGCCGAGCAGGTCCAAGGCGGTGACCAAAACCAAGATGAAGAGAAGCACGGTGGCAAATTTCTCCCACTGGTAATATTCCTGGTAGCCGGCCAGTTGCACGCCCAGTCCGCCGGCTCCGACGTAGCCGATGATGGCCGCGGAACGCAGGTTATACTCAATCATCCAAAGCACGTAGCTCCAGACCAACGGCTTGGCGTGGGGCCAGACGCCGTGTTGGAAGGCTTGGATGCGGCTGGCGCCGATGGCACGGAGTCCGCGGGCGATTTCCATGTCCACGGATTCAAAGGCGTCGCTGAAAAACTTTCCCAAATAACCTACGCTGTAAAACGTGAGTCCGATGACACCCGCGAGCGGATTGGCGCCGACGATGGC
>Ga0163146_10005475_pt1 | contig 14862 bp, 16 predicted proteins | sample OliLakLV19MP7G1_FD_148648 | JGI IMG/M metagenome (GOLD analysis project Ga0163146, IMG submission 148648) | Freshwater microbial mat bacterial communities from Lake Vanda, McMurdo Dry Valleys, Antarctica - Oligotrophic Lake LV.19.MP7.G1 | ecosystem: Environmental > Aquatic > Freshwater > Lake >...
GGCTGAAGGTGCCGCAGAAAGTCCATAAACGCAGGCGTTTGGGCACGATCGAGAACGAGATCACGCGGCACGCGGCCGCGCATATCGATCATGTGTGGACGTACGACTTCGTGAAGGACCAGACCACCGACGGCAGGCCGCTGAAGATCCTGACGGTGGTGGACGAGCACACCCGCGAGTGCGTGGCGGCGCCGGTGGCGCGGAGCTTTACGTAGGGCGATGTGGTGCGGACGCTGGCGGGGCTGTTGGCCACCCGCGTCGTGCCCAAGCACATCCGCAGCGACAACGGCCCGGAGTTCATCGCTCAACGCGTGCGCTCGTGGCTGGAGGAGAACAAGGTGGGCCAGCTGTACATCGAGCCGGGGGGGCGCCGTGGCAGAACGGCGTGGGCGAGAGTTTCAACGGCAAGCTGCGCGACGAATGCCTGAACCTGGAGCTGTTCACCAGTCTGACCGAGGCGCGAGTGGTGATCGGCGGCTACCGCGAGCACTACAACCAGCGGCGGCCGCACTCGAGCCTGGACTACTGCACCCCCGCGTTGTTCGCCGCCGCGTGCCGTGCGGGAGGAGGGGTTGGTACACTCAGTTCCTCTATCTGAACTGGTACAGAAAAGTCAGGCAGGTCAGGCGAGCACGATCACCGCGTTGATCAGTGCTGTCACGATGATGATGAAGAGACCCAGGATCATCAAAGCCTCCGTTCAGGACAGGTCCTGCTCAAAGACATGCAGGAAAGCATTTGTGGCGGGGGCGTCGGGAACGTTCTCGGTGCGCCAGTTTCTACCAGCCTGAAAGACCATCGCTGCGATTTTGTGCCCGTATCTTCGTCCACCGAACATAAGCATGGTGAGGTCGCGAGCACTCACGACATCGGTGTATTGCAGAGCGTTGTTGGTGTTCCTGTTGGAGTTGAGCGATACTCGGCCGTCCTGAGTCGTCTCGCCTGTGCTCGTGCTTTTGGATTGAAGGGCTGCCCATTCCTTCCCGAAGGTGTCTTCGGTAAACTTGTTGGTCGCGGGGTCCCCGTTGGTGTGAAAAATCTTTGTCTGAAGGTTCCCGAGGAGGCTGTAGACCGCCGCGTCGTTGGTCCTTCCCAGCACGGCCTTGTAGTTGCCGATATTCTGGGTCAGATAGACCGTCGCCACTCTCGACGAGCGCGCCGTCTGCTGGAAGAGTTGGTCTTCGGAGGTGATGAAGTACTGAGACTCGTCAGCCCAGAGGAAGGCCGGACTCTTGAGCGTCCCATCCGGGTCGATCGTGGCGGCAGCGCCCTCTTGCGGCCGAGACTCGAAGAGCCCTGACCGACGGTCGGCGGCCCGCGTCCAGGCGATCTTGTACAGGATCTGAGCCAAGCGACCGACCTCTCCGTAGGTCTTGACCGGAACGTTGACGATGACAATTTTGCCGTACCGGCCGTTGCGAGTTGAACGCATCGAAACTTCGGGGCTGAACGCGGGGTTGGTGGTCTCAAAGAAGAGCTCGCGGAGCGACATGCTCAGCAGTCCAGAGACCTTGCGCTTGAAGATTCTCTTGAGTGGTCCCAGCCAGGGGAAGCTGGTCGCATCACGGTCGGGCTTGCCCCGACGTGGCACGGAGACATCGTCGATTTTCTGCAATTGCCCGGCCTCGTCACTCGTGAAAGTTTCAGCTGTCTCTGCGACAATCGCCACCCGGTCACGCTAGAGCAGCTCACCCCACGGATGAAGCTTGATCGAATCGCGGGGTACGACTTCACGTTCGGTGTGCCCAAGGGCGTTTCACTTCTGTATTCACTGGCGGGCGACGAGCGGATCGTTAGTGCGTTTCGCACGGCCGTGGACGCGACTATGCACGAGGTCGAGCTTCACATGCGGACTCGTGTCCGCGCTGGCGGCGCGATGGACGATCGCTTGACCAAAAACTGTGTGTACGCGGTGTTCGTCCATCGGCTGGCGCGGCCGGAGAACGAAATCGCTGAGCCTCACCTTCACATTCATGCCGTCGCGATGAACCTGAAGCGAGACCACGCCGAGCAGGCGTGGAAGGCCGGCAAGTTCTACGACATCAAGAAGCATGCCACGTATTACGAACGAGTCTTCCATAGTGTGCTGCGACGCGAGATTCAGTTTCTCGGATACGAGGTTGAGGACAAGGGTAAGTTCTGGGACATCGGAAAGATGCCTCAAGGGATGACGGAAAAGTACTCCTCCCGCACGAAGGAAGTAGGACGTGCCGTCAAACGCGACGGCGTGACAGATCCGAAGGTCGCGGGCTCCTACGGGTTTCGTACCAGGAACGAGAAGTCGGAGAGCGTGCGCGGCCAGGATCTTCGCTCGGCCTGGGACCGCAAGCTCTCGGAAGTGGAGAAGGAATGGCTTCACAAAGCGAAACCCGCAGGGTGTTCTGAAGCCGAGTTCGAGCGCTTGAGAGAGAAGATTGTCCGTGCTGAGCTGCCCGAAGCCTTCGCTCAAAGCCAGTTTCAGAGCAGAGTTGACCTCAAGGCTGACCAACCCAAGGCCTCGCGGAGTCTCTCGGATATCGACCGTGTGGAGTTCGAAGCCCCTTCGAAGAATCTCACCCGCTTGACTCCTTCAGTGTCGCTCCGGGCCGTGGTGCGGTACACCGCCGCGCGCATCTTTGAGCGGGTTGGTGTCGTGACCGAGAGAGACTTTGTGAATGAGGTCTTAAGGAGCATGCCACGAGCAGGGACCGGCGTAGACGAGATCCGAAGAGAGATGGAGACGCCCGACGTTGATCGCCGCGAGATCGCCGCGACGGCGGTGCTCGTCGATCCAAAGGCGTTGGGCGAAGAGAAGAGGCTCGTGGAGAAAGTGATCGCGGGCAGAGTGCAGTTCGCGCCACTTCTTCGGAGCAGCCGAGCCCCTGAGAAAATCTCTGAGACCATTAGAGAAGCCTACCAAGCCATTGATCTGCCCCCACGGCTCGTTCCAAAGTCTATGTCACTGATTTGATCGCGTGGCAGTGCAGCTGAGCCATGCGGAGCGCAGCGCAGCATGGCTCAGCAGCACTGCGGCTCGTGAGCGTCTGCGGCGCTGGCGGGCGGTACCCCGGCTGCGGTGGGGCCTCACGGTGTTGTACTCTTGCCGCCACTGCTCGATCAACACTTGTGCCTCCTTCAACGAGTAGAAGATCTCTCGGTTGAGCAGCTCGTCACGCAGCTTCTCGTTGAAGGTTTCCACGTATCCGTTCTCCCACGGCGAGCCCGGTTCGATGAACAGCGTCTTCACGCCGACCTTCCCGAGCCACTCTCGCACCGTCTTTGCGCTGAACTCGAGGCCGTTGTCGCTCCGCACGTGCTTGGGCACGCCTCTGGTCGTCATCAGCCAGCACAGCCGTTCGAGCAGGTCGTCGCTGGTGAGATGCCGCGCCACGTTGATCGTCAGGCACTCACGCGTGAACTCGTCCACGATCGTCAGCATCCTTAATGCACGCTCGTCGTGCGTGCGGCCCGTCACAAAGTCGTACGCCCACACGTGGTTCTTGCGCTCTGGCCTCAGCCGCACACAGCTCTCGTCGTTGAGCCAGAGTCGGCCTCGTTTGGGCTGGCGTTTGGGCACCCTGAGCCCTTCACGCCGCCAGACGCGTTCGACCCGCTTGTGATTCACTCGCCAGCCTGTGAGCCTCAACATCGCTGAGACCCTCCGATAGCCGTACCGCCCGTGTGTGCTCGCCAACTCAATGATGTCCTTGGTCAAAGCGTCCTCGTCGTCACGCGCGATCGCGTGATGTCGCTGTGTGCTGCGAGGTTGCCGCAGGACCGTGCAAGCTCGTCGCTGCGAGACGCCCAGATGGTCGATCACACGATCGACCACGTTGCGCCTGCGCGACGAGCTCACCAGTTTGGGCTCGCCGCGTCCTTCAGAATCGCCATGTCGATGGCTTGGTTGGCCACGATTCGCTTGAGTCGCGCGTTCTCCGCTTCGAGTTCCTTCCTGCGTTTGGCCTGGTCGACCTTGAGTCCGCCGTACTCACGCCGCCAGCGGTAGTAGGTCTTGTCCGTGACGCCAAGCTGCCGGCAGACCTGCTTGACCACCGTCCTCTTGGACAGCTCAACATCCGCCTCACGAAGCTTGTAGATGATCTGCTCGGCGCTATATCTCTGCCTTGCCATTGTCGTTGCCCTCCTGCGTCCAGCACCAGATTACGGAACCTGTGGCTGGATCGGGTAGAGGGGGGCAGATCAGCCAATGCCGCCACCATCAATCGATCCTTCTGCTGGGCGTGCTTCTCGCGCCGAGCCAAGAGTCCAAGACGCTGAAGATCTCCCGCCGTTCGTTCGCCAACGAGCATGCTGAGCCTCCTGAGCGGAGCACGTCATGCCACAGACTTCAAGATCGCGCAACCCGATCATGCGCTGAACGCGCACGCGTTTCGGTGGCGATCCGTATCAAGCCGCCAGCGGCATCTCGGCGGGCACTGTGCATCGCAGCAGGCGGGAACAGTCGATAATCATGCAGACATCGCCGCCGTCGCGGATCGTGGCGCCCAGAACGGGCGTGTCGGCGGTGTACTCGCTGCCGAGCTGTTCGACGACGAACTCCTGGTGGCCCAGAACGGCATCGATCACAGCGGCGGCCTCCATGTGCTGGTCCTTGATCACCACGGCAAGACTGCGCTGGTCCGGGCTCGAGGCTAGGCCAAAACGCGACGCCAAGTCGAACACAGCCAGCACACGGCCGCGGACGTTGCACATCTCGCGAATTTCACCCTGCGGGGTGAGCAGCTTCTGAGCTGGGATGATCTCTGTGACGGCCGTGAAGGGAATGGCGAACACATGCCCGCCCGCGCGGATTAGGAAGGCCCTGATAACGGCACCGCGGATGGGGATGTTGATGGTCAGACCCGTGCCGGCGCCCGGTTGGACACTGACCTCAACGCTCGCGCTGATGCGTCGGAGCATCGGGCCGATGCCCGCCAGCGGGCTGGACGGCGTGTGGCCTTCGAGCAGATCAGCGGGGCGGCGTTTGATCAGGTCAGCCATGTCGGGATATTCCTCAGAGCACAGTTCGGACATACCGCTCCCGTCATCGGTGATCTCGAAGACGACCTTGCTACCGTGGCTGCTGGCACGGATGGCGATGGTCCCATGATCCGGCTTGCCAGCCTTGCGGCGGACATCGACGGACTCGATGGCGTGACAGGCCGCTCGTACGATCTGGTTGAGAGGCTGGGCGAGTTCCTCGAGCACGAACTTGTCCACTTGGGTCTCGGCGCCGGAGAGATGTAGCTCGATTTTTTTCCCGGTGATATTCCCGATGTCGCGGGTGAGTTTCTTGTATCGCTCTAGGAGGCGGTCGGATGCCTGCATGCGGGCCTCCGCGAACGATACACGGAGGTTGCCGACGAGCCGGTCGAGCAGCACGGCGCGGGCGACTGTCTCCGCGCAACTGGCCGCCATGCTCTCCGGCGCGATCAGCCGCATGGCATGGGCGCTGCTGAGAAGCTGGTTCTTGGTTTGCACGAGCTGACGGATGGAATCAAAGATGTCGTCGATCCGACGCCGCCCAATCCGCATGGTCGGTTCGTTCTCTGCACCTGCATTGGTGTCATCGATCTGACGCCCCAAGACCGAGGGGTTGGTTTCATCGATCCGACGATGCAAGAGCGAGGGGGTCGATTCGTTCTCTGCATCAGCGATGATGGGCGGCACTTCAGCACCCATGGTCACGCCGTCGAGCTCCAGCACCCGTTCGGGGTCGAGCGCGTGCCAGGCACAGAGGTCCGGATGCAGATGGCGTCCTGCCGACAGCAGTTTAACACGTCGCTCAAAAGTGCGAAGCGGCCAGGCGATCTCCATGCCCACGCCGAGCGTTGCGCAAAACTGTTCGATGAGTAGACCGACACCCTTGGCGCGAAGCACAATCTCGGGGAGGATCTGGTCGTCAACGTCGGGGATGGCCTGGCCGATGGTTCGCAGAACGGTTGTCAGACGCAGGAGACTCGAGAACTCAAAGAACTCGCTAACCTTGGCCATCTTTTCGGCCATGCTGACGACGGAGGCGCCCGCCTCCTCACGACTGGCGTGGTCGGAAGCATCCTTGAGCACTTCAACGAGGTCACCCGGCACGGACTGCAGGTCGGCGACCATGAATTGAAGCATTTCCATCCGGTCCGCCGGGATGCTCAGCGGTGTCGTCCCCCAGGCTTCTTCCCCTTCTTGTGGCGAAGGCGGGGGGGCAGCGTTGGCTCCAAGCGAAGCTGCGGGAGAAGTCTCCGCGACCGCATTAGTGCCCGTGGATAGGTCAACAGGTGCTGAAACCATTCCTGCGCTTTTCTGGCTCTGCAGATCGGCATTATCGTTCTGTGTGTGTTCCATGCGTGGTCTCGCAGTCGGGCGGGGGTTGGGGGTGGCAGCAGTCGGAAGCGGATGTTCGCTCGATCATGCCAGGAAGAAGCGGCTGAGCCGCTCAATGTCTGCGCGCAGTGGCCGGTCTCCGGTGAACCCATCGATCGGAGGGAGCCATTTCGGCTTGGGTGTCTGGCGTCCCATGGCCGTGCCTTCGCGACGCAGGAAATCCAGCTGCGTCATCGCGATCGAGAGGATTGCCAGAATGGCCGCGAGCCGGTCGGTCTGGGCGTGGGCCACGCGGGCGGCCATCGCACCCATCGAAACGACATCCTGGTTTCGGCCGTTGGTCGGAATGGTGCTAATCGCCGCCGGCTGGGCCTGGTGTCGCATCTCCGCGGCGATCGCAGTTGCGGTAATCTGTGCCCCGGCGAGGCCGGATGTCGCCCCTGGCCGCCAGGCGAGGAGCAGGGTCGCTCCAGTCAGTTCGGGGTTGCAGAGCACATCGATCTGTCGCTCCATGAGCAGTCCGGCTTGGGTCATGGCCTGGGACATGGTGTCGGAGGCGAAGGCGATCTGCTGGCCCTGGAAGTTGCCGCCGTGAAGAACCGCCGGTTCGTCACCGTGGCAAATCACCGGGTTGTCCGAAACGCCATTGATCTCGGTCGTCACGAGTCGACGGGCGTGGTCGAGCTGCTCTCGTACGGCGCCAAGGAACTGGGGCGCGCAACGGAGGGAATAGACCTCCTGGAGTGGTCGGGTGGTGTCTTCGTAAGGGCCGTAGCGTTCGGCTTCGACGCGAATCCGGCCGGCCGATTCGATCTGACCTCGATGGCCGCGGGCCTGATGCAGGCGTTCGTCGAGCGCCTGGCTTCGGCAGCCAAGAAGGCGGTATGCCCAGCCAGTGAGCTGTTCGGCGTAGGACACCAGCCGGTCGGCCCGTGCGATGGCGATCGCGGCGTGGGCCGTCATGAAGCTTGTGCCGTTGACGATCGACAGGGCGTCGCGGCCCGTGAGCCGGCGCGGCGTGATGCCAGCCTCGTTGAGTGCTTCGGTGGCGGGGCGGATGCCCGCGTCGCCAAGCACCTCGCCGACACCGGTGATGACGCGAGCGACATGGGCCATGGGGATGAGGTCGCCCGAAGCACCGACCGAGCCAACGCACGGGACAGCAGGCGCGATGCCCGCGTTGTAAACCGCAAGGAGCGTATCAGCCGCGTCCGGGTCGATACCGGAGCGGCCCTGAGCCAAGGTCTGCAGGCGCAGCAGCATCATGGCGCGGACGAGCTGGGCGGGAATCGGATCGCCCCAGCCAGCCCCGAGGTGGGCGATGAGCCCATCCCCCTGCTCTTTAGGGTCGTTCGACGCGGCATAGCAGACATGTGGGCCGTAGCCGGTCGTTAGGCCGTACACCGGATCTCCTCGGTCTACGCATGCATGGAGGGCATCGCGCGACGCCCGCATCGCCGCGTAAGCGGCGGCGGAGAATCGCAGCGTGGTGCTTTGGCGTCCGGCGGCCCGCTCGATGTCCTCGGGCTTCCAGCACGGGTGTTCGCCCAGCTCTAACCATTCCTGGCTCGAGGCCGGGCGGGTTGGATGATCGGTCTGGGCGAGATCGAGCGTGGCTGTTTGCATTGTGATTTCCGTTCAGCCGACACGAAGAAACGATGACGAAGGGTTTTTGCGGCCGGTGCGATCGTCGCGAATGGGATAACCGTGACGCTGGGGACGGACGAACTGACCCTTCACATCGCGTTCGACATCGTGATCGGCACGCACCGTGCAGCGGCCGAGATGGCGCATGAGCGAGCCAAGGATCGGCTCCGCCACGCGGCGGAGACCTTCGTCGCCGCGTGCGGCGACCGAGCGCAGCGTCTCGGCGTCACTGGCGACGATCGTGATGTCAATCGTCCGATGATCCCGGGTAGTGATCAGCACGACGGCGTGGCCGCCCAAGACGTGGGCAAGGCCTCGCTCGAGTTCAGGGGCGTTGACAAGCCGCCCGTTGCTTAGTTTGAAGGCGTGGTCTGCCCGACCGACGAACGCCATCGTTCCGTCGGGGCCCTGCGAGACGAGATCTCCGGTGTCGAGCCAGCGCCCTGCTGGCATACGGACCACACCCAGGCTCTCGCTCCAGACAGCGTCGCAGACATTGTCGCCTCTGCAGAGCAGATGAGAGTGGCAGTCGATGCTGGTCTCGCACCCGATCGTCATGCCGATGGTGCGGTCGCTCCATTGACCGGGCTGGCCGAGGGCGATGCCGGGGGATGCCTCGGTCTGGCCATATCCGACGCGAAGCCGGGTGGTGGCGAGGATGCGGGCGAGGAGCGCGTCAACGGGGGCACCACCGATAACGCCGCCCTGCAGGGAGGTAAGGAATCGGAGCCCGGTCTCGCTTTCCGCGAGCTTGGCTGCCTGTAGCGGGACCATACAAGCTCTGGTGACGCCCCAATCATCGGCGAGTGCGGGTAGCCTACTTACGTCGCGGCCGTTGGCCGCATCACGAACGACCGTGGCTCCGGCGAAGATCGCCGTAAGCAAATCGATGATCAGGCCGAAGGCGTGCGTCCAGGGCAGGGTGGAAAGGCAGGTGTCGTGCTCGTCAAGGCCCAGTTCGGGGATGTGCGAGCACAGGACGGCATCAAGGTTGCGGTCGGAGATGGCCGCGTGAGTCGGTCGCCCGCAGGTTCCGCTCGTGGACAGGATGAGTCGGGTATCGCGTGAAGGCAAGAAGACGGCCTCCCTCGGGGCGACGAGCTGAGTTGGGCACCCGTGACGGTCAGGACTGACGACCGCGGGGATCGATCCTTCCGCCGCGGCGATAGCCAGGCGGGCATCGAAACGACGCATCGCTTCGAGTGTGCTGCTTGATGAGGACGGCTGCACGGGGACGATGGTCAGGTCTTCCCACAGGCAGGCTACAAAGATCATCAGCCACGCGGGAGACGGGTCGAGGGCGAGCAGCACGCGATCGCCAGCACGCAAACCCGCGGAGCGGAAGTGTTCGACCCAGAGGCGCGAACCGGTCCAGACCGATGCGGCGGGGATAGTGGCGTATTCGAAGATGAACAGCGGGGTGGCTCGGCCGCGCATCCGGTCCCGGATGCGGCCCCTCCAAACATGTCCTTCCTTTCCATCGTCCATGCTGGTGGCCTCGATCTTTGCTTGAGGGGAAGATCAGAAAATGGCCTTTGCGGCGCTTTCACGCCGCAAGGCAGTGCTTGATTAGACGGTCTTGACGAACACCCAGTTTGTCCGGCTGGCCGAGTCGTGCAGCAGGTGGATGTTGACATTGGTCGGCTTCATCTTGTACGTGAAGGTGTACGCGAAGGTACTGTCGAGCGAGCCAGCGGCCACGCCCTTCTTGAACACCCCGAAGAACAGGCCGTTGTTGGTGCAGGGAGCGATCTGGGTGAAGAAGCTCTTGCCGATGGCGGACTGGACGGTGATGCCAGCCAGATTGGCCTCCCACTGGTTGTAGATGATGATTTTGCCAGCGTTATCAACTTGGACGACGCCAAAGTCGCAGGCGTCGGCCTGAGCCTGAGTGAGGCGGCCGAGTTGGGAGAGGACATCCGAGGAAACGAAGGTGGTTGCGGTCATGGTCATTGCTGAACTCCATTGTGGTGCCGCGGGGTTTCCGCAGCGATGAAAAAAAGTCGATTTAACCCATTCGACTGACGGGATCCGGCTCACTCGCCGGTTTGACGCGTAACGAAGGTTCAGGCGGCCTGAGCCTGGCGTGCGTAGAAGTCGCGCAGCTGGCTCTCCATGCTGGAAATCATCGCCGCGGCCTCTTCGACGCCGGAGATCCCGAAGCGGTTGTGAAAGGCTTGCTTCTCTTCGTACATGCTGCACAGATTCTGCTCGGCCGCTCGAGTCTCGCCCTCGGCGTAGAGCTGACGGAGCTGGGCTTGGAGACTGTGGATCGTTGAGAGCGTCTGTTCGAGCGAATCACAGCCGATTTCGCAAAGGAACGCTGCAAGCTGAATGCCCGCCGAAGAGGTCGAGTTGCTCGGGGAACCGTTGTTGTAACCGGTAGTTTGCTGGCCGTAGAAGTCTTTCAACTGGGCTTCCAAGCTCTCTATCATGCGGGTCAAATCGGTAAAGCTTCCGCACCCGAAACGGCTTTCCCGGGCTGCCTCTTCGGCCTCAAGTTCCGAGACCTGATGGCGGATGCTCTCCCGCAACTGCTGGTCGAGGTCTGGCTGACCGGTGATTTGCCGCCCCGATTGGGTGTTGAGAAGGAGCTTGAAGTTGCCTGACAGTTCGTGCGTTTGATTTTGCATAAAACTTCCTTTCGTGGTTGGTTTTACGCCGCTCGGTGCAGCGGCTGGGACAGGAAATCTGTGATGGTTTGGATATCCGTCGGGGTAATCAGCGTCTCGAGCAGGCCGATGACGCCTGAAATTGACGAGGCGTGCAGCGCGTCTTCGGTCTTGCACACACCGTTCTTAAAGACCGCGTAGTTGATCTTTGTGTTGAACGCGATCCATTGCGTTTTCAACTCGATGTAGTTGATCGCGATCAACACCGAGATCTCATCGGGATCCTCGACGGCGTTTAGCGTTTCGATCAGGCGTTGCGTCGTTGATTGGACCGACGCGATTGCTTGATCGATCTGATCAGGCGTTGCCCCATTCCAAGACGAGAGCCCGGCGCGCAGCTGCGCTAGATCAAAGGCGTTAATCTTTTTGACGGCTTCCAGGTGGTTCATGGACAGTTCCTTGTTGGAGTTGTTAACCTCGTGAGGTTGTTCCATCGGAATCCGTGGCGGCGGTATTCCGGACTTCCGAAAAAAGATCGTCGCCGGGTGCGTAACACGCCGTTGACTCCCCGAGTTGAGTAGCCTCATACGGATCAAGCCTCTTTCTCGCGCGGGAGGTAACTGCAGGCACAGACTGATCGGAGTACTTGCGGCGTGAGTCTTTGCCAAGCCTCGGCACCGGCGTCCAGCAGGTGCTGATAGTCGTTGACGGTTGCTCAGAGAGTGGCTTCGCAGGTACGCCCACAGCCGCTCGACCGGGTTGAGCTCGGGCGAGTACGGCGGCAAGAGCAGCGTCTTGATGTTTTTGGGCAGCTCGAGCGAATGGCTCTTGTGCCACCCGGCCTGGTCCATGATCAGCACCGCGTGATCGTTGTCGACGGCGATACCGAAACCGGCCGAGCGGTGACCCGCGTGTTCACCGGCTTCTGCATCCACGAGTTCGGCTATGACGCCTTCAGCGTGCGTCGGCCGGGGGACAAGAGCCCGCGCGGCGGCGCGGCTGCTCCTGTTCCCGTAGGTGCCGTCGCGTGACGCCTCACTTGCCACGCGACGCCACTGTCCCTGTGCCCATCCACTCGCCCCTGCCGCTCGTGCGGCTCGGGCATTGCGATTTCACGCGCGACATCTGGCCCGAAGACCTGTCCATTCAACCTTCAACAGGAGATTCCATGAGCCCATCAACCCTTACGAACCAGATCAACAAGGGCGGCAAGGATCGGCCGCAGCTCGAATCGCTCAATCTCCCCGATGCCGCCAAGCGCCGCAGCGATTCCTACAAGTCGGGCATGGTGGTGGAGTTCAACGAAAAGGCGAAGCGAAAAGTTTTGGGGGTTCAGGTCAGTCTTACCTACAATCCTGCCTCTGGCGGTCCTGAATCCGCCCGAAGGTGTCGTCGAGGTGTCTTTCCATCTTCTTGGCCGCGCCCTCAACGGCATCATCGATAGTCGCCGCCACATCCTTCACGGTCACGGGCTGCATGTTCGCGGGCCGGGCCTCCAGAACGCACTTCTTGTCATCGCCTTGCGTCTTGGTGCCGTTCTCGTCGCTCAGGTGGACCTCAACCCGCGTGAGCCGGTCGCCGAACCGGCCGAGAGAGGCCGCGACGATAGCTTCAACGCGTTGATTTAGCTCCTGGCACCCGTGCGTGTTGCTGCTTGTGTTGACTTGAACGAGCATGTGGAGTTCTCCTAAGAAGTGAACAATGGTCGGAGGTACGAATCGCCGCGTCGCTGCTGCGACAATGCCGTGTCTGCGGGGAGAGGAGTATGGGGCACGAATCAGTTCTTCGAGTCGCGGCGGGCCTGCGCGCGCTTGCCGCTCGCGGAAACATGGCCGAGCAGACGGCTCTTAAGACCGGCCCGCTCGATTCGGGACTCTTTGACTCTCGACTCGGCCTTCCGTTGCTTTTGATGGCCGAGGAGGAGCGAGGCGTGCGGGCCCTTCTTCGTGCTGCGGGCGAGCGAAGACGAATCAACCTTGGCGTTGAGTGGCTTCTTGGCTTGCTGAGCCGATGGACTCGGGACCGGCTTGGTTGCCGAACTTCTCTTACTCGAACCTGCGACAACCGCGGTCTTCGTTGTGCGGCCACCCTCATTCTCCCAACGAGCCACCGTGCGCGCCCTCGCATTCTGCTTCTTCGGCGGAGGTGTCTCGGTTTCGGTGGATCGGGCATCTCGCATCGCGCGGCCGAGTCGTCCAGCGCCGCCACGCGACTGGCCGGATCGGCGTGTGGTCCCAGCTTGCGACCCTGCTGCGGGGATTGCCGTCAATCCCGGGAGCCCTGGACGAAGGAGTTTTCGGTTCTTTCGTGTACTCATGGAACAATTCCTTTCAAGAGGACGTGGCCGTGCCCGGACGGAAGCGCTAACGATTCTAGCGAGATCCGGCGAGCCGATTGACGCGGTGACGCGATTGGGGATTCTTGCTACACGACAGTGTCCGCTGAATGCCGACCAGTCATTGCGGTGCAGAAGCCCCATCCCAAAACCCAAAGAGAGCAAAGACGCCCGCGGTTCAGCGATGAGCCGGGGCCGCTTCTATCGCAGCTTCGGTCGCCTCGAGCGACTCGAGCAGGCGCTTCACTCGCGCCTCGACGGGTTCGCGGTCCAGGGATGCCGGGATGGTCCGCCCGATGACTTCCTCCAGCGAATGCGCCTGACGGAGGAGGACGCTGCGGCGATTGGGACGCTGGGTTTGTGCCTCCAGCGTGTGGAGGGCATCGACGAGCCGCGTGAGCACGGCAACATTGCCCCCGGCGCTCGGGCGGATCTGGTCGAAGGCCAGTTCCACCATGCTCGCGAACGTAGCTCCGCGCGTGATGACCCGCAGTTCTCCCTCGTCGAACCTGCCTGGTGATTCGATACCGCGGCCGCAGAGTCTGACCAGGATGGCGGTCAGGTAATCCAGCGACATCACCGCCGTCGTGGTGTCGTTGATTCCGGACGAGAGTGCCTTGAGCGCGACATCGACGATCTGACGGATGCCGTAGGCCGCATCCTGGTCGGTCGTCCGCTGAAAGTTGATGGCGTACGCCTCCATCAGGCGATTGATGACCTCCTTGGAGGGCGGGCTGGAATCGTCCGCGGTGAGGATGGAAGCCAGAGGCATTCCCTTGATGATGAACTCGCCGACGCTGTGCTCCATGCGGATCACCGTCTTCTGATCCCGGGCGATGGCGAGCAACGACTCGGCCTCGACACGCTGGATGTACCCGGTGCGGGCGGCCGGGGCCGCGTGCCAGCGCCGACGCGGATCGGTGTGCGAGGGATCTGGGTCCGCGTAGTACTCATCTTTATTCCCCACGCTCTCGGGGAACAGATCGTCGATGCGTTGCACCGTTTCGGCTGCGATGCGAGCGAGGATGTGGGACGCCTGGATGGCCGTCGCGACGTGGTGGATGAAGTAGATGAAGTAGCCGATCCCGATGAAGGCGAGCACGACCCCGCCGAGCACCGCCAGCGATGGAACGAACTCGATATCGGGCCCCTCGCGGATCGTGCGCAGCACCACGAGGCAATAGGCGAAGATGCCGACGAATACGCCCAGCACTGTCTGGTTGGTGCGGTCGTTCATGAAGTTGCGAAGGACACGCGAGGTGTACTGGCTGGAGGCGAGCGAGAGCGCCACAAGCGTGATCGAGAAGACCACTCCGGCGACCGTGATCATCGAGCTCGCCACAGCCACGAGCATCCCCCTTGCCCCCGCTGCGCCCGCGCCGAAGAGTCGCGGCCAGGTGTCGAAAACGTGATTGTCGATGCGTGCGTCCGCTTCGATCAGCCCGATCGCCAACGCCACGGCCAGCAACACCAGCACCCCGGGCACAAACCAGAGGCTCGATCGAAGCGACTGCCAGATGCTCAGCAGTTTAGACATGTATATTTTCACCGTGGGAGTTCCTCACCGGCGCGAACTGGCGGAGTATCCCATCCTGCTCCCGGCCCTCTGAGAGCCGCAGCGAGTCTCCGCAGCACCGCGTGCGAGTAGAGTAGGAGCCGCGCGAACGCCCACGATAACATCGTGTTCCTTCGTGACGTGTTTCTTCCGGAGACGTTGATCATGCCTCACGCTTCGCGTGTTCGCCGTAGTGCTGTGTTGGCGGTGTGCCTTTGGTGTGCGCTATGGGGGTTCGCTGTCGCCGCCCGTGGGCAGAGCGAGCGACGACCCGGCGATGCTCCGGCACCCCATCCCGCACCCGCCACGGCGGCGGATTTTGATCTGCCCCCCTCAACCCGATCCAGCCACAGGTTCCGTAATCTGGTGCTGGACGCAGGAGGGCAACGACAATGGCAAGGCAGAGATATAGCGCCGAG
>Ga0163146_10005477_pt1 | contig 14859 bp, 8 predicted proteins | sample OliLakLV19MP7G1_FD_148648 | JGI IMG/M metagenome (GOLD analysis project Ga0163146, IMG submission 148648) | Freshwater microbial mat bacterial communities from Lake Vanda, McMurdo Dry Valleys, Antarctica - Oligotrophic Lake LV.19.MP7.G1 | ecosystem: Environmental > Aquatic > Freshwater > Lake >...
TAAGAAGGGGGACTTTGAGGGCATTCTTGTCCCCCCCTTTTTAAGGGGGGCTAGGGGGGATCTGTCTTAAGTGAACCGTATTCCAATAGAACACTCAATCCTTTACAATTACAGCACATTCCATCTAAATGTGACATAGTAAATTGAGGCAGCCTTGTAGCAGCGGGCGATCGACTTTCTTGAAGGCCGCCAGACTGGACGCAGGCGTGAGTCAATGGGTTCGCTGGCTGAGTGCGATGGCTAGCGATTAAAATTAATAGGGACGGGGCGGGCGATTCCATAACCCTGAGCATAATCTACTCCAATCTCCCGCAATTTTTCTAAGATAGTCTCGTCTTCGACAAACTCAGCTATAGTTTCCAGATTCATCGCATGGGCAATACGATTAAAGCCTTCAACGAGCGCTTGAGAAATCAAATTATGACTAATATTCTTGACAAAACTACCATCAATTTTTAGATAATCAACTGGTAAATTCATCAGATAAGCAAAGGAACTCAACCCACTGCCAAAATCATCTAAAGCAAAGCAACACCCAATCTTTTTGAGTTCGCTCATGAAATATCTGGCTTGCTCAAAGTTGGCGATCGCTGCGGTTTCCGTGATTTCAAAACCAATGGTTTGTGGGGGGACTTTGTATCGAAAAAATTGTTCGATTAAAAACCTCAGAAACTGATTGTTACTAATGCTAGCCCCAGAAAGATTGATCGTATACAAGCCTTGACTAAGAACATCTTTCTCCGGCAATTTGTGATAGTTCGAGAAAAATTTTTCGATTACCCAACAATCGATCTCAGTTATCAAGCCGTAACGCTCGGCGGCGGGAATAAACTCATTTGGAGATACTATTTTTCCATTTTCGTCCAGCATTCTGATCAAAATCTCATAATGCTCTACTAATGGTTTAGAGGTAATAGAGACAATCTTTTGGTAGTAGAGACAAAAACGATTGGTTTCCAGCGCTCGACTGATTTTGGAAACCAACTGCCTCTCACCACGTTGTTTAATTAGTTCGCTATCATCTAGACTATAAATATGAACACAGTTGCGCCCTCTGGCTTTGGCCGCATAACAAGCTGCATCAGCCGCTCCCAGAAGCTCCATCAAATCTTGGCTTGTTTGGTCAATAACAACAACTCCAATACTGACTCCGATAATAAAGATTTTGCCATTCCAAATAAACCGAAACTGATGCACTAGGTCTTTGAGGTTTTCCGCAATCTGGGTTGCTTGAGAGAGCGAACATTGAGTGAGCAAAATACCAAATTCATCACCTCCCAAGCGAGCCAGCATATCATTAGCACGGACTCCCTTTTGAATAAGTGCACTGATTTGGCGCAGTAGCTCATCGCCAGCAAGATGACCTACGGTATCGTTAACGACTTTGAACTGATCTAAATCTAAATAACAGAGAGCGTGCTGGTGATTGCTATCTTTAACAGAGGCGATCGCCTCAACTAGGTACTGCTCAAATCTTCGACGGTTGATTAAACCCGTCAGGGCATCGTGATTCGCTTCCCAAGAGAGTTGATGGGTGAGATAGCGCGATTCAGTAACATCATGAAAGACGATGACTGCCCCGATTATTTGACCTTGGCGGTCTCGAATTGGTGCTGCCGAGTCAGCAATGGGATACTCTGTTCCATCATGGGCAATCAGAATAGTATTGTTAGCTAAGCTCACAATTCGCTCCTCTAATAGAGCCTTGTCTATAGGATTCTCTACTGGCTCTCGCGTTACTTGATCAACAATTAGAAAGACTGTAGAGAAATGAACTCCTTGAACATCAAGAGCCTTCCAGCCTGTCAGTCGCTCAGCTATAGGATTGAAAAATCTCACATTACCTTGGGCATCAGTAGTAATGACCGCATCGCCAATGGATTGCAGTGTCACTTGAGCCAATTCCTTTTCGGCAAAGAGAGATTCTTCGAGACGTTGCCGTTCTTCAATTTCTATCAATAGACGTAAATTCTGATTTTGGAGTCTTTTTTGCAGCCTTCCGATAGTTAAGTGGGTTTCGACACGAGCTAATACTTCTTCGACTTGAAATGGCTTAGAAATATAATCTACCCCGCCCGCAGCCAGCCCTTGCACCTTATTAAAAGTTTCATTTAGCGCACTCAAAAAAATTATTGGAATGTCTACGGTGCGCTCATCAGATTTTAATTGTCGGCAAACTTCATAGCCATCCTGATCGGGCAACTTAATATCTAGTAAGATTAACTCCGTCGATGGAGATTGGGCGGCTCTGAGCGCCATTGCACCTGTCGTGGCACTGCGAACTTTATAACCCTCTGCCCTCAAAGTATCCCTGAGAAGACGCAGGTTATCAGGCAAATCGTCAACAATTAAAATATTGCCTCGGTAGTTTGTAGCTCGATCGCTAACTCTATCGCTAGTTCTATCGACAATCATACTAATTTCCCTAGTTTCTTGCCAGAGGATTATAAGCCTATGAATAAGAGTATAGTTGAATTATTAGGTTATAAACTCACTTTACGCAGAAAGAAGTCCTGCGATCGCAGAGTTCTAGGACTGGCACGGTGGCACAGCCCCCTACAAAATCTGACTTGTTCAGGTAGGGATAATCCCCCCGTGGTTGCCCTTCTTCGTTTCGCGTAACATCAGGAGAATATTTTTTTAACCCAAGCAGCCGATTTATGAACAACCACATTTCTTACAGGGCAAATCTACTCGTCATTGCGATCGGATGTCTCGTGCTGCTGGGTTGGCAATTTGACATCTCCCTACTCAAAAGTGGTTTTCCCGGTAGGACTTCGACGATCAAGCGGGCAATGGCAGAACTCAATCGCTAAGCACTTCAGCACTCATGAATAATGCAGGTGAGGTATGATTACACAATTTTTTTCAAGTGGAGGATTAATTCCTCATGGTCACTGCTATCTCTGGCAAACAAACTTAGTAGGATTACATATTTTATCCGATGGTTTAATCGCTTTAGCTTACTACTCCATCCCAATCATGCTAATCTACTTTGTGGGACAGCGCCAAGATACTCCATTTCCGAAAGTAGTTTTTCTGTTTAGCGCCTTCATAATTGCCTGTGGTACAACTCATATCATGGAAATTTGGACGCTTTGGTATCCTACTTATTGGCTTTCTGGAGGAATTAAAGCTATTACTGCTCTGATTTCTATATATACTGCATCTGAGCTAGTGTTTTTAATTCCATCAGCCTTAGCTTTACCTAGTCCAGCTCAACTTATTGCGGCAAATCAAGCCTTAGAGAATGAGATCAACGAGCGCAAGCGGGCTGAAAACGAACGCCAACAAATTGAGGTGGCTTTACGAAACAGTGAAGAGCAGTTTCGCAATGCGTTTGAAAATGCGTCAATTGGAATGGCGATCGTTTCACTTGATGGGCACTGGGTTAAAGTCAATCCTGCCTTATTTCCGATTATTGGCTACTCCTCAGAAGAGTTGTTAGCGTTAACTTTCCAAGACATTACGCATCCTGATGATTTAGACGCGGATCTTAGTTATGTACATCAGCTATTAGCAGGAACAATTTCAAATTACCAAATAGAAAAACGGTATTTCCATAAACAAGGAAATATAGTTTGGAGTCTTCTTGATGTATCGCTAGTACAAGATGAACAGGGAAATCCACTGCATTTTATTTCTCAAATTCAAGACATTACCGCTCGAAAAGAAGCTCAAAAGACGCTAGAGCTTCAGAGTGTTATTATGCATAACATGGCAGGTGGAGTGTGTTTAGTCAAAGCATCAGATCTGACGATCGTCTACACCAATCCCAAATTTGATGCGATGTTTGGCTATGCAGAGGGTGAACTCGCCGGTCAATCTGTTGGTATAGTAAATTACGTCGATACAGAGCTTACACCAGACGCAAGCGTTCTAGATATTGTCACTCAAATTGAGCAGAAAGGAGAAGCACAATATGAAGTCTACAATAAGAAAAAAGATGGAAACCTTTTTTGGTGCAGGGTTCATACATCCATGTTTGAGCATCCTGAATACGGAACCGTATATGTTGCCGTTCACGAGGATGTGACAGAGCTAAAACTGGCTGAGCAAGCCTTGCAAGCTACCACAAATCGCCTCAACTTTCTCCTGAACTACAGCCCAGTCGTGATTTTTAGCTGTAAACCTGATGGCGATTATCGAGCAACGTTCATCAGCGAAAATGTCAAAGAGGTATTGGGCTATGAAAGCATTGCGTTTTTACGAAATGGTGAATTTTGGGTGCATAACTTACACCCAGATGATGTAGAACGAGTGCTGAATGGCTTAGCCAATCCATTCGTCAATGATTTTTATTTCCATGAATACCGTATGCGTCGCTCAGATGGGGTTGATCGCTGGATGCTCAATCACCTCAGACTAATTCGAGATCCTGCAGGTAGACCCGTGGAAATGTTGGGATATTTAATTGACATTAGCGATCGCAAACAAGCCGAGTTGGAACTTCAGCAAGCTAAAGAAGCAGCAGAAACAGCCAACCGAGCCAAAAGTATGTTCCTGTCCAATATGAGCCACGAACTCCGTACTCCTCTGAATGCTATTTTGGGATTTACGCAATTGATGAGTTACGATCCTGCTCTGACTCCCGAACTCCAACAAGATCTGGCGATCGTCAATCGTAGCGGCGAACATTTATTGGAATTGATTAACGACATTTTAGATTTATCCAAAATTGAAAGCGGACAGATGACACTCTATCTTTCTGACTTTGATCTAAAAAGTTGGCTGAATTCTATTGAAGAAATGTTCCAAATTAAAGCCCAATTGAAACGATTGAAACTAATTGTCGAGCGAGAACCCAATCTTCCCCAATTTGTGCATAGCGATGAGAAAAAACTCTATCAAGTCTTAGTCAATCTGCTCGGTAATGCGATTAAGTTTACTAATCAAGGAAGCGTTACCTTACGAGTGAGATCAGAACAGAGCGACCAAACGTCCTGTCGCCTATGTTTTGAAATTGAGGATACTGGAGTGGGAATTGCTCCAAGAGAAGTTGACAGCTTATTTAAGGCGTTCGTGCAAGCTGAAGCTGGGAATAAATTGAATCAAGGTACTGGTCTAGGTCTAGCTATCAGCCAAAGATTTGTCCAACTCATGGGTAGTCAGATTCGGGTTCAAAGCATATTGAATCAGGGCAGCATTTTTTACTTTGAAGTTGGGGTACAGTTACCTCAAGCAGTCTGCCTTGCCTCAGAATTGCTTAAACAAAGAGTGATTGGTATAGCTCCAGGACAACCAACTTACCGCATCCTTGTGGTTGAAGATGTAGAGGAAAATCGCCGCTTATTGGTCAAACTCCTTACCTCAGTCGGTTTTGAGGTGCGCGAAGCAACACAGGGAGTTGAAGCACTATCCCTGTGGGAAAGTTGGTCCCCACACCTGATTTGGATGGATCTACGAATGCCGATCGTGGATGGCTACACAGCTACTAAACGCATTAGAGAACACCCTCATGGACAAGAGACTGTCATTATTGCTTTAACTGCCAGTGCTTTTGAAGAAGAGCGAGAGAAAGCTCTTATGGCTGGTTGTGACGACTTTATGAGCAAGCCATTTCAGGAAGGGATCGTCTTTGACAAACTCGCTCAACACTTGGGAGTAGAGTACATCTACACAGTTGTAGGAAAAGATTCCCAAAAACTATTTGTTGATTATTTATCTCCAGAAGAGCTAGCCGTGATGTCCTCTCAGTGGTTAGAAGAAATGTATCAAGCTGCCTACGATGTTGATTTTGAAGTCATGAACGAGCTAATCAAACAAATTCCCGCATCTCAATCAACCCTTTCCAGTGCGCTAATTGATTGTGTCAATAACTTTCAGTATGACCAAGTTATGGAGTTAATTCTACCTCTGCTCCCGAATCCCGTTTAGTTATTGAGTTTAAGGACAAAGAAGCTATAGTGCTGTAGGGAGTGGCTATATCTCCAATAGAAACCAACAGGGGAAAGGATCTGGAAGTTGTTGGAGAGGTCTATGGCAGATATCCATCAGCATGAGGAAATTACATACACATTAGATGGAATGTGCTGTATCATGTAGCAATTCTCTTTCGTTTGTGAAGGGGATTTATTTTTTTTTGACCGCAGAGGGCGCAGAGGGCGCAGAGAAAGAGAAAAGATAGAGATGGAAAAATGATTGATTTAACTGGAAAGGTAATTTTAGTAACGGGTGGCTCGAAAGGCATTGGTGCAGCGACGGTTCGGACTCTGGTTAATGCTGGGGCTGAGGTGATTTTGCATTACTTTCGCAGTCAGCAAGCGGCGGAATCGGTAGCAGCAAGTGTGGCGGGCGATCAATGTTATTTATTAGCTGCTGATTTGATGTTACCAAAGGCGGCTTATAGTTTGTGGCAAGATGCTTTAAAATGGCGCGGTCATATTGATATTATAGTTAACAATGCTGGGATTATGCAGTCAGCGGGGATAGAGGACGATTTTGATGTTTGGTCGTCAGCTTGGCAGCAAACTCTACAAGTTAATTTAGTTGCTGTCGCCGACTTGTGCCGGGAAGCAATTCTGCATTTTAAAACTCGCAATGGCGGTACAATTATTAATATAGCAAGTCGCGCTGCTTTTCGCGGCGATGACCCGAATTATCTGCACTATGCTGCATCAAAAGGTGCGATCGTTTCTTTGACTCGCAGCATTGCTAGAGGATTCGCTGCTGAGAATATTTTGGCTTTTACTGTTGCACCGGGATTTGTCAGTACGGAAATGTCTAATCAGTTTATTCGGGAGTTTGGCGAAGCAGAGATTGTGCGCGATATCCCGATCGGCAAAATCGCTCCTCCTCAAGATGTCGCCAATGTAATCGCCTTTCTAGCCTCTGGTTTAGCCCAGCACGCTACCGGGACAACGATCGACATTAATGGCGCTTCTTACTTGCATTGAGGCTATGATTTGAACGATGCTCAAAGCCCGTTCCACAAGAAAAAAATTTTGTGGGATGGGCTTCTAGCCCGTCCAAAAATCAAAAAATTTTGTGGGATGGGCTTCTAGCCCGTCCAAAAATTTGATTAACAGGATTTTTGCAATTTGGTTAAAATTGTAGCGTGCGGCTAATACACAAAAGCCTACCTCCAAAGACTCACCTCGCACATTGTGCCACCAACCAATTTATAACCTTAGCAAGACGCGAAAACACCAAGAAATGAATTAAATTTAAACAAAATGCTAACTTAAAGGAAACTGATTATTATGACAGCAGATAACGGCACCAACACCAAACGAGTTGCCATACTCATCGAAAATGGAGTGGAAGATTCCGAATTTCTAGTTCCTTACAACGGCTTAAAACAAGCAGGATTTGAAGTAGTTGTCCTCGGTTCCCGTACCAACGAAAAGTATGCCGGGAAAAATGGTAAAGTTTCCCAGCAAGCTGACGGAACTACAACTGAATCAGTAGCAGCAGAATTCGATGCAGTGATAATTCCCGGCGGTATGGCTCCCGATACCATGCGGACAAATCCCAATACAGTGCGGTTTGTCAAAGAAGCGATGCAGCAAGGAAAAATCGTCGCTGCTGTGTGTCACGGCCCGCAACTTTTGATTGAAGCCGACGCGCTCAAAGGCAAAAATGCGACGGGTTTCTTGGCAATTAAAACCGACATGATCAATGCCGGAGCTAACTACATTAACGAACCTTTAGTCGTTGACGGCAACTTGATTACTTCCCGCCAACCCGGAGATTTAGCAATATTTACCACTGCAATTCTGGCTCGCCTCGGTTACGGCGGAAAAGAAGTCGGTTTACCAGAAGAAACTGACACAAATGCAGAATGGTGGAAATTAGCTAATGCTTGGGGCGGCTCCACACAAGGCGACATTGTTAAAGGTTTGAATACCGCCCTTGCAGGGGAACGTTATGCTTGCGAAGCCTTTCAACATTATGCGGAAAAAACCGGAGATGCCGATTTGCGATCGCTCCTGACGGAAATGATCCAAAATAAACAGAAACACATCCTCGCTCTCGAAAACCGCCTCAACGATTTCGGCGAAAAACCCTCAATTCCCGCCCAAATTGCTGACAAATACGCTAAATTAAAATCTTCAATGCAAGGAACCGATGAAACTTTCTTGCTGCGGAGTACCCTCGGCGATTTGCAGACAGGTGTTGTCGATCTCAACCACCTGCGGGCGAAGTTCACAGATCCGGTATCAACTGCCATTTTTACAGAGATAGAAGCGGATTTGTCCAAGTGCGAGCAAGCCGTTGCTAAACTCTTCCGTGCCCGTGCAGTTTCCCAGGACATTAAGTCGCCTAAACCTTCGACTAGCCCTGCTGTAAAAATGTAATCAGCAAGGGGATAAATAAGTTTGTAGTTTTGTTGAGATGTGAAAACCTGCACCAATATCGCAACTACAAACTTGATCTGCAATCCTACCATATACGCCTTTGCGGTAAAATAAAACCCAACACTAAAAAGCAGATATTCAATTAACTGCAAGGTGGAGGGTTTTATTAAATGGGTTTTATTTTTGTTTCAGCGGGAAACGGCGGGTTTCAAGGCAGCTTGCGGGATTCGGGGGCGGAACAAGCCCCCGGATTCATCCGTGCAGAAATAAAAAATATAGTATCCGATAACCAGCCCCCGGATACATCCGTCAAGTCGCTTTCTTCAATTCTTCAATTCTTCAATTTTTTAATTCTTTAATTCTTTAATTCTTTAATCTAAAATCGATAATTATTCAATTATTCAATTCTTTAATCTAAAATCTACAATCTAAAATCTAAAATCGATTGACTTGTTCCCTCTTCCTTTAGATAGGAGACACCTGGGCTATAAATGCGCTACTGTGTTGCCAATATTTTGATGAGGAAAAAAAGGCTGTGGTTCCCTTACGCGATGAAAATCCCATTACTATCACTCCCTACGTCACCTACGGGCTGATTGCGGCAAACATATTAGTATTTTTGTACGAACTCAGTTTGGGCGATCGACAATTAACGGAATTTTTCTACTCTTGGGCAGTAGTTCCTTGCCAGTTAAGCAATATGTGTCGGGTGTCTCTGCCAGTTTCGCCATTTCCCGAATGGACGACGCTAATTAGCTCCCAATTCCTGCACGCAGGCTTTCTCCACATTGCCGGCAATATGTTATTTTTGTGGATTTTTGGCAACAACGTAGAAGACCGTTTAGGACACGTCAAATTTATAATATTTTACCTTACTTGCGGCGTTTTAGCATCACTAACTCAGTGGTTTTTTTCCTCAGCATCAGCCATTCCGTCCCTAGGTGCTAGCGGCGCGATCGCAGGCGTGATGGGAGCTTATATTCTCAGATATCCCCAAGCCAAAGTTTTGACACTGCTGCCCTTGGGAATCTTCATTACCACCGTCAGAGTCCCCGCTTTCTTCTTTCTAGGATTTTGGTTTGCACAGCAAGCATTGAGCGGCCTGGCTTCCTTGAATGCCCCGGCAAGTGTCGGCATGGAATCCGGGGGAGTTGCCTACTGGGCCCACGCCGGCGGCTTTGTTTTCGGCGCTATTCTCGGCCCTTTGTTGGGACTTTTTTCTGAGGAAAATCAGATTTAATTTTTCACCGCAGATGAACGCAAATTAACGCAGATAAACGGCCAACAAAATCTGCGTTTATCTGCGTTTATCTGCGGTTTCAAACCTCTAATTTTTGTCAAAATTCGGTGTTATTCTCTGGCCTTTGTTGGGACTTTTTTCTGAAGATAATCAGATTTAAGTTTTCACCACAGATAAACACAAATTAACGCAGATAAACTGCCCAAAAAATAGACATTTATCTGCGTTTATCTGCGGTTTCAAACCTCTTATCTTCCTAGATAAACGTCAAGTCAAATTCCGAAAGAGCAGAAACCCCAGTTACACCATTTAACTTCGCCAAAATGCGAGAATCGCTGCCGGTGACGTTATTGCCATTGCCGTCATAAATAATGTAAGTATTGCCGCCGGAATCGTAGGCAAACAAGAAAGCAGTTCCTCCCAGAATATTTGCAGAAACAGTTGTCTGCACATTCAGCAGAACTTGGGTGTTACCGCTGAGATTCGCAAATCCGGGGGCAAAATTAAACTGATCGGCGATCGGCACACCGAGACCGTTAAAATCAGTAATCACATCGTATCCGCCCGCCGCGATCGCAGCCTCGATCGCCGCCGAAGAAGCCGCATCAAAAGCTGGCCCACCTTGTGCAGGGCTGGTATAGCGGAATTGATTACTGCCGCCGCCTCCCGTCATGGTATCTGCGCCGAGGCCACCTACGATCACGTCATTATCCAAACCGCCGTTAATCGTATCGTTGCCGCCTTGACCATCAATAGTATCGCTGCCCTCCAAACCGTTCAAATTGTCCGGCAAAGAACCCCCAACCAAATTGTTAGGCCCGCTATCAGCCGGCAAGATTTGAACGGTGATAGTACCTACGCCCGGAATTGTCCCGAATCCGTCGCTAACGCTGTAGGTGAAAGCAGTTGTACCCGCTACGTTGCCGGGGATGAATTGCACTTGAGAGACAAGATTTACAGCTATTCCGAGTTGCGGTGTGCTGACATTGATAATGTTGAGCGTCCCTTTTTGCGGGCTGGAATCGTTCGCCAGTACGTCGATAAAAGTGGGCAGCAAATTATTCGTATTTGTAAATACGATGCCGTCATCCCCAGCAATCGGCGGCAGGAGAGTTGGAACAGTTACGGAGGTATCGAAAGAATTGATGTTAATTGCGACTGACGCTGCTGCCGTCCCGCCTTGGTCGTCAGCTACGCTGTAGCTGAAAGAACCGGCTTGCCCGATCACGTTTGTTCCAGGTTGAAATGTCAGCCCAAGTAAATCCTGAACGGTTAACTTTTGGTTGACGGTGAGGGGGTTCGTACCCGTAATTACCTGACCAAAAGTAGGATTGGGAAGTCCGACTACCGCGATCGCCAGCGCTTGGCCCTCCGGGTCGCTGGGCGCCGAAATGCTCAGAGACAAAGGCAAATTCTGCAAACCAGTCACCGTCTTGCCAGCTTCCACGATCGGCGGCTGGTTAGGAGTCGGAGATGTAAAACTCGGCGGAGTCGGCCCGCCGCCTAAAGGCGGAGGAGTTGGGGGCGCAGCAGTTGGAGTGGGGACGATCGAAGGACTCGGACTCGGGGTTGTCCCGCCCGCAGTCGGAGTCGGAGTCGGACTCGGAACCTGTGTCGGCAATGTCCCCGGTGACGGAGTTGGAGAAGGAGTTGTCCCCGGTGATGGTGATGGAGTCGGACTCGGACTTGTCCCTGGTGTCGGAGTTGGAGTCGGTTCCGGAGTCGGAGTCGGTGCCGGAGTCGGAGTCGGTGCCGGAGTTGGAGTCGGTGCCGGAGTTGGAGAAGGAGTTGTCCCCGTCGGAGTCGGTGCCGGAGTTGGAGAAGGAGTTGTCCCCGTCGGAGTTGGAGAAGGAGTTGTTCCCGTCGGAGTTGGAGAAGGAGTTGTTCCCGTTCCGGGTGTTGGAGAAGGACTTGTTCCCGTTCCGGGTGTTGGAGAAGCACTTGTCCCTGTCGCCGGAGTTGGAGAAGCACTTGTCCCCTGAATGGTGAAAGGATTGTCGTCTACGCGCGGTATTTGAGCTGTAGTGAACCGAGATTCATCTAGTGAGTTCGATCGAACATCAATCAACACCGCCAAAAATTCCCCAGTTTGCCTGTCCCTAATAATCGTGTTGCTAGAATTCGAGCCTTGGCCCTGGAAAATTTCTAACTCTGTAAAGTTTAAACCTCCAGCCAGACCGATCGCATCTCCCGCATTAAAATCTCTAATTACATCAGCATCGCCGATTTCGCGGCCCCCAGTAGTGAGAAACCCGTTGTCACCAGGCGACGTGCCCACCCTACCGAGAACAAAGATATCCGATCCGTCGCCTCCTGTCAGAGTATCAGACCCGCGATCGCCCGAAAGAATATCATCCCCAGCATCTCCAGACAAAGAATCATTGCCGTCGCCCCCGAAGAGCAGGTCATCACCCTCGCCGCCGTCACCAGTATCATTACCAACACCGCCGGTGATGACATCCCCGCCCTCGGCGCCCAACAAAATATCATTGCCAGCCCCGCCGATCAGGCAGTCGTTACCCGTGTCGCCAAAAACATTGTCACTGCCCTTGTCGCCAAAAATCAGGTCGTCCTCCCCACCTCCGCGCAGACAGTCATTGCCTTTACCGCCATAGAGCGAGTCGTTGCCTTCAGAACCCAAGACAAGATCGTTGCCCTGGTCGCCAAAAGCTACGTCATCGCCTTGGTCGCCAGAAACCAAGTCATCGCCTTTGCCGCCCCGCGCCGTGTCATTGCCGCGCCCGCCCTCAACAATATCTTTACCAGCGCCGCCGTTGAGAGAATCGTTACCGTCTTCGCCCCTAAGCAGATCGTCTCCGTCCCGACTCAAAAGCGTGTCGTCGCCGGCACCCCCGGCAATCGTGTCATTGAACAAGCTGCCGATTAAATAGTTACTGCCGTCATTTGCGACAACTAAGCCATCGACAAAAAGTGGCTCTGGGGGAGGCGTGGGAACTGTCAGAGGTGGCCGCGGCACCGGGGTGATCGAAATGTCCGGGCCCGTCCCCGTCATTGTCGGAGAAGTCCCCGTCATTGTCGGAGAAGTCCCCGTCATTGTCGGAGAAGTCCCCGTCATTGTCGGAGAAGTCCCCGTCATTGTCGGAGAAGTCCCCGTCATTGTCGGAGAAGTCCCCGCCGACGGCGTAGGCGACGGCGCCGTGCCCCCATCCAAACTATCGCCGTTGTCATCCTCTAACACGAAGGGTGGCCGCCCTTCGAGAAAACTTACTGGTACTGCACTTGGCATTGTTCCGACTCCTTGCGACGCTACTCAAAAACTACTAAATAAACTTAAAGTCAGATGCAGTAATGACGGTGCTGAGCGCTCCCGGCACTGTAGGAATAGAATTCAACACTGCCAAATCGAAAGCTGGGAGACTGTCATCTGCCACATTCGGGTCAAACCCGAGAACGTACTTGTTAAAAGTATTGTTCAGGTACACGAAGAAAGCTCCCGTTTTGCTCGAACCGTTTTGATTCTTCAACACTGCATTTATTGCTTGAGCGTTGTCAAATTTAGATTCAAACAAAATGACTGATTGCTTGCTAATGTTGTCGCCGCTAGACCCGATATTCCTAACGATAAAACTGGTGAAATCGAGAGTAGTTCCTGAGTTGGTTAAACCTGCGAAATTTGACGACCTGAACAAAAATCTGTCGGTCTCGCTGCCGTTAGCGTTAAAGTCAGCAATCACGTCCACGCCTTCGCTGGGAGTTTCGTAGTAGAAGAAATCATTGCCCGCATCGCCAGTGAGCAAGTCAGAACCGTTGCCACCGCCCAAAATGTCATTGCCTGCACCGCCGGAAAGCGAGTCGTTGTCATCGCCGCCCAATACCAAGTCATTGCCGAAGGCGCCGCTGAGACAGTCGCTGCCGGCACCGCCGTCGAGAGTGTCGTCGCCAGCTTGGCCGTCGAGGGAGTCGCTGCCGGCTTCGCCCAACACGTAGTCATTGCCCGAACCTCCGAGTCCCGTGTCGTTGCCTTCTCCACCCAACATCGTGTCATCGTTTTCCCCGCCCAAGATGGAATCGTTATTGATACCGCCGTCGAGCAAGTTTCTGCCCAGTCCACCGTCGAGGATGTCGTCGCCTGCACCGCCGTCGAGGGAGTCGTCGCCTATGCCACCAAGTAAGGTGTCGGTGCCTATTCCTCCAAGTATCGAGTCGTCGCCGGCTTCTCCCAATATCGAGTCATTGCCTGCACCGCCGTCAATGGTGTCGTTGTTGTCACCGCCCAAGATGATGTCATTGTCATTGCCGCCGAACATCAGGTCGTTGCCCAGTCCGCCGATCAGCGAATCTATGCCGTCTTCGCCGTCTACGGTGTCGTTGCCCAGTCCGCCGTCGAGGGTGTCGTTGCCGATCGCACCCACCAGCGAGTCGTTGCCTGCTTCACCGAATTCGAGGTCGTTGCCGCCACTGCCATCGATGATGTCGTTGCCGTCGCCCCCAGAGAGGGTATCGTCGCCGGCCCCGCCGAGGATGAAGTCGCTGAGGTTGCTGCCTGTAAAGCTGTTGGCCGGGAGTGCGCTGCGATCGACAATATTATCTACCACCGTGATGCTGAAGGATGCCGGCCCGAGAGTTGCAGATCCGTCGGAGGCTGTAAACGTGAAACTGTCGCTGCCACCTGTTGCCAGCAAGTTGTATTTGACGATGTTGTTGTTGATATCGTCTTGCGTGAATTTGCCACCGACGTTGAGAAAGGTGGTGCCCCTTTGGACAAAACCTCTGGTAGCATCGGGGGCTTTAGTAATCGTGTAAACGATTTCCAAAGGGGTGTTGTCGGGATCTGTGACTAACAAATCGGCCGCAGTAATCGTCTGGGTAGGATTACTTTTGGCAACCACCACACCGTCGTTAATTACTAGCTGTGGCGGGTTGCTAACGTTGATGGTTGCTACCGCCTGACTTGTGCCGCCGTTGCCATCTGAGATCGAGTAGCTGAAGCTGTCACTACCCGAGAAGCCCTGATTCGGCGTGTATTTGAATGCGCCGCCGCCCACGGGAACCAGGCTGCCCTTGCCTGTTGGAGTAAAAGTCGTGACAGTCAGAGCGCTTTTTTCCGCGTCAGTGTCGTTCAACAGAACGTTGAAACTGAGTGTTTGACCGGCAACAGTGGTGAAGTTGTCGTTAACTGCTTTTGGAGGTTGGTTAAGGATGGGCGTTGGACTTCCTGTCGGCGTCGGACTTCCTGTCGGCGTCGGGAAAGTCGGCGTCGGATTTGCTGTCGGCGTCGGGAACGTCGGCACCGGACCGTCTGTCGGCGTTGGTGTCGGGCTGGCTGTCGGCGTTGGTGTCGGGCTGGCTGTCGGCGTT
>Ga0163146_10005491_pt1 | contig 14838 bp, 16 predicted proteins | sample OliLakLV19MP7G1_FD_148648 | JGI IMG/M metagenome (GOLD analysis project Ga0163146, IMG submission 148648) | Freshwater microbial mat bacterial communities from Lake Vanda, McMurdo Dry Valleys, Antarctica - Oligotrophic Lake LV.19.MP7.G1 | ecosystem: Environmental > Aquatic > Freshwater > Lake >...
GAACTGCTGGTCGCGGCACCTGGCCGCTCGCACTGTGAGTGGAAGGGCGAGGCCAGTTACTTCGGGCTCGCCATGGGCGGCGCGAACCGTCAGCCGGTTGCCTGGACCTATGCGCGGCCAACCGTCTCCTTCGCCGCGCTGGCCGGCTGGGTAGCGTTCTACCCGGGGCGCGTCCACTGCGAAGTCGACGGCGAAGTGGTGCGGCCCCAGCCGGGCGGCTTTTACGCCGGCTGGGTCACCAACAACATCGTCGGTCCCTTCAAGGGCGAACCCGGCACCGGGCACTGGTAGCAGCAAGCGGTGCTTACGCGGGCTTCAGCAGGTACACCGAGAAGAGCTCGCGATCGTCGAACCAGGCGCGGCCCACCTGCCACCCGGAGCGTTCCGCCAGCTCGCGAAACCCGGCGACGGAGTACTTGTAGGAGTTTTCCGTGTGAATGCTCTCTCCGGCCGCGAAGCGGATCTCGCGCCCGGCCACCCGCACCGACTGCGCGCGCAGGCTCTTCAGGTGCATCTCGACCCGACCGCGCCGTGGGACGTAGGCCGCGTGATGGGCGAAGCCGCCGAGATCAAAATTCGCGCCGAGTTCGCGGTTGATCCGCTCCAGCAGGTTGAGGTTGAAAGCCGCAGTGACGCCCGCGGCATCGTTGTAGGCAGCGTCCAGTATGGCCGGGTCCTTCTTCAGGTCGACGCCGATCAGAAAGGCGTCGGCCGATAGCCCGCGACACGTCCGGCCAAGAAACTCCCCCGCCTCGCGCGGATGAAAATTACCGAGCGTCGAGCCCGGAAAGAACAACAGCCGGGGCACGCCGCGGGCTCCGGGCGGCAGTTGAAACGGCGCCGTGAAATCGGCAATCACCGGCCGGACGTCGAGCCCGGGGAACTCGACTGCCAGTGTCGCGGCGGCCGCCTGCAGGTAGGCCGCGGAAATATCCACGGGGAGGTAACGCGCCGGTCGCTGCAGGGCGCGCAGGACGATGCGGGTTTTCAGGCTGGCGCCGCTACCCAGCTCCACCAGTTCGGCGCCGGCTCCAGTCAGCCTCGCGATATCGCTGGAACAACGTTCGAGAATCCCGGTTTCGACGCTCGGCGGGTAATACTCCGGCTGCCGGCAGATCTCGTCGAACAGCGCCGAGCCGCGCTCGTCGTAAAAGTACTTGCACTCAAGAGACTTGTGCGCGGCGCTGAGCCCGCGAAGCACCGACTGGCGGAACTCGGGCTGTGGTCCAAGTTCAGACAGCGGCTGTGCGCGGACCGTGGGCTCCGCCATCAGGAATCCTCCGCCAGGCGCAGCCCGCTGAACTGCCAGCGCTTCTCCGGCTGGAAGAAATTCCGGTAAGTCGCCCGGCTGTGGCCGTCCGGCGTCACGCACGACCCTCCGCGGAGGACGCGCTGGCCGTTCATAAACTTGCCGTTGTACTCGCCGAGCGCGCCGGCCGGTTCTTTGAAGCCGGGGTAAGGTCCATAGGCGCTGACTGTCCACTGCCAGGCCTCGCCGTACAGGTCGGCGAACTCCCGGTCGGTCGCGGGCGCTGTAGCCGCGTGCTCCCACTCGAACTCGGTGGGCAGACGCTTGCCCGACCAGCGGGCGTAGGCGTCCGCCTCGAAGAAGGAGATGTGGCGTACTGGCGCGCCCGGATCCAGGGGCTGGGGACCGTGCAGCGTCATCTGCTCCCAGCCCTGCGGCCCGGCGTGCCAGTACAGCGGGCAGGCCCAGCGCTCCTGCCGGACCCGCTCCCAGCCGTCGGCCAGCCACAAGGACGGCTGCTGGTAGGCACCGTCCTGGATGAAGACTTGCCACTCACCATTGAGGACCAGCCGCGAGGCTAGTCGGAAGGGCCGCAGCAACACCGGGTGTCGCGGGCGCTCGCAGTCGAATGCAAAGCCCTCCGGGCCGGCACCGACGTTCACCACGCCGCCGGGCACCTGGATCCACCGGAGGGCGGCCGGCGTTGATGGTGGCAGTAATACTGGCGGTGCCGGCCGCCACGCTGGCAGTAACGGGTTCTGCGCGAAGAGGTGCAGGATGTCGGTGAGTAGCAACTCCTGGTGCTGCTGCTCGTGATGGATGCCGAGTTCGACGCGCTCACTCAGGGCCGGATCGGCCGTGGATTCCAGCAGCCTCACAACCGCTGCGTCCACGTAGTCGCGGTAGTCGAGAACCCTCTGCAACGCGGGCCGGGTCAGCAGACCGCGTTGCGGCCGCGGGTGCCGCTCGCCAACGGCGTCGTAGTAGGAATTGAACAGGAAACCGAAGTGGTCGTCGAACATCCGGTAGCCGCCGGCGAACGGTAGAAGCACGAAGGTCTCGAAGAACCAGGTGGTGTGCGCCAGGTGCCACTTGGCCGGGCTGGCATCGTCCATCGACTGTGCCGTCGTATCCGCATCCGACAGCCCGTCGACCAGTGAACGGGTCGCCGCGCGGGCGCGCCGGTAAGACGCCGCGGCCAACGGCGGCGTCCCTCTCGATTCCGGATGCGCTACAGGACTCATTCCCCCGCGCTGCTGCTGCACGTCCATGACCACCTGCGGCAGCCCTCCTCTTGTTGTTGTTCCCTATCGTACGCGGGTGGCTGATGAGGACCAACCCGGCGCTATTCGTCAACGCACTCGTGTACGTTCGTCACCGCACGGATCTTCCCGCGCGATCCGAGTAGGGTCATTGGAATGGTCGGCGTGACGGCCAGTAACTCTCCCCGTCATCAATCGCAACCTCAACGAGGACAACATCATGGAAAATACACGAAGCGGAAACTCGACCCTTACTCCCGGCTTCCCGGGAAATAGTGATGGTGCGCTGCACAGTGCATCCTCCAGCGCTCACGCGGCCGTCAGTTCAGTTGCCGGGGCCGCGGAAGATGCGGTGCGCAAGGCCAAGCCGGCGATCGATCGCGTGGCCGCGATGGCCCACCAGGCAGTGGACAGTGCCGCCGGCGCGGCTGCGCCCACGGCTGATTGGCTCGCGGGGAAGGGTGACGACCTGAAGGCCGCCCAGAAGCAGCTGATGGACGATACCTGCAGCTACGTCTCAGCGAATCCGCTGAAATCAGTTGGTATGGCGGTGGTTGCCGGGTTTGTCCTGAGTCGGATCATCCTGCGCTGAGTTCCTGCGCGATGATTACCGAGGCAGACGCCCGCCAAGGGTCGACCGGCACCGCCGATCCACCATTACCCGGTGTGCTCGCTGAGCTGTCGGGTGTGGTCGGGTCTGTGCGCGCCGGATTCGCGGGGTTCCTCGAACTGGTCACGCTGGAGGCCCGCCGCGCAGGGCTTTCTCTGATGTGGATGGTCGCGTGTGGGCTGGCCGCCGCCATCTGCCTCGTCGCAGCCTGGTTCGGCGTGCTGGCGGCGGTGGCGATCTGGGCCATCTCGCTGGGTATGAGCTCATTGACGGTTGTGATCTCGATCGCCGCTGTCAACGCGTTTGTCGGCGTCGTGCTGCTCCGCCTCTGCATCGGCCGGAGCGAAGACCTGCGTTTCTCCGCGACCCGGCGGCAACTGGCGGGTCTGCCGCCGCCCACCCGGGCACCTTCGCCATGAACCGCGCGCCAGGTCTCGCCGCAATCCATGCGGCCGAAGCCCTGATCGCTCAATCCAACCGCGATGCCCGCGACGGCCTCGCGCGGGCGAATACCGCGTTCCGGACGAACCTCTCGCAACCGTCCACCCTGGCTATGGCGGCGATGGCGGGAGGCCTGCTGGCAGTCTGGCTGGCGCGTCGGCGGGGCTCCTCCTCCGGTTCCGTCCGGCCTGACGCGGTCAGGACGGTTTCCACCCTCGGCCTCGCGGCGGCGATGTTCCGCTACGGGACACAGTACCTGCCACTTTTGGTGAGGCTCGTACGGCCGCCGGTGGACGGCGCGATGCGGTCGAACGATGGGATAGGTATCTCAAACACCCCGTGAGCTGAGGCTGCCTGCCCAGAATCCGGGCCGCGACGGAGTCGGGATCGCCGGCGTGAAGGCTTTACTCCGGCCCCGGCTGGCCTGCGCTCGGACCCTCCTGGCACAGATACGGCTCGTCGCCGTATAACCGACCGAACCAAGGTAACAAAATGAATCTGACGGCTTTGATCCTGCTGCTGGCCATGAGCCAGCAGCCCGCTCCTCCTCCGACCCAAGCGGCGGCGACCCCGGCGAAAGACGCGCTCGAGGTACAGGTTGCGCTCGATCGCGCCGGCTTTTCGCCGGGAGTGTTGGATGGACGGTCTGGCAGCAACACGAAGAAGGCAATCGATGCCTATCGTAAAGTGAATGGCAGCGAGCCGGCCGCCATTCAGGCCACGGCGACGTATCAGATCACCGAGGCCGACGCGGCCGCACCATTGGAACCGCAGATCCCCTCAGACCTCATGGAACAATCGAAGCTGAAGACGCTGGGCTACCGGACTCTGCTCGAAGCGCTGTCCGAACGCTTTCACGCCACCCCGGCGTTGATGCAGCGTCTGAATCCCGGCGCCACATTCGTCGCCGGCGCAGAAATCACCGTGCCCAATGTCGAGCCGATGCAATTACCGATTAATCCGCCGAAGACCGACGAGCAACCGTCGGCTACCGAGAAGGAAGCCGAGGCGCAGACCACCTTGCAGGCAGTCAAAGAGAAGCCGGCGGTTACGGTCACGGTGACCGAGAGCACCTCGGCACTCACCGTCACCGACGCCGGCGGCAACATCATCATGTACGCGCCCGTCACCACCGGCAGTGAGCACGACCCGCTTCCGATCGGCGAGTGGAAGGTGAATGGGGTGGGGCTGAACCCGACCTTCCGTTACAACCCCGACCTGTTCTGGGATGCCAACCCAACGCACCAAAAGGCGGTGATCCCGGCGGGCCCGAACAATCCGGTAGGCCTGGTATGGATCGACCTGTCCAAGGATCACTATGGCATCCACGGCGCCCCGGAGCCCGCGAACATTAGTCGCAGCCAGTCCCATGGCTGCGTGCGGCTCACCAACTGGGATGCCCTGCGACTGGCTGCGCTGGTCAAGCCCGGCACGCGGGTCGTTTTCCAGCGGTAGGAAGCCTTGCTGAAATCGGAACGAACGCGGAGCGCGCGACGGGTTCTTTTGGGAGTCCTGTGGCGTTCCTCGCGCATGCCGGCAGTGGAGGATCGGAAGATGGTCGATGTGCGACGTGACGCCGAATTCGTGCCGCTGTCCAAGGCGCAGTTCCGCGAGCGCTTCATGGCGCGCTTCTACGACCCGGCCTTCGAATCCGTGGGCCCCGCGCTCGAGCAGGTCTTCGAGAAGGCGTGGGACGGCTATCACGACGACCGCAAGTCGCCGCGGACGAGGCCGAGGGGGCGCGCGAGACATAGCCGTGCGCTCCAGGCAGCGGCGTCACCGCGTGGCCGAACATCGTTAAGAGGCCCGCTCATCCTACGGGCGTGTCAGCCTATTTCTGATACAACGCGTCTTTGCGATCTGGCGTAGTCTGTTGGTGCGTCTGACAGTACGGCAGCGCTTCGGGGCCGGCATTGCCCTTCTGTTGATCGGCCTTGTGTTGTCAGCAGATTACCTTTGCGACGAGCCACTCCGCCGCTGGCTCGTGAAGGAAGGCAACCGCCGTCTGACCGGCTATACAGTCGTGTTGCCTAACGTAGATTTCAGCCCCTCGACCCTGCGCCTTGAGCTCGATGGACTGCAGATATTCCAGCAAAGACACCCGGAGCGCGCTGTCGCCAGCGGTAAGCAGATCGTTATCAGCGTCGAATGGCGCTCCCTGTTGCGGGGCCGGGTAGTCGCCGATGTATCGATTTGGCGGCCGGACGTCTTCATTGACTCCGTGCAGCTTGCCGCTGAAGACGCCGATAACATCGCTTTTGCCGACCGCGGCTGGCAGCGACTCCTGGAACTCTATCCGCTGAAGATAAATGCGGTGCGCATTGCAGAGGGCAGCCTCACGTATCAGGACTCGCGGTCGAAGCGCCGGCTTGAACTGTCCGGGATCGAACTTGCGGCGGCAAATATCCGCCATGTCGATGCCGGGGACCAATACCCCTCGCCAGTGCACATGACGTCGCGGGTTTTCGGTGGCGGCCGACTGGCGATAACTGGTCACGCAGATTTTCTGCGCAGGCCCCATCCAGCGCTCTACGCAGTTACCGAAATCCAGGGCGCCCCGCTGGATGCCTTCGGGTCGCTCGTTGATGACTACCGGCTGCGGCTTTCGGGCGGGTCACTGAACGCCAGGGGCCAACTCGAAATACGGCCCGGAGCCTACATTGCCAACCTGCAATATGTTTCGCTCGAGGCGCTGAATGTCGACTTCGTGGCCACTCCACCAACGCCTGAGATACAGCGGGCACAGCAAGCAGTCGTTCGCGCCGCAAAGGCGGCGGATCGGTCTGCCACGTTGCGGATTCGTGCCCAGGTCCTTCGAATCTCCGGCACCTTGGGATACCGGGAACCGGGGCCGCAGGGATTCCGGCTGTTTCTCGCCGATTCCGATCTGGCCCTGACCAACTTCAGCAACCAGTCCTGGCAGGGGGACAGCCGGCTGACAGCTTCGGGACGGTTCATGGGTAGCGGCAAAACCCGGGTTCGCGGAGTGCTGCGATCCGGGCACCAACGCGGTCAGGGGGTTCCGGACTTCGCACTTGATCTCAGTGTGGTGGGAACCGATTTGCCCGCGCTCAACGGCCTGTTACGCGCGCACGGCCGGCTGGACGTCAGTGACGGCACGTTCTCGCTTTACTCCCAACTTTATGCCCGGAACGGACAACTGCACGGCTACGTCAAACCTCTGTTCACGGACCTCGATGTTCTCGGCCCGGAGGACAAGGGTGACGGTCCTTTTCAGAAGCTCTACGAAGGCATCGTGGAACAGATTTCCAAGTTGCTGAAAAACCGTTCCACCGACGAGGTGGCCACCGTAACAGCCCTGTCGGGGAACCTGAACGATCCGAATGTCTCGGCATGGCAAATCGTCGGAAACCTCCTGCGAAACGCACTGGTCGAGGCCATTCTTCCAGGTTTCGATCACGAACGCGGGGGCAAACCTCCTTCAGTACCGTCCAAGTGAGATCGCGACTCCCTCGTTGAACCGCGGTAGTACCCGTCCCACGCCATTGTCGGCATTAGTCTGACATTTTTCCGGCTGGGAACGGTTTCTAATCAATCTCCCTTCACTTTTACAGAAGATTTTTGGTGCCCACTGTACCGCCACACGGACTGTCAGATACCGATGTATTGCCGCGTACTGCGGTCATTGGGCATCCCAATGGTCCCTTGATTCTGGCGTTCTTCATTGCATTTCTGGTCGGCCGTTGGTTACCGACCCACAGGCCCTCAAGAGGGACACACGATTCCGGGCTCGAGCATTATTTTGGCCCCTCGCCCCGGGAGTGACGGGGCGTCCACGGTACGTGAGCCCGTGAAAGGTGGTTTCGGCGTCCTGTTCGTTGGTCATGGGGATGATTAATTTCCTCAACTGGCGGGTCCAGCGCACTAGGTTTCCCAGCAGCTCGCGGATCAGCGCCAGGCTGGTTGCATCGGCCAGCTCGCTCTGTCCATCGAAAGCCTTGCCCGCATTACCAATCATCACCTCCGGGCGGTTGATACCCGGCATGTACAGGGAAACAAAGCACTGCCGCAGGTGATATCGAGCGCGCGCCGTGCCGAAAAAACCGGTATACGTGCCCATCACCGCCACCGGCTTTCCGGTCCATGCACTCCTGCCGTAGGGTCGCGATGCACAGTCAAGGGAGTTCTTCAGCACCCCGGGGCACCGAATATTTTATTCCGGCGTCGAGATCAGGATCGCATCGGCGTCGCGGATTGCCGCCCTGAACTCGTCAACTTTGGCGTGGGGCTCGTTCTCCCGGTCCTGATTGAAGGAGCAGGCCCTCCAGATCGGAGATCTGCAGGGCCGTATCCGGCGTCAGCAGGTCTATGGCGTTCGTCGCGGAGGACTTCGTTTCAGCGGTGCGGACCATGGCGAGCTCCTGTGTTGTTCAGATCGGTGGTTTCGGTTTAAAAGTAGACGTGTCGCTGGGCACCCTCGCCAGCACGGTGCCAACCTCCATGAGTTTTCCCTTGCGGCAGGTCCGGCGATTCTCGGCGTACCGCCGCCACAGGGGGGGGTTCTCCTACAGCGGGTCGAGGCCGGACAAGATATCGTGGCGCCATGGGTCCACACCGGTACAGGTTGCCAGCCGCGGCACTGACGATTATCCCGCTACTGTCGATTGCCGTTCATGCCCACGTTCCGTACCTAGAGGGCAAAGACTACGGCGTCGACGGCCGGAGTTTCCGCGTGGAGGAACCCAGCCAGTCCAAGGCCTTCTACGGGTGGCTCGACGCCAAGGATGATGTGGACACCTTCACCATTCGCGTCAGTAAGCCGACTCGGCTCTACACCCACACGCTGATTCCGTTCTGCCGCGAGTACGGCACCTTCAGTGTGAGCTGGGCGATTACGGGTCCGGGGCTGCCGGCACCGACGGCCCAATTACCGATTGCACTTCCCGATGGGCACGGTGCGCTGGTGGCTGGGCAGACCGCTGTCACGGCCAAATCGCGGCAGGTCACCCACGAGAGGTTCAGTGACCGCGACTACTATGTGGGCCCCGAACTGGTGCTTCAGGCGGTGGAAGCGGGCCTGTACACGCTGGTGGTCTGGCACTCGGCGGGCCGCACCGGAGACTACGTAGCGGTCATCGGCGAAGGGGAAAGCTTTAGCCCCGCGGACCTGGTGAAGGCCACCGTCAATACGGTGAAAATCCGCCAGGGAGCCGAGCTGCACGGGCCTTGCACGCTGCCCCCCGCGGGCCAGCTTCCATCTGACTAGACGCTGAAGTCGCTATCGACGGACGAGGTTGTGCAGGGGAATGGGGAGGATCATCGCCTCAATACGCTGGAACAGAGTGTTAAAACGCCACCTTGACATGCTCGGTGCTGGCCGCGGGGTCGCGCTTCAGGAACTTGCAGAGGGCCCTGACCGTTCCCGAGGCACCGTCCCAGGACTCGGCGAGGTGGGGCGTCACGCGGATCACGGCGACGGCCGGGTTCTCGGGCCCGCCGCCAAAGTACCGTTCAGCGTCGGCGGTCCAGAGGTCGCGTCGCATGTGGCTATCCTGGGCTACGGTCGCGTAGCCGGAAACCGACACGTAGTCCTGCGTCCCTGGTGCGGAGAACGACAGATTGACCTCGGGACTAGAGCGGATGTCAGCCACGGACTCCGAGTTAAGCCACGCCAGGAATTGGAATTCGCCCGCCCCCTGATCGGACCGGAGGGTCATCGGGCGGGACCGCAGGTGGATCTTGTCCCAAGTCACGAGCATGCAGATTTTGACGTCCTGGGCCAGGTCCCAAACCGCCTTTTGCGGTGTTTCGTCGGCGGTTTCCCGCGCGGCCTTGGCGCTGTGATTCATGGCTGTCATCCTGCTTGGTGAGGGAAGAAAAAACGTGAGGCACCGGTGCCCGCCTGGCCCGCTTGCGCGGTGTCGATCATCTGGCGGGCGTCGTAAAGGGTGGTGTTGGAGCTGTCCGCGTCTCGCGCCGGCCACGGCCGGTACTGAAGCCGCCTGGACCAATGATCACATCGTGTCCTCGTTGAGCGGCCCGCCTTCTGATCGACGATTCGAGTGTCTGCCGGCCGGAACACGGCGGAAAGTGCTGGACTGCGTAAAGGCGTGTAGGCCGATGCCGACTTTTACCCGGGGTTCGGGTAGAAATGCCGCGGTCCCTGCCGGTGCCGGGGTGCGCTGGTCCGTCGCTTGATCCCGCCCTGTAATTTCCGCCGGACCTACTGCCCCTGGCCAAGGGCGAACCCACGCTCACCATCGAAGGTGCACAGATTCTCGGTCTTGATGACGTCCACGTCCTTCGCGGCCAGCGCCTGCATCAGCTCGACAATGTCGTGCTTGGTCACCGAATGCCGCGTTTCCGTGCCCACCGGCTGCCCCATGAAGCGGCAGCGCCAGTGGTCGGTGCAGAACGTTTCAGGGAATCCGCCGGGCCAGACCTTGACGCCGCGGTTCGTGATCATCTGCAGCTTGCAAGCCGGTGTGGACAGCGCACTAAGCAGGCCCGCCAGATAGTCCGGTGTTACGCCTGGCGCATGCACAAAGATGTCGACGCCCACCACTTCCTTCGTCGCCGGGGCCGAGCGCACATACAGCGGCGCGCGGGTCTTGGGCGCGACGTCGGCGTTTTCATAGGCAGCCGACTTGAAGTGCTGTGGCTTCTGGCCCAGGCGCGCCACCACGGCGTCACCAAAACCAACCGTGCCGACGCGCTGTCGCGTGTGTTCACCGGCCAGATCGGCGGTATGCACACCGTCTTCGATAGTCCGCAACCACGCGTTGTGAACCTTGCTGGCCACGTCAGCCTGCCGGATATGCACCAGCATCATCACAGCGGCCAGCAGCAGGCCTGAGGGGTTGGCGAGGTCGCGCCCGGCTATGTCGGGAGCGCTGCCATGGATCGCCTCGAACATGGCCACATGTTCCCCGATGTTGGCACTGCCGCCCAGGCCGATACTCCCAGTGAGCTCCGCTGCCACATCCGAGATGATGTCGCCGTACAGATTGGGGGTCACGATGACGTCGAACACTTCGGGCCGGGTCGCCAATCGCGCCGTACCGATGTCGATGATGTAGTGCTCCACCTTGATCTCCGGGTAGTGCGGACTGATTTCATCGAAGACCTTGTGGAACAGACCATCGGTCATCTTCATGATGTTGTCCTTGGTCATGCAGGTGACCTTGCGCCGGCCGTGTGCACGTGCGTACTCGAAGGCGTAACGCACGATCTTTTCGCAACCCGGACGGGTGATCAGCTTGAGGCACTGGAACACCTCGTCGGTCTGACGGTGTTCAATGCCGGCGTACAGGTCCTCCTCGTTTTCGCGCACGATCACCACGTCCATCTTCGGAAAATGGGTCGGCACAAACGGCGCGTAGGCCACACAGGGACGCACATTGGCGTACAGACCCAGGGTCTTGCGGATGGTCACGTTCAGGCTCTTGTAACCACCGCCTTGCGGCGTCGTGATCGGCGCCTTCAGGAAGACCTTGGTGCTGCGCAGGCTGTCCCACGCCGCAGCGCTGATACCGGCGGAGTTGCCTGAAAGGTACACGGCTTCGCCGACGTCGATGGTTTCCACGTCGAGTTGCGCGCCCGCAGCCTGGAGGATACGCAGCGTGGCGTCCATGATCTCGGGGCCGATGCCGTCGCCTCTCGCAACGGTGATGGGGGTCTTGTCGAGCATGCGGCTTCCTTTGGGTCTGGGGGTTGGGATCGCTGCGTACTATCGGAGGAAATATCATTTACGACAAATGATATGTTTTAATGACGTACCGCTGATGTTATAAATGAGTCATATGACCAGAAGCTCCCGGACTGTCCGCCTGCCGCGCGCCACGTTCTCGCAGCTGCGCACTTTCGAGGCCGTCGCCCGGCTCGGTGGCGTCACCCGAGCCGCCGAGTCCCTGCATCTGGCCCAGCCGACGGTGTCGGTGCAACTGCGCGAGCTCACGGCGGTAGTCGGGGCGGATCTGGTGGCGCCGGCCGGTCGGGGAATCCAGTTGACCGAGGCGGGCCGGGCACTGCTTGAGGCGGTCCGCGCAATCAGCACCGAATGGCAAACGTTTGAGGAAACCGTCCAGTCGCTGGCTGGTCTGCACAAGGGAGTGTTGCGCGTCGCCGGGGTCACGACGGCCGAATACTTCATTGCGCAGGTACTCAAGCCCTTCCACGCCTTGTACCCCGGCATCGATATCGACCTGGCCATCGAGAACCGCGACGCCGTCGTGCGGCGGCTGGAACACGACCTGGACGACATCGCCGTCATGATGCTGCCGCCAGCCCACCTCGCCGTGGACAGTTACGCCTTTCTGGACAACCCTCTGGTGCTGATCTCCTCTGTCGGGCACGCCTGGGCCGCGTCCAGGCGCATGCCGTTGCGCCGGCTCGACGGCTGCCCGTTGTTGATGCGCGAACCGGGCTCTGGAACCCGTCAGACCGCACTCGGGTGGCTGGCGCGGCGGGGCGTCACCCCGAAGATTCAGATGACGCTGGGAAGCAACGAGGCTCTCAAACACGCGGTTGCTGCCGGGCTGGGCCTTGCAATCATCTCCAGCCATACGTTGCGCGAGGACCCAGCCAGCGAAGGCCTTGCCGTTGTCGGAGTCGCGGGACTGCCCATCCGGCAACAATGGAAGCTGGTCTGGCGCTCCGACCGGCGCTTGCCATTAGTAGCGCGCGCTTTTCTCGACTTCGTCAAAAGCCGGGGCGCCGCACCGGCTTCTACCCTCAGGGAGCCCAGCGCACCCAGCCGGTTCCGGTCGTGATCAGGACCGCGATGCCGACGGCCCGAGCTGCTCGCCGAAGCCACGGCGCTCCGCGAGTCAGAGGATTCCCACACGTCGTTGGGCCCCGCACTGACAGCTGGGCTCTTCGCGAGGTCGCCTCAAACCGATACGCTGGGTCCCAGGCTCTCCCCTCACAAAATGGAAATGATGATCATGGGAACACTTGAACGTAGACGACTTTTCCCGGTTACGGCCACGCTTGCATTGGCAGCGCTGGTCTGCGCGCCGGCGGCCGTCCTCGCCGAAGCTTCCAACAAATGGCGGCTGGAAGTCAGTGGCAATGCGGAATCAGCGGGCACGATCCTGCTCCAGGTCCGGCCGGTTGGCGGCGCCGCCACGCAAGTCGCAGTCCCTGTGGCGCGCGGCGCCTCCGAAAATGATGTGGCGCAGGCTATCGCCAACGCGCTGCAGGGCAAGCTCAACACCCAGTCCATTACCGTCGAAGTCGACGACGGGGAGGACGTGCTCCTGAAGTCCACCGATGGTGCCGGAGACTTTGACCTGACCGTCATCAGTTCGGACGTCAAGGACTTGAAAATCAACCTCGACAAGGAGTGAGGGCTGGCCCGGCGCCGCTCGGCGGGAGTAATCAGGTCCGTTGCCTTGGGTTTCCCCCGCCCCGCCGGAGTGGGTACGCTACTGGTCAGCCGCGAAAGCTTAGACCTCAGGCGGGGCGGCCGTGACCGCTGCGCAGCACCGACAGACCGAAAATCATGATGAGGATATTGACGCCGCCGATCAGGAAGAACGGACTGCCCTTGCCGACGAGGTCATACAGCGCGCCGCCGATCGAGGTAGTAAACAGGATGCCCAGCGAGGCGCAGATGCCTGCGAGGCCAAACACCGCGCCGCGCACATCCTGCGGGGCTTCCTGCCCCAGCACGGTCTGACTGGCGATGATCGCTGCAATCTGTCCGAGGCCCAGCAGGATCGCAACCAGCACGATCCAGTCGCTGGTGGGATCGCCGACGAAACCGCCAGCAATATAGCCAATGCCGGCGATCGCCATCGCGATCACTCCGGCCGTGACGCGGTTGACCCGATCGAGCATCAGACCGAAGAAGATGGCGAACACCAGCCCGGACGCGTTCGCGATTGCGTACGGCCTGGTCGCCATGGCCGCAGCCTCCGCGACCGTCATCCCGTTCGCGATGGCCGTTTGCTGCAGGCGCGCCGAGAAGAACGTGCCGATCACGATGCGATCGGCGAACGAGACGAACTGCAGCAGGCAAGCAAACCAGATTCGCGGATTACGGCGCGCCGCGTCGATGCCGGTGCGCAACAGTTGCGAGAGCGGTTCCTGCTTGCCAGTTCTGCTCGGTGTGCCCTTCTTCAGGCCCAGCCAGCAGATCAGCGCCGTCAGCAGGCACAGCGCAGCGGCAATCGTCAGCGTCACCCGTCCAGCCCCCACCGAATCCATACCAGCTGCCGCCAGCCGCTGCGGCAGGCGGCCGAGTATCAGCACGGCGAGCGTGGCTCCGACGCCCTGGCAGAAGCCGGTGACACCGACCAGCAGCCCTCGCGACTCTTCTTTCGGCGTGTCCGCGAGCACGGTCGCCAGCATGCAGCCGGCTGCCGAGACGCCGACCGAGAAGAACAGCGCGCAGGCCAGCAGCTGCGGGAAGGTACGGGCGAGCGGGTACAAAAAGAAACCCGCGGCCAGCCACAGGAAGCCCACGGAATACACGGGACGGCGACCGATCTTGTCGGCGAGCGCGCCGATCGGCGCGACCAGCAGTAACGAGACGATCTCGTTGCTGAAACCCAGGATTCCCAGCGCGCGGCCCTGCTCGCCCGCCGGTACGTTCAGATTCGCGTTCAGCAGGTACGGCTGGATGAAGCTGACGAAGGCCAACATGCCGATCGTCGTGAATGCCGCAAGCAGATAGGTGGTGGCATTCCAGCGGGTGTAGCCGGTGGCGAGGCGGATCGGCCCGAGACGATGATCAATGGTTGGAGACAAGGACTGATCACCGTCCAGGCGGAGTTGAACGTTCCCGGATGCTATGCGCCCGCGCGCGGGGCGTCGGCGCAGCTTGCGCGCGCGACTGGCCTGCGGGCAGCGCGGGAGTATAGGAAATTCAAACACCGGCATTGCTGAAGCCTGCCAGCCCGGAACCCCGGCCGCCACGGCGTTCGGGCCTGCTTGCCCCCGGCACTGTGGGTCCATAGAGCGGCAAATCTCCCCGGTATCCCCGGATTGGTGCAGCGCAGACCGCCACCCGCGCAGCCGGCCGGCAGGTTCCGCGAGGCCCGGTGCCCGAGGATCTTCCCGATCCCAGTCGGGTCATCGAGACACCGGGATAAGTGGCAAGTCCTGCTCTTTCAGCGAAGATATCGCTGGCATGAAGGAGCAACAAGATGCTCCGACCACGACGGAACCACTGAATGAACTGTCCGGAAACGACCTGCCCCCCGGCAGCCTTGGCAGGCACTTCCTGTCCCTCCCGCGGCCAACCCCGCCGCGGCCCTTCCGCCGCACGCGCCCCGGGGTGCAGAATGCTGCCACCTCCCCCGCATCCC